>Ga0307380_10005498_pt1 | contig 16790 bp, 13 predicted proteins | sample UN3MG_FD_202239 | JGI IMG/M metagenome (GOLD analysis project Ga0307380, IMG submission 202239) | Soil microbial communities from Risofladan, Vaasa, Finland - UN-3 | ecosystem: Environmental > Terrestrial > Soil > Coastal area > Acid sulfate soil | place: Finland: Risofladan, Vaasa | collected...
TGCTCACCAACCCCGGGCGACCGGGGCTATGGGCGTTGTGCGCGACGCCGATCTGCGGGCACATGGCAGGGGTGGGCGGCCCTCCCCACTCCATTTCCGAGCCACAAAACCCGCATCGCGCCTCCCAGTCAAACCATTAAGCCACTCACGCCCTGTCCGAATGCTTCCCGGCTCGCGCAAAACGCACACCGGCGGGCCTTACGCATAATCTGGGTTAGAGGGAGCCGTCGCCGGCGCCCCGCCCAGGGGACCCGGCTTGCTCAGGCGCGCATCGATTTGGCTGAGAATCTGCCGCGCGCGCTCCAGTTCCATCCCCTCCAGGTCCACCTGCGCGTATCCGATCAACCGGCGCATCAACTCCACCGACAGGCGGCTGGGCGCGTCCAGGCCCTTGCCCTCTTCATCCTGCAAGCGGTCCAGCAGCCGCGCCGCCTGCTGGCGCAGCGGGGCCCGCAGAACCTTACTCACCTCCAGCACCGTGTGCGCCTGCACGCCCCCCGCGTCATCCAGCAGGCGCGCATCCACTCGCTGCTCGCCGGCGTCCGTCAGCAGGTCCGGCAGGCTGACCTCTATGACCGCGCTCCCCGATGGGGGCTCAAGCGGCATCAGGAACTCGGCAGTCTGCTTGCCGTCGCCAGTCACCGTCATTTCGAGATTCCCGCGCAGCGGCCGCTCCGCGTCCCTGGACTCCGTGTACAGGCGCACCCTCCCAATGTCGGCGAAGGAGGCGTAGTTCTGACCCATCAGCCAGTCAATGACCGGTCCCTCTTTCTTCTCTTGCGACTGCTGGACATTCAGCACTCCATCGAAGGCCGCGCGCGTGCCGCCTGCCGGCGACCCGTGAGGAATTGTACTTGCCGTCTCCACCCCCTCGGCCACTAGCCCCAGGGGCCCCAGATTCGCGTTTAGCGTGGCGTGCACTCTCCCCAGCGGCCACGCCGCCTTCGTCCTCGCCGACCCTCTTGTCGCCAGGCAAATGACGTCTCCGCCGGAGGTGGCGTAGACGATCTCCAGCAAGCCGTCGTTGTCTATGTCGTGCAGGGCGGGGCCGGAGACTATGTTCACAAGGCTGATGCTCCTGCTCCACACCAGTTCGCCCTTCGCGGAAAGGCAGTACAGGGTTCCGTTCTTGCTGCCGAATATCACCTCCGGGCGGCCGTCGCCGGTGACATCGCCCACCACGGGCGGATATGAGACTATCATTTCCTCCGCGTCCTGCGGGACGAAGGTCCACTTCGGCTTGCCCCCAGCATCCACGCAGAATAACTTCTTGTGCCCGCCGTACAAAACCTCGGGCCGGCCGTCTCCATCCAGATCCGCGGCGGCCGTCGAGTTAGTGATCTGCCCGTCGCTGGGCGCCTGCCACAGCACCCTGCCCGTCTTGCCCTCCGCGCAGTAGAGATTCCGGTCCCACGACCCGAAGAGGGCCTCGATGCTGCCGTTGCCGTCCAGGTCGATCAGTATCGGCCCCGACGCGTTCTCCGCGCCGGTCTTGATGCGCCACTTCATTCGCCCGTCGCTGGCCAGGCAGTAGAAGAAATCATCCTTGCACCCCCACAGGACTTCAGCCCGCCCGTCGCCGTCCACGTCGCCCACCGCCGCCGGGTCGTAGATGGAATTGGGGCAGGCAAATACCCACCTGATTGCGCCCTCCGGCGTCAGGTTGTGCACGCGCCCGTCCTCGCCCGTGACTGCTATCACCGTCTCCCCAGTGGCGTCGGTTGCCATTACCGGCCCCCCGTAGAGCGAGCCCGCCCACAGCTTGCGCTGCCACGACACCCGGCCCTCCGCATCCAGGCAGTACAGCCACCCGTCGCGCGACAGCGAGAGCACCCTCTTCTTTCCGCTCGCTGGCTCCTCCAGCACCGCCACCGACGCGCACAGCCGTACCTGCTCCGGCGGCTCGTACCTCCACCGTTCCCGCCCCTGCGCGTCCAGACAGAACACTATGCCGTAGTCGCGCGTGTTGAAGAGCACGTCCCACTGCCCGTTTCCGCGCAGGTCGGCGACGTTGATGTTGCCCTCGACAGTATCCGGCACGCGCGCCTCCCACTTCACTTTCGGCGCGGGGGCCGCGTGAGCGTGGGAAACTGCCGCCGCCAGCATCACGGCGGCAAGGGGCCTGAACGTTACCTTGGCAAAACGCCTCATTCTCTGCCTCCTGCGAAGTGCGCCGCCTTCGCTCGCGCCTGTGCCGGCGTGTGCTGGGAAACCCCGCGCGTTACCCGGCCGGCTCCAGTTTGAAGACCTTCACCTCCAGCGGCTGGAGGATGTCGCGCAGGATTCCTCCCTCAGTGGTCAGTTTCGCGCCGCTCAGTATGTCCTCGGCCTCATCCGAGATTCGGAGCGGGGCCCTCATCGCCATCTCTCTGGGCCTATCTGCGGGCGCGTTTGCCGCGATTACGAAGAAGCGCCTGCCCACGTTCATTATGTTGGCATGCACGCCCGGCTCGGTCACCAGGCGCCCGACGCTGCTGCCGTTCAGGAATATGGGCATCTGGGTCTTCACGTCGGCGGTGATTCGCGATACTTCATCCCATTTCTTCTCGAAAACCCCCGCGCGACGTCGCCATTGCCGGAGTCCCGAAAAAGGTCGAAGTACGAGTAGAAGATCATGCTCTGGGCTCCGTGAAGGTCGGCTCGCGGTCCTTCTCCTCGCCGCTGTATATGGCCTACTTGTGCAACTGCGGTACCACCCACACCGGCTTGCTCTCGTGCATCGCGTCGACTGCCTTGTGTTGAGGTTCAGCAATCATGGGACAATTCCGGGGGTGAATTGAGATGCAGGTCCGGTGTCCCTGCGCTTGCATCTTGTTCCGTCCTCACGAGCTTGCGATAGCTCTCGCGCCTGGCCACCCGGGTGTCGATCTGTAGCGCTCTTCGCCACACCAGGCTCGCCTCCCTCCCTCGAAGGTATGGCGGGGTAACGACCGGCTGTCGGCTGCGTGGTCCGCACTGGGGTGCCACCCGCACCAGATGGGCCATGGCTCGCAAGAGGGCGAGACGCGGGTTCGAAGTGAGTGAGTCCGACTCCGCGCAGGAATCGAAACCGCCGTCAGTGGGACAGCCCCATTCGTGCTCAGAAACAGCGATTCTCTGTTTCGGACTTGACCCGCGAAGTCCACAGCTTTCAGAGAATCAGAGAGGCCGGACGCCGTTTTCGGGGCAAGACGGGAGCGAAAAGCGATCAGCCAGTCCACAGTTTTCCGGGCCTGCGACTGCCGGAATACGGCGAATCGCGCGCGTGAATCGGCCATTTGGGCCTGTAGGCCCCGCGCCCTCCGTCTTCGCAGAGAGAGGTTTCGAGCGCGATAGGTTGGTGGAGGAAGACATCCTAGCATCGAAACAACGGGGCTTCGGACGAGCAGGCGGATTTCGATGCCAGGTTAGTCTGGCGAGACAACGCCGCGCCCGTCGAAATACAATACGTAGCTGTCCCCATCTATGGGCCCTGCTGGTCGCGCGCACGCGCCGGCGTGCGCGAGTCATGCCGGGCAGAAGGGACGGGCGAGCGAAGATCCAGGCGCAGGCGGCGCACGCAGAAGGCGTCGTAGTCCACGCCGTCGTGCTCATGGCCCGAGAAGACCAGGTGCAGGGTGCTGCCGTCAATCCATTTGCTCGGCAGGCGATAGCTATGCACTCCGCGGAGGTTCCAGTTCGCCGCATGGTAGGCGGTCGTCCACGGCCCCCAGGGCTCGGGGGCGTCGAAGATTCCCCAACCGCCGTCGCGGTCGAAGGCCAGCGCCAGCAGATAGCGCTTGATCTCAGGGTGATAGACGGCATCCGTCCGGGCGCAGCGGCCCGGGTATTCGAAAACCGCGCCGCGCCTCGTGATGTCGCGCGTCCAGATCGGGCGGCCGGAAGCGTCGAGGCTGGCGAACAACTCATACGCGCTGCGATCGCGCAGGCGCTCCTTGCGCACCCGCGCCAGCACCAGCCGATCGTAGGACTCATAGGCGCTTGGCCCATCGGGCGAGTACGTATAGACGTAATCGTCGCGGGCGCCGGCGTAGTTGCGGCCGAAGTTGAGAAACGTCGGGCAGCCAAAGCTGGTGTCGAAGCGAAAGCCCCATTGCCAGGTGCGCCCATGATCCGCGGACCACGCGAGCTGCGAATTGCCGACATTGCGCACCCACATGTAAAGGACGCCGTCCACCATTAACATGCCGCTGGCCTTGGGGCCGCGCTCGCCCTCGCCTTCCCGCTCGCCGCTGGCCGAGCGCACGTTGGCGCCGCGAAAGTCATCGGCGGAACCGGCGATCTTGGCGAAGCCCAGGCTGAGCTTGCGGTCCGTTCCCGGCGCGAAGCCCCAGCCATCGCCATAGCCCGCGTACTGGCGGTCATCATCGCCCCAGGTGATGGGCCAGTTGTCGCTGCCCACCGCGTGGCGGACGATGGCCGAAACCGGGGCGAAGCTCACGCTGCGTATGATGTCGCTCGGCGGGTAGGGACTTCGGTCGGCAATCGCCCGCATCAGCGGGTCGAACACGTGCCTCTCGGACCCGCCCCAGAACTCCTCGTCATTTCCCTCCAGCGACTCGCCCATCCTCACGACGATGAGATCGAGGCTGGGCACCACCAGCAGCAACTGGTGGCCCGCTCCCGCGCCGGCGAAGGCGTCGCGCGGCAGCGATGCCCAAACCCCGTCGAAATTCGTGTACCAGCACAAGCCCGCCGCGGGCTGTGGATTGTCCGCGGATCGCGGCGGCAAGGGCGTCCCCGCGTAGGACACCATCTCCTCAACCCACGCCGGTGTAAGCAGTTGCCTCCCCTGCCAGTCGCCCCGGCGCAGCATGAGCCGCGCCACCCGGGCCACGGCGCGAGCCGTGCACGTGGCCCCGCCCCAGTTTGCGTACAGTTTCATCCCATCGAGTTGCGACGGCCCCTCGTAGCCGATGCGCCAATCGCTCGGGGGGACCCCGATGGGGTCCATGATCCGTTGCTTGAGCAGGGCGCGCAGGTCTGACTGCGGCGCGCCCCTCAGGCTGGCGGTCACAGCGTACGCCAGCGCCGCCATCCCCGGGTTGCTGTAGGCGTAGCCGGCGCCCGGCGGGAAGACCACGGGCGCCTGATTGAGGGCGACGGAGAATGGGTCTGCCGTTGCGCTCCAGAAGTCCCGCTTCCATCCCTCCAACTGGTGGTGCGACTTGCCCGGGGAGTTGGCATCCTCGATGCCGGACGAGTGAGTGGCCAGGTGACGGATGGTGATCTGGGACTTTACCGGGTCGGCTTCCCAGGCCGGAATGTATTTCCACGCCGGGTCATCCACGCGAATTCGCCCGTCATTCAAGGCGACCAGCAGCGACATGCCGCCCAGCAGTTGCTTGGCCAGCGACGCGGTGTGCCAGTGCCGGTCCGGCCCGTGACCGGGGGCGTACCATTCGTAAACGATGCGGTCGTTCCTGATGACGACTAGCGCGCGCGTTCTGCGTTGCGCGAGCGCGTCGCGCAGCGTATCCAGCTTGGCGCCATCCATCCCCTGGCTCTCGGGCGAAGCCGTCTGCCAGGTGAAGGCGCTCCCCGCCGCGGCGACACTTGCACCAGCGACGACGAGGAACAGCGCCGCCGCCTCGACCATCGCCCGACGCCCCCGACAGATCGTGTGCGTAAGCCTCATGCCGGTTGCTCCTCGCACGCGACCGTAATGCCCCATATTTCCGCGGCTTCGGCAGCAGGCTGCCGAAGCCCTGCAGGGACGTCCGCTCACAGCATCGGAAACACGGCGGTCCGGGGCTGCTGAGGGTCCCACGCCTATAGGCATCTGCCGGTACTTGGGCCTGGGAGAGGAGACGTTTCGATCGCAGGCCCGTCTGGTCGTGGTGGAGGAAAACGACCTGGGATCAAAACCCGCGGAGGAATCCGATCCTCCTGCCGACAGCGACCCGCCGGGCAGGCAACGGAGGTTGGCAGATGATCAGTGCCACAGCCGCCCGGACACCCTCCATGCCAGTTCCGTTACTCGACGCGAAGGCGGCGCCCAAAGGCGCCACGCGCCCTCAGCCGCTTCGCCGGCCCTTCAGCAAGAGACATGTAGGCTATGCCGGCCGCTTGACAGTCCGGCCTATTCGTAGTATCCTTTGTAGGAAAGGTAGGAGGCTCCCTACTATTATGGTGCGTGCACCAGGCCAAAGGTACTATGGTTCGACGGTAATCGGGGAAAAGGGGCAGATTGTCATCCCGGCGGAGGCGCGCAAGGCCTTTCACCTGAGCGCGGGAGACAAGGTGATGGTGTTCGGCAACGAATCCGATGGGCGGATGAGCATCATGCGAGCCGATGCCGTCGCCGAGTATGTCAGCAGAGGTCTCAGCAAGTTCGGGGAGCTCGCTCGCGTGCTGAGCGAGGAGACCCCGACGGGAGATACCCCCACTGGCCCCGACTCCTCCGATTCCCCTGGCGCTGCGGGCACGGGATGACGGTTCCCGGCTGAGGTGAGCGAGGTCGCCGACCGATGAGCGAAGAGAGCACGGGCGACTCTTCGTCTGCGTTCGAGCAGGCGCAGGGGCACCCCAACAATCTTCCGGACGATGTTCGTTCCTGGCTGGAGGGTTTGCTCCGGCCTGACGAGCGAGTGGACGCGTCACTGTGCGCCGACCTGCTCCGGGACGGGAGCTACGGGGAGCGCTGGGCCTTTCTCACGCCGCAGCGCCTACTGGTGGTGGCGCCCGTGGATGGACAGGGCGCCGAGGTTGAGTTGGAGCTGGCGACCGATCAGATCACCGGGTGCCGGATTCGGGATTTCGTGTCGAGCGGGACGCTCGAGGTCACAATCCCGGAGCAAGGGCTGGAGCTGGTGCGCTTCACGCGGGGGTTTCGAGCGGAAGCGGCCTCGATGTGTTTCTCGCTGGAGCAGATCGCGCGCGGCAACGCACAAAACAAGAACGGCGAGGCGGCTGCCGCTCGCCAAGCGCCTCCTCGATTCGACGCGTCAGCCGGTCGTTGCCCGAAGTGTGGCCGGGTGCTGCCCCGCCGGTCGCAGACATGTCTTAACTGCCTGCAGCGAGGGAAACTGGTCGTTCGCCTGTTTTCCTATATCTACCCCTATCGCTGGCTGGCGGTGGTGGGCCTGGCGGGCACCCTCGCTCTCGCCGCGCTGCGTCTGGTGCCCACCTACCTCACGAAGTACCTGATTGATGATGTGATTGGGGGCAACGACCTCAACCGCCTCTTGGTCGTGATCGTCGCCTTGATCGCGGTGGCCTTGGGCACGGCGGCGATCGGAGTGGGCCGCACCTACGTCATGCAGTTGGTCGGCAATCACCTGATGTACGACCTGCGCACCCAGGTGTTCGATCATCTCCAGTTGCTTACCCTCAGCTACTACAACCGCCATCAGACCGGGCACATCATGGCGCGGGTGACCAGTGACATCGTGCGCTTGCAGACCTTCATCGCCGAGGGGCTGCAGGACATCATCGTCAATGTGGTTACCATGGTCTTGATCTGCGGGCTGCTGTTCTGGCTCGACCCGCGGCTGGCGGTGATTGCGCTGGTGCCGATCCCCCTGATTACGGTCGGGGCCTACTGGTTCGGCCGGCGCATCCATCATCTCTATCACAAGATCTGGCGGCGGATGTCCCGCATCAGCGCGGTGCTCGCGGACACCATCCCGGGGATCCGGGTGGTCAAGTCCTTCGCCCAGGAGCCGCGGGAATCCCGTCGCTTCGAGGCCAGCAGCGCGGATCTTTTCGACCAGGAGCTGCGCGCAACGCGCCTGGGCTCGCTGTTCTTTCCCAGCATCGGCTTCCTGACCTCGCTCGGCTCAACGCTGGTCCTTGGCTTAGGCGGGTATCTGATGCTGACTCAGCCCGACGGGCGCTTGACACTGGGCTCTCTGGTTGCGTTTCTCGGGTACCTCGTGCAGTTCTACCAGCCGGTGACGAACCTGGGGCAGATCAACCACCGCCTCCAGAATGCAGCCACATCGGCGGAACGGGTTTTCGAGGTGCTCGATGCCACGCCCGAGGTGCCCGAGGCCCCGGGGGCGACGGTGCTGCCCGGCATCAAGGGCGAGGTCGAGTTCCGCGAGGTGCGCTTCGGCTACGAGCCGGGGCGCTATGCCCTCGACGGGGTCAGCTTTCACGTCAAGCCGGGGGAGATGATCGGCCTGGTGGGACCCAGCGGCGCCGGTAAGAGCACCCTGGTGCATCTCATCTGCCGCTTCTACGATGTAGACTCGGGGGCGATCCTGATTGACGGCCACGATATCCGGGAGCTCTCCCTGCGCTCGCTGCGGGAGCAGATCGGGGTGGTGCTCCAGGAGCCATTTCTCTTTCACGGAACGGTGGCCGCCAACATCGCCTACGCCAAGCCGGAGGCCTCGCCCGAAGAGATCGTCGCCGCCGCCCGCGCCGCCAACGCCCACGACTTCATCATGGCGCTGCTCGACGGCTATGACACCGTCATCGGCGAGCGGGGGCAGACCATGTCCGGCGGCGAGCGCCAGCGCATCTCGATCGCGCGGGCGATCCTGCGCGACCCGTGCATCCTCATCCTCGATGAGGCCACCGCCTCGGTGGATACCGAGACCGAGGTGCAGATCCAGAAAGCGATCGAGCGCCTGGTGGAGAACCGCACCACCTTCGCCATCGCCCACCGCCTGTCCACCTTGCGCAAGGCGCATCGCCTGATCGTGCTTGAGCAGGGTGAGCTGGCGGAGATAGGCGCGCACGACGAGCTGATCGCCAGCGGCGGGCTTTACAGCCGCTTGTGCCATATGCAATCCGAACTCTCCAAGATCAGGGCATGGTGAGATGAACCCCAAGCGATCATCACCGCCCCTCGAGCTCTCGCCCTATCGGGAGGAGATTCTCAGCCCGGAGCGAGTGCGACTGCGGCGAGACCAATTCCGACACCTGCGCCTGCTGGTGGACAGCGAGCGGGAGTTTGCGGATGTGCGGGTCGCGGCCGCATATCCCATCTCTCAACGCGCGAACTTCGTCGGCTTCCTGGGCGAGCGCGGGCGTGAGGTCGCCCTCATCCGCGACCCCGAGCGCCTCGACCCCGAGAGCCGCCTGCTGTTGGAGGAAGAGCTCGCGCGCGTTTACTTCACCCCCTGCATCACCCGTATCTACCGGGTGGAGGAGACCTTCGGCGCCTCCCGCTGGGAGGTCGAGACCGACCGCGGATTCACTATCTTCGAGTTGGCGGACCGCGAGCAGATTCGCACCCTGGCCGATGGCCGCATCCTGATCCAGGACGTCGAGGGCACCCGTTTCGAGATCCCGGATCCGGGCGCGCTTGATCCCGCCAGCCAAGCGGTGTTAGACAGTGAGACATAATCCAGACCGCTATTCACCAGGATTCTTCTTCGGCCGCGCGCAACAGGAGCCGGACCAGACGCGCCGCCGTCCGGCGCGGCCGGAGCAGCGGGCGCAGCCCGGGCCGTGGAGGCGCCGCCTCGGCTTCCTGCTGGGCGCGGCGGTGGCCGCCGCTCTGCTGCTCGTCGCGCGCTCCTGGTGGCGGTCCGTCGCCTACGTCTCCACTTCCGTGGCGATGGTGGAGGGGGATACGGTCACCATCGCCTCCCCGGCCGAAGCCACGGTCACCGAAATCCGCGTCCGCACCGGGGAGCACGTGCGCGCCGGGCAACTGCTGGCGCGCCTCGATCGCGACATGCTGGCGGCGCAAGCGCGGCAGGCCGAGGCGGGATTGGCGGCGGCCCAGGCCGCCGCGGAGCAGGCGGCGGCGGAACTGCAGGTCGGCCGCCGCCAGGCGGCGGCCGACGCCGCACAGGCGCGGGCCCAGGTGCGATCGGCGCAGGTCTCCCTCGACCAGGCGGGAACCACTTCGCGCTACCAGGGGGTGAGCCAATCCGAGCGCGTGCGCCAGGCGCAGGCCGAGCTGGCCCAAGCGCGCGCGGAACTCGAACTGGTGGAGAAAAGCCGGCCCGAGCTGATCGCCCAGGCGCGCGCCGACCTCGCCGAGGCGGAGGCAGTGGCCGGCAAGGCGCAAAGCGACTTCGACCGCGCGCAGCGTCTTCAGGAACGTGGTTTCATCCCCGCCAGTGAGCTGGAGGCCGCTCGGTTTTCGCTGGCGATCGGTCAGGCGCGGCTGGAGGCGGCGCGGGAGCGGCTGAAGCGGGTGGAAAGCGGAAGCCAGCAGCACGTGGTGGAGGCCGCTCGGCAGCGCGTCGCCTCACTGGATGCGGCCCTCGCGCTGGCCAAGGCCGGGGAATATCAGGCCACAGCCTCGCGCCAAGAGATCGGGCGGCGCCAGGCCGAGCTGCAGCGGTCGGCCGCCGACCTCGCGCGGACGGCCGGCGTCTCCGCAACCATCCGCCCCGCCGAGGAGAACGTGGCGGCGGCGCGGGCCCAGGTCGAGCGGGCCGCAGCCGCGCTCGCGGCGGCGCGCAGTGCGCTCGCCGCGAGCGATATCCGCTCCCCCTTCTCCGGCGTCGTCGTCGCCGCCCACGCCCATCGCGGCGAGCTGGCGACCCGCGGCGCGCCCCTGTTCGCGCTGCTCGATCGCGACAAGCCTTGCTGGGTGAAAGCCCCCTTCTCCGAGTATCAGATCGCCCGCATCAAGCCCGGACAGCCTGCCACCATCACCATGGGGCCTTACGGTCGCCGCGTCTTCCGGGGGCGCGTGACTACGGTGGGCGATGTCGCGGTCGCGCGCAATCCTTCGTCCTCTTCCTCCGGCGGCCGCGAGCGACCCGCCGGCAGCGCGGCCGAGATCGCCGTGCAGTTGAGCCTCGACAGCCAGGGCCTGCGCATGGTCCCAGGCGTTTCCGCTCGTGTCATCATCCGCGTGCGCTGACCGCATCACCGGGGGCGTGATACGAACCTGGTGGTGGGTGATGTCACTATGATGCTGCAAAAACGGAAGGGCATGGGTTATCCGTATGGCGAGCAAGCCACCTCGACGGGTCGGGGAAAGGAACACCCATGCCGGACCAGAGGATAGCACCCAGCGCGCATTTGCGCCAGGCCCTGCACGAGTTTCTGCGCCAAGGAATCGAAGAGGAGGAATCGCCGACCCTCCGAAGGCGGGCAAGCCTCGGCGTTTCTGGGGGCCGCACGCGTAGTGTTGCAGGAGGTGCTGGAATCCGAGCAGCGCGATGTTGTGGATCGGGAGCGCTACCAGCGCCCCGTTGGGCGGGGCTACCGCAATGGCTGCCGCCCCGGCCACGTGGAAGGGGCGGAAGGGCGCATCAAGGTCGAGGCGCTTCAGAGCCTGCCCTGAGTTGGCTAGGTCGCGCCGCGACCGCCACCCCGGCCCAGCGGGCTTAGGGGCCTGTCGAAGGGGCCGCGCGCCCGGGCACCCGGATGCGCGATTGCAACCCCTCCCCCTGCGAGGGGGAGGTTGGGTGAGGGTGAAAACGCCGTGCCTGCCACCCCCACCTCAGTCCTCCCCCTGGAAGGGGGGAGGAGTTGGTTGCCCAGTCCCCACGCTCCGCGAACATCCCCGCCTTCGCGGGCTTCGAAGCCTAGTCCCTAGGCGGCTAGGTCTGCGCTGCAGACCGCCGTGGCGGTGGCGGAGCCACCTAGCCACCTGCGGCCGGGATGGCGGTCGAAGACCTAGCCACTTCGTCGAGCGAAGTAGCCCTGAAAGGGACAGGCGTTGAGGCGCAGCCCACGCGGCGGATTGTCTTGACAGCCAGAAACGGAGCCCCTGCGTGCGTAGCGCGCAGTGGGCGCGGGCAGTGTGCATCGCGGGTTGCGCGCGCTTTGGCCGCACCTCCTCGGAGGCGGCGAACGCGCAGACGGGCCGCAGCACCGCTGCGACCCGCCGCTTGCCGATTCCCGTATGGAGGGCGCCGCCCGCGCCCAGCGCGCTCACGCCCACCACATCGCCGTCGGCGACTCCGAGATCACCACCTGCTTCAGGAAAGTTACCGCCTTCTGGAAGCCCTCGTTGACGCTCATCAGGCTGTCCTCGTGCTCGATGCTGAGCACGTAGTCATAGCCCACCATGCGCAGGTGGCTGACGATGTCCTTCCACACCTCGTAGCTGTGGCCGTAGCCGACGGTGCGAAAGATCCACGAACGGTCGGCTTCGCGCCCATAGCCTTTGGTGTCGAGGACGCCGTTGACGCGGGTGTTCCAGGCATCAATGCGCGCGTCCTTGGCATGGACATGGAAGATGCAGTCCTTGAGCATGCGGATCGCCGCGGTGGGGTCAATGCCCTGCCAGAACAGGTGGCTCGGGTCGAAATTGGCGCCCACATTGTCGCCGCAGGCGTCGCGCAGGCGCAGCATGGTCTCCGGGTTGTAAACCACGAACCCCGGGTGCATCTCGAAGCACAGCTTGATGCCGTGCTTCCTGGCGTAGGCCGCCTCGGCCTTCCAGTAGGGGACGACCTTCTCCTTCCACTGCCACTCCACGACTTCGGTGAAGTCCGGCGGCCAGGGGCAGGTGACCCAGTTGGGCGCCTTGGCGCGCTCGCCGTCGCCCGGGCAGCCGGAGAAGCCGATGACGCGCTCGACGCCCAGCTTGGCGGCAAGCTGCACCGTCAGGCGGTGAACGTCGTGATGCTCCTTGGCGATGCGCTTGCTTGGGTGCAATGGGTTGCCGTGGCAGGACAGGCCGCTCAGGATCAGCCCGCGGCTCTCGATCGCCTTCAGGAACTCCTTGCGCTTGGGGGCGCTGGCGAGCAGCGCCTTGGCGTCGCAGTGCGGGTTGCCGGGGTAGTTGCCGGTGCCGATCTCGACCGCCTCGACTCCCGAGGCCGCGATGTAGTCCAACGCCTGCTCCAGCGGCTGCTGGCCGAACAAAGCCGTGAAAACGCCGATCTTCATGCTAGTCTTACCTCCTCGACATGTACCGGCTGAACGTCGCCCGTCTATTCCTCCTCAAGGCCGACAATCCTGCTGTCTCCGAAACCCCTAATCGTCTCACTGCCTCTTCCTGCACCGCACGTGAAGAAAGTAAGCGACGATCCGGGTGTCCGCTACCTCCGGGCAGCGGCGGGCTGTCTCCTCGTCAGCGCACGGCTCTTCGACTCTTTCCAGCGTGAATCCGGCATCAATCAGCAGGTTCATCCAACTGCTGAGCGTTCGCATGAATCTCGGCACACGGAACTTCCGCAGGTTTGCTTTCACGTCTGCGGGAGCCGCGCCAAACAGCCATTCGTCAACGCGCCCACGTTGGTCTGCGAAGTAATCCCCGCACGCCACGGCAACACGCTCGCCCGACTCATCGTGAATCCATGCAAGACGCGGGGTGTTGAAGCACGGATGAATGATCGAAAACTGCAGGAATCCCCCCGGTCGCAGCACGCGACGGGCTTCGCGCACGGCGTTGTCCTGGTCGGCCATATCCATCAGGCTCATAAAGGCCACGGCGAAGTCAAACGAAGCGGAGCCGAACGGCAGCCTGCTGCCGGTTCCCGCGACATAGCTGACGCCGAGCGGCTCCTCGGATTCTTTCGCGCGCGCATGGTAAACGAACTTCGGCGCGATGTCAATGCCGGTCATCCTGGCCCCGCGCTTCGAGACCAGGCGCGTGTTGCAGCCTTCCCCACACCCGATGTCCAGCCCGCGCAAGCCCTCGACATCGGGGAGCATCGCCAGGAACGCGGGGGTGTTGAGCTGGTCGCGATATACGTCACATCCCGCGCGCGCCAGCAGCGTCCATGCGTCCGCGTTGTCGTCCCACATGCGCCCGACTTCCGTGTCGCCCAATCGCATAACACCTCAGCGGGCCGCCGGCTCCTTCAGTTCGAACGCGATGGAGGCCGGTTCGGCAACGTGCTCGGAGGCGTCCATCACCTCCAGCGAGACGATGTGCCCCGCGCGATCATAGTCTATAACCAGACCGTCGCGCAGTTCGTCGCTCTCTGCCACCGGCGCCTCGGCCGGGATCATGGTGAGGGTATCGGTTTCGCGCTCGTAGATGACTTTCATGGCGTCTCACAGCCGGGGGCCCCGATGAATGGCTAGGGCCGCCTGATCGGCCCGCCATGGCGGCCCGAAGGGCCTAGCCATCCGGATTGGAAAACGGCTATGCTACATGGTGGTGCGCACACCAACGCTCGGCGGTCACACCCTAGACCTTGGCACCTTCTCCCACCCGCCGCTGGCGACGGAGTTGGATACCGCCTCCAACACCGCCTGGCACCTCAGCCCGTCGTGGAAGTTGGGGCTGGGCAGCCGGTCCTGGGAAATGGCGGTGATGACGTTGTACACCGTGTGGACGAAGGTGTGCTCGTAGCCGATGATGTGCCCGGGCGGCCACCAGGCGCCGATGTAGGGGTGGCTGGGATCGGTGACGAGAATGGTGCGGAAGCCCTGCAGGTGGGCGGGGTCGCCGCCGTCGTAGAACTCGAGTTCGTTCATGCGCTCCAGGCAGAAGCGCAGGCTGCCCTTGCTGCCGTTGATCTCGAAGCAGTTGTGGTTCTTGCGCCCGGGGGCGAAGCGGGTCGCCTCGAAGGTGCCCATGGCGCCATCGGCGAAACGTGCCAAGAAGGCGCTGGCGTCGTCCACGGTGACCCGGCCCTTCCCCGCCGCCTTGCGGGCGCGCAAACCGCCGGCGGTGCCCTTGAGGCGGGGGCGCTGCTTGATGAAGGTGGTCATGTCGCCCACGACCTGGGCGATGTCCCCCACCAGGTAGTGCGCGAGGTCTATCAGGTGCGCGGCGAGGTCGCCGTGCGCCCCCGATCCCGCGACCTCCTTCTGCAGTCTCCACACCAGCGGGAACTTGGGGTCCACGATCCAGTCCTGAAGGTACTGCGCGCGCCAGTGGAAGATGCGGCCGATGCGCCCCTCGTCAATGATCCGGCGCGCGAGCGTGACCGCGGGCGCGGCGCGATAGTTGAAGCAGACCGCGTGCTTGACGCCCGCGCGTTCGACCGCCCGCACCATGCGCCGCGCCTCCGCCAGGTCCATCGCCAGCGGCTTTTCGCAGAACACGTGCTTGCCCGCGCGCGCGGCGGCGATCGCCATCTCCGCGTGGGCGTTGTTAGCGGAGGTGATGTCCACCAGGTCAATGTCGGGGCGCTTGACCAGCCGCCGGTAGTCGGTCTCGTATTCCTGCCACCCGAGTTTCGCCGCCGCCGCTCGCACCGCCACCGCGTCGCGCCCGGCGATGGCCTTCATCACGACCTCGACCGGCAGGTCGAAGAAGCGCCCAACCTGGCGGTAAGCGTTGGAGTGGGCGGCACCCATGAACTTGTAGCCGATCAGGCCGACGTTCAACTGCCTTTTCGCCACGGAATCACCTCCAATGGGGGAAGAGTGTGCGCGTGAAGCCGCGACTCATTCGAAGCCGGTCAGCCGCACCGCACAGCCGATGCGGCTGGAGCGATATGCGGCCTCGATTATCAGCACCACTTGGCGCGCCTGCCCGAGCGTGACCTCCAGCTCCTCGCCCGTCGTGATCGCCTTATGCAGGTTAGCATAGAATCCCGCCGGATCTCCTTTCGCCATGCGGGGAACGAACTCCTTCGCGTGCGCGTCGCGCCCAGCCTCGCCCTTGAGCTTGCGCTCGTCGCCTTGCAGGCTGCCCTTGGTGCCGAGCACCGACCAGGATGCGGCACGGGCACGCGCGCAGGCGCTGGCCTCCAGCAGCGCCAGGGTGCGGTTGCGAAAGCGTATCAGGCAGGTGAAATGGTCGTCCACCTCGGTGGTCAGCTTCCGCGCCTGGGCGTCGCCGAAGATGATCTCGGGCTCGCTCGGCACCAGCTGCAGCACCTGGTCCACCAGGTGGTAGCCCCAGTCGTAGCCGATGCCCCCCCCGGCGGCGCGCGCCAGCCGCCACGGCGTCTGTGAATCCGTCGCCGGCGCCCACGCCGAGGCGGACACGCTGACGCGGCGCTGGAGCGCAAACACCGCGCCCAGCTTGTCGGACTGCAGCGTCTTGTGCAGGGTCAGGAAGTCCGAATCCCACCGGTGCCGGTGGAAGACCGCCAGCTTGCGCCGATACTGGCGCGTCGCGCTCGCCAAGGCGTCGGCGTCGCGCGCGGTCAGGCACAGCGGCGCCTCGACGACGACATGCTTGCCCGCGCGCAGCGCCAGCATCGCTTGTTCGGCGTGGAGGATGGTCGGCGTTGCGATCACCACCAGCTCGACGTCGGCCTGTCCAAGCACCTCCTCCAGCGAGGCGTAGGTGGGAACCTTGAACCTGCGCTTGGCTCTCGCCAGCACGGCGTCGTCGGTATCGCAGATCGCCGTCAGCTCAAACTTGCGGGTGCGCGCCAGATGGTCCGCGTGGAATCCCGCGCCCATGCGGCCGGCGCCGATGACACCCGTCTTGATGGCTCCCGTCGCCTTGGCCATCACACCCTCCTTCGACTGGGCCGCGAACGGCCGCAAGCCGGGTTATGGCAAGCCTCGACCTGTGGTCAGGACCGAAGCCCGATTGGACGGTGAACTGGCGGGTGCGGCTACGGGTGCCACTTCCGCTCGATGGAGGCGTTGTCGTGCGCTTCCTTAAGCCACGCCACGAACGCCTGCAGGAGCCTGGACTCCTGCAGGTTCTCGCGGATGACTGCTTTGACGTCGTCGAAGCTTGGGCTCTTGGCGGCCGTGCGCTCCTCGACCTTCAGGATGTAGTAGCCGTCCTCCATCCCTATCGGCTGCGTGTGGGCGCCGACCTCGGTCTGGAAAGCCGCCGCGGCCAGGGGCGGCGGCAGGCTCGCCCTGCTGCGCTTGCCGATGAGGCCGCCGTTCTGCGCGCTCAAGGTGTGCTCGGACACCGTCTTCGCCACCTGCGCGAAGCTCTCACCCTTGTCCAGCCGCTTGATGGCTTGCTCCGATCTCTCCTTCGTGGCGGTGAGGATCATGCGCAGCGTTACGGTTTCCGGGGTGTCAAAGGAGGCCTTGTTCTTCTCGTAGATGTCCTTTACTTC
>Ga0307380_10005502_pt1 | contig 16786 bp, 17 predicted proteins | sample UN3MG_FD_202239 | JGI IMG/M metagenome (GOLD analysis project Ga0307380, IMG submission 202239) | Soil microbial communities from Risofladan, Vaasa, Finland - UN-3 | ecosystem: Environmental > Terrestrial > Soil > Coastal area > Acid sulfate soil | place: Finland: Risofladan, Vaasa | collected...
TCGAAGACGAGCCCTCGGTCATGCAGTTCCTCGACGCGCTTCTCACCCAATCCGGCTACGAGGTCCTCCAGGCCCGGAACGGCGTAGAGGCCATGGTCGCGCTGACCGCTCCACGCCGCAATCTTCCCCACGCCATACTCCTCGACCTCGGCCTCCCGCTGGAAGACGGCATCTCCGTTCTCAACTTCCTCAGAAACGTCATGCGAAGCGGGATTCCCGTTATCGTCCTGACGGGACGACAGGAACCGCAGGAGGAGGCCGCCGTGCGCGAACTCGGCATCACCGCCCTGCTCCGGAAGCCCCCGAACTCCCAGCAAATACTCTCCGCCCTATCGGTCGCTCTGGACTAGCGGCCGCTCTGGACTAGCGGCCGCTCTGGACTGATCCCCTCCGAACCGCGCCCCGCCGCGGAGAGGAGAAGCGACCCCTGAGCCGAAGGCTCGGCCAGATGCGATCTCGGCTGTGGCAGAGCGAAGTGAAGCTGAGCTGTGCCGGATACACGTTCGACAGCTATTCCCGGGAGAAGGGGCTCACCCTGGAGCAGCACGCCGACTTCCGTGCCGAGAAGGTGGGCGTCACCACTGGGTTGGAGAACCACGGCCGCCTCGGGATCGTAGAATGGCGCTGTCTTGGCTTCGCCCAGGGCCGGGGGAAGTCCCGGCAGGGGCCATGGTAAGGCCGCGATGGAGCCATGGTTCGGCCGCGGAGGGCCAAGGGTCGCCGCGCGGGACGGGCGAAAATGAGGGACGGTCATACGTGAGGAGGCCGGGAGATGTCGCGACTGTTGGGAGTAGGCCTGGCGATCGCGCTCGCGGCGGCGAGCTGGATCCGGCCGAGTGAGGCCGGCGGGAGGGAGACCATGTTCGAGAGAGATGTGATCGAGACATCGGCGGGAGATCTTGAGATCACGTTCGTGGGCCACGGGACGTTGCTGTTCAAGCTCGGCGAAACGGTCATCCACGTGGACCCCGTGTCGCGCGAGGCCGATTACGGCGCCATGCCGAAGGCGGACATCATCCTGGTGACGCACGAGCACGGGGATCACCTGGACCCGGACGCCATCGCGGCGCTGAGGAAGGAGGGGACGACGCTGCTGCTGACCGCGAAGTGCGCGGAGACGGTGTCCGGGGGGACGGTGATGGGGAATGGGGATGTCCGGACGGTGGACAGCCTGAAGGTCGAGGCAATGCCGGCCTACAATATCGTGCATAAGCGGCCGTCGGGCGAGCCGTTCCATCCGAAGGGGGAGGGGAATGGCTATGTCATCACCTTCGGCGACACGCGGGTGTACGTGGCGGGGGACACGGAGACCACGCCGGAGATGAAGGCGCTCAGGGATATCGATGTGGCCTTCCTGCCGATGAACCTGCCGTACACGATGACGCCCGCGATGGTGGCCGAGGCGGCGAAGGCGTTTCGGCCGAAGATCCTGTATCCGTATCACTTCGGGGCGACGGATACCTCGGAGCTGGTGAGGCTGCTCGAGGGAGAGAAGTCGATCGAGGTGCGGGTGAGGAGGATGGAGTAGGGGCCGCCTCACCTCCCCTACCCCGTTGCCGTACTCGGAGAAGGGGACGTCGAATCATGGTCGGGCGCAAGTGCCCGGCCGGCTAGGACGTCGGCACGAAGTCGAGAGCGGCGGAGTTCATGCAGTAGCGCAGGTTGGTGGGCGGGGGGCCGTCCTCGAAGACATGGCCGAGGTGGGCGCCGCAGCGGCGGCAGCGGACCTCGGTGCGCGTCATGCGGCGGCTCGTGTCCTCGACGCTCTCGATATTCTCCTTGGCGACGGGCTCCCAGAAGCTGGGCCAGCCGGTTCCGGAGTCGAACTTGGTCTCTGAGGTGTAGAGGTCGTTGCCGCAGTTCGAGCAGCGGTAGAGGCCCTTCTCGTGGTTGTCCCAGTAGGCGTTGGCGAAGGCGCGCTCGGTGCCGGCGCGGCGGGTGACCTCGTATTGCTCCTCGGTGAGCTGGCGGCGCCACTCGGCGTCGGTCTTGACGACCGGCTGGCTCTCGATGAAGGTCCCCGTCTCCACGCGGTAGAGGCGGAGCCTGGGCTGGGCTTTGCCCACCGGGGCGGCCGAGGCACCGGAGGTCGGGCAGCTGGCCACACCGCGCTTCTCGTAGAAGTGCTGGTGGTATTCCTCCGCGGGGTAGAAGGCGGGCGCGGGGAGGATCTCGGTGATGATGGGCTGTGAGGCGGTCTTCGAGTCCGTGAGGCGCTGCTTCGCCTGCTCGGCCGACTGCTGCTGCTCGGGCGTGTGGTAGAAGATGACCGAGCGGTACTGCGCCTTGTGGCGCGCGGTCGGGTCGTGGGCCGACCAGAACACGTCCAGCAGCTTCTCGTAGGTGATCTGCTCGGGATCGTAGCTGACCTCGACCACCTCGGTATGTCCGGTGGACCCGGTACAGACGTCTTCGTAGGAGGGGTTGCGCGTGGTGCCGCCGGCGTAGCCGACGCGGGTGTCGATCACGCCGGGGAGGCCGCGGAAGGCCGCTTCAACACCCCAGAAGCAGCCGGCGCCGAAGGTTGCGATAGTCATAGGGCGATTGTCCTTTTCCGCCTGAGAGGCGGGGAGGAATCTAAGTGCGAAGAGCGATAGAAGGCACAATACGAGAACAGACACAATGAGGACAGGCTTATGCATCGTACCACCTCCAGGCTCCCTCCCCTATAGTTTATCCCTCAGGAGCGGCGCGCGAAACGGCGGCATGTCGCATGGTTGGACGAAGAGCGGGCAGATGGATGGCGGGGGTGGGCGTCGAAGGGAGGGGAGCGGCGGCAGGAGTCGAGGGCCGCAAAGTGAGGTTTTGATGAAAACGCATAGTGAACCGGCACGTGACATCCCCGTAGCGCGCGACGTTGACGTCCTCATCGCCGGCGGAGGGCCGGCGGGGCTGGCGGCCGCCATCGCCTCGGCCAGGGCCGGAGCCAACACCCTCCTCATCGAGCAGTTCGGATACCTCGGCGGCACGGCGACGGCCTCCCTTATGGCCTGCATCAACGGGTATCGCAACCAGGTGGAGCCCGACGGCACCCAGACGGTTCGCGGCATCGCCGAAGAGATCATTCTCCAGCTCAAGGATCTCGGCGGCCTCGGCAAGAGCCCCTACCAGCAGAAGTCGTACCCGACCGAGCCCGGCCAGCTCGAGTACAGCTACGCCATCGACACGGAGAAGTTCAAGTACGTCACGCTGAAGATGTGCGTCGAGGCGGGAGTCGAGCTCCTGTTGCACACGTACGTAGTGGACGCCATCGTCCAGGACGGCGCGCTGCGCGGCGTCATCGTCGAGAACAAGTCCGGCCGGCAGGCGCTGCTGGCCCGGGTCGTCGTGGATGCCACCGGCGACGCGGACGTCGCCGCCCGCGCCGGGGCGAGCTACTGGCAGACGCGCGGAAGCGAGGCGCCCCGCCTGACCGACGGTATCATGTATCGCATCGCCTTCGGGGCGCAGCGACCCGAGGGCCGCTACGAGTGCGACTTCGGCAGCAGCGCGGTCGTGTGGGGGCCATCGGTGAAGGCCATTGACGGGACCGACGCCGAGCAGCTATCCCGGGCCGAAATCGAGGCCCGCCTGGGGGTCTATGAGGACTTCGCGCAGAAGCAGAAAGAGCATCCGGAGCTGGCCGACGCGCGGGTCGTCGAAACACCCCCGCTGCTCGGAATCCGGCAGACGCGGTTCATCGAGGGAGAGTATACGCTCACCGCCGAGGACGCCCTTGAGGGTCGGCGTTTCGAGGATGTCGTGGCGATCAGCTCCTGCCCGATCATCCACTACTACGGCTATCGCCGCTACCTCGAACACGAGGGCTACGATATCCCCTATCGGTGTCTCCTGCCGAAAGGATTGGAGAACCTGCTCGTCGCCGGGCGGTCCATATCCAGCGAGCAGGAGCCGTACGAATCGCACCGGGCGATGGCGCCGATCATGGCCATCGGTCAGGCCGCGGGCGCGGCCGCCGCGCTCTCCCGCCGGACGGAGGTCGCGCCGCGTGCGCTCGACGTGAGTGATCTCCAGCGCCTGCTCGTGTCGCAGGGAGCCGAGCTGCGCTTGGGCGAAAGGGCTCAGCAATGATCCAACGATGGGACGTGATAACGATCGGGAACCTGTCCCGAAACCGCTACTGGGGCGAGAGCGACGAGCACCGCCTCCGGGATGCCTGGTGCACCTGCACGCTCATCCGCGGCGATGACTTCCGCCTCCTCGTCGACCCGTCTCTCCGGGACTCCCAGGCGATGATCGCCGCGCTCGACCGCCGCACGGGGTTGAAGCCGGAAGACGTGGACGCGGTCTTCGTCACCCACGACCACGGGGACCATCACTGGGGCATATCGCCTTTCACCGAGGCCGAGTGGTGGGCCGCCGGCGACGTGGCGGAGGCGATCAACGAGAGCACCTCCTATCTCCGGCCGGTGGAGGCGCGGGAGGGGCACCTCTTCCGCGGCATCGACGTCATCCACACGCCCGGGCACACGATGGAGCACCACAGCCTGCTGTTCGAGTGCGACGGCCGGAAGGTCGTCATCGCGGGCGACGCCGTGATGACGCGCGACTTCTACGCGCACAAGCAGGGATACTTCAACTCCGTCGACTTCGACCTCGCCGCCCAGACCATCGCGCGGATCGGGAGCGTCGCCGACATCGTCGTGCCGGGACATGACAACTACTTCCCGGTCGAGCTGACGCCGTTCCTAGACTGACGCCCAAAGCGGAGGGAGAGGATGAAGCTGAGCGATCTGAAGCCGAGAATGCTGATGGGGCCGGGACCATCCGACGTGCACCCGAGGGTCCTGGCAGCGATGTCCCAGCCCACCATCGGGCATCTCGATCCCCAGTTCCTGGAGTGCCTCAACGAAATCCGGGACATGCTCAAGACCGTCTTTCAGACGAAGAACGAGCTGACCCTGGCCGTCAGCGGAACCGGCTCCGCGGGCATGGAGACGTGTGTCGTCAATCTCATCGAGCCGGGCGATAAGATGCTCGTCTGCGTCAACGGCGTCTTCGGCCAGCGCATGACCGATGTCGCCGCCCGCGCCGGCGCCGAGGTCGTCGCCATCGAGCGGCCCTGGGGAGAGGTCTTCGCGGCCGATGAGGTGGAGGCCGCCATCCGCGAGAAGGGCCCCTTCAAGGTCGTCGGAATCGTCCAGGCGGAGACCAGCACGGGCGCGGCCCAGCCCATTCCGCCGATCGGCGAAGTGGTGCACCGCAATGGCGCGCTCCTGCTCGTCGATACCGTGACCAGCCTAGGCGGCATGGAGGTGGACGTCGACGGCTGGCGGATAGACGCCTGCTACAGCGGAACCCAGAAATGCCTCTCCTGCCCGCCCGGCCTCTCGCCGGTGACCTTCAGCCCGGCGGCGGTGGCGGCGATGGAGGCCCGGAAGACCAAGGTCCGGAGCTGGTACCTGGACATGAGCATGGTGCGAGCCTACTGGGGCACCGAGCGGCTCTACCACCACACCGCCCCGATCAACATGAACTACGCCCTCCACGAGGCCCTGCGGATCGTGCTGGAAGAGGGGCTGAAGCCGCGATGGGAACGGCACGCGCGTCACCATCGCGCGCTGAAGGCCGGGCTGGAGGCGATGGGCATTCGCTATCTCGCCGACCCCGACCACCAGCTCCCCATGCTGAACGCGGTCGCCGCCCCCGAGGGCGTCAACGAAGGCGAGGTCCGCACCCGGCTGCTCGACGAGTACGACATCGAGATCGGCGCCGGCCTCGGCGCCTTCAAGGGCAAGGCCTGGCGCATCGGGCTCATGGGCGAAAGCGCCACGGAGCGCCACGTCACAGCCGTGCTCTCCGCCCTTGGTAGCGTGCTCTCGGAAAAGGGTATCGTGAAGGGGAAAGACACGGGGCTGGCGGCGGCCAAGGCTGCCTACGGCGTCTGAGATCGCCCCAATTTCCGGCCGGACGAGTGGAGAATCGCCATGATAGCCGGAGCAGATAGGCGGGAGAGAACGGACACGGAGCGCGTCGCCGACCTTCGCCGGCGCGTCCGGGAGGCGATGGAGGTGCCGGGCGGCGGAGGGGAATGTCCCGCCCGCCTGGACGAGCGCTGGATGTCCCATCCCCTCCCCCTGCGCAAGGCGCGGGCGATCGCCCTCAAGCTCTCCCACATGCCCACCGACCTCTGGCGCGGCCAGCTCTTTGCGGGGTCCATGACACTCGAAGAGCCGCGCCTCCACGCCGAGTGGGGCTTCCCCGATTACGTCACTGAAGCGGAGCGGGAGCGCGCGGCGGCGCGGGGCCTAAGCATCCATTCAGTGTTCGGACACATCGTCCCCGACTACCCCCGACTTCTGGAGAAGGGCCTGCGCGGTATCAAGCAAGAGGCCGAGGCGGAGCGGGCCCGGGCCGCGACCGATGAAGAGCGCGCCTTCCTCGACTCCGCCGTCATCGCCCTCGACGGGGTGATGGACTACGCCGCCCGGCTTGCCGACCGCTGCCAGGCGGAAGCCGAAGCCGACGACGACGAAGCGCGCGCCTCCGAGCTTCGCCAGATTGCGGCGAACCTGCGCCAAGCCCCCGCCGGCCCGGCGCGGTCCTTCTGGCAGGCGCTCCAATCCGTGTGGCTGCTCCACATGATCTTCCACTCGACCATGAACGGCAATGCCATGGGGCGGCTCGACCAGTACGTCTGGCCGTATCTGCAAGCCGACCTCGAATCCGGCGTCCTCGACCTCGACCGGGCGGCGGAGCTGGTCGATTGCTTCTGCCTGAAGTTCAACGAGCGGGCGCAGACGCTGGACAAGCAGCGCCCGGAGGCGCGGGAGCCGGAGCAGCTCGACCCCACCAGCCGGACCCGCCACTACACCTCTTCCCAGATCGGAACCCACCGCGACGACGTCGATGCCACCAACCACTGGCTTCAGAACATCGTGGTGGGCGGCCTCACGCCCGACGGCGCCGATGGCACGAACCCCCTCACCTATCTGCTGCTGGAGAGCTATCGCCGCAACCGCATGACCAATCCGCTCATGACGGTTCGCCTCCACCGGGAATCGCCCGAGGAGCTGGTCCGCTACGTCTCCGAAGTGCTGAAGGACGGCGGCGGCATGCCCGCGCTCTTCAACGATGAAGCCCTGATCTCTTCCCTGGAGCGTATCGGGATACCGACCCCCGATGCCCGCGACTATACGAACGACGGCTGCTGGGAGATCATCATCCCCGGCCGCACGGATTTCAAGTTCCAGCGATTGAGCATGATGCTCTGCCTCGAATGGGCGCTCAACCGGGGGCGCTCCCGTCTCGACGGAGCCCAGCAGGGAGTGGAGACGGGAGATCCCCGCGCCTTTGCACGCTATGATGACCTCTGGCAGGCCTTCCTCGCGCAGATGGAGGCGATGGTCGCCCGCGTCGTGAAGAACGTCGTGAGCTCCATCGACGAGCGCAGCATCATCGCGCCGGTGCCGCTCCTCAGCGCGCTCATCGACGGCTGCATTCGCTCCCGGCGCGACCTCACGGCCGGCGGCGCAAAGCACCGCACCTTCGGGATGCTGGCCGAGGGCGCCGCCCACGCCATCGACTCCCTCACCGCCATCGAGAGCGTAATCTTCGAGGAGAGAGCGGCGACGATGTCGGAGCTGTGCGACGCGCTGGAGCGCAACTTCGAGGGCGCCGCGCCCCTCCGCACGAAGCTTCTGGCGGCGCCCAAGTACGGCAACGACGACGAGCGTGCCGACGCGGTGGGGCGGGCCATGATGGAGGCCTTCGCCGACACAGTCGCCAGGCACGCCGAGGCGCACCGCCCGGCGGTGAAGTTCCCCTGCGGCGCGGGGACGTTCTCCTGGTACGTCGGAATCGGCGAAGGCCTGGGGGCCTCGCCGGATGGGAGGCTGTCCGGCGAGCCGGTCTCGTCGAACTTCTCGCCCGCACTCGGGCGGGACATGCAGGGGCTCCCGGGCGCCATTCTTTCATACTCGAAGATGCACCACTCCAACCTCCCCGCCGGCGCGCCCCTCGATCTGCGCCTGGCGCGGCGGCTGGTCGAGGGCGACGAGGGCACTGCGCGGATGGCCGCCCTCATCCGCAGCTTCGTCGACACCGGCGGCTCCATCATGACGCTGACGGTGGCCGACACCGAGGAGCTGAAGGCGGCGCAGCGAGAGCCCGAGAAATACCGCTCGCTTCGCGTGCGGATGGGCGGGTGGTGCGCCTACTTCACGATGCTCAGCCACGAGCAGCAGGACCACCACATCCGGCGGCAGGACTGCCGCGGGTGAGGTAGGCGGATGGCACGCGCCACGTGCGTGGGCTAGGCGTCGTCGGCCGGTGTGGCGCCGGTCCCTCCGACCCAGAGGTAGAGCCACATTGAGGTGATGCATATTGCGGCGAGACCGAGGAAGTCCGAGGCGTACTGCCTGGCCGCGATCATCGCGCCGAGACTGACCTCGCCCGACAGCACGGGGGCGGTGAGCCCGACGAGCGTGGGGAGCGCGGAGAATCCACACTGAGAGAGTAGGTACGCGTAGAGCACAGCCGCGGGCGCCAATGGCGAGAGGCCAACCAGGATGCATTCACGCCGGCTGCCGCCCCGAAGGGAGCACATGCGCACGGCAGCGAAGACGACGAGGAAGACGGGCCACTCTCCGAGTGGGAGAACGGGCAGCAGCCCGGCCGGTCTTCCGATCGTGATACTGTCCATAGCGCCCTTCGTGAGAATGTAGGAGCCATAGCTCAGAAGCGCGAGGCCTATCCACACTCCGACGGCCAGCAGCATAGGAGCACCTACTCGTCGGTACATAATGTCTCTCCTGTCGCTATGTAAGCGGAAGGGGTGGAACTCGGATCCCCTCGGGCTGATCTTCCATCCCGTCGTCCGGGGGACCTTCAGGCAGGATTAGTCGGGAGGGGATGCGGCGCAGGGCGCTGGGAGCTGTGCATGAGTGATGGTCTAATCTTCGATATCGATACGTTCGCCATCCACGATGGTCCCGGCATCCGCCTGGCCGTCTACCTCAAGGGCTGCCAGCTCGCCTGCAAGTGGTGCCACAGCCCCGAGTCCATTCGCCCCGAGCCGGAGCTGATCTTCATCCGCGACCGGTGCCGCCTCTGTGGGGCCTGCGCGGGAGCCTGCGCGCAGGGCGTGCATTCCATCGCAGACGGGAAGCACGCCCTCGCCCGTGACAAGTGCCTCGTCTGCGGCCGGTGTGTGGAAGCGTGCGCGGCGGGGGCCCTGGCGATCAAGGGCTATCGCGTATCGGCGACGGAGATCGTGGAGCGGGCGGCGCGCATGAAGCCGTTCTTCGATCACTCGGGTGGCGGAGTGACGATGACCGGCGGCGAGGTGACGCGCCAGGTGGAGTTCGCCGAGGCGACGTTGCGCGGCTGCCGGGATCGGGGGATTCACACCGCTATCGAGACCAACGGCGCCTCTCCCTGGGAGCGGCTCCAGCGGCTCCTCCCCCACTCCGATCTCGTCCTCTACGACCTCAAGCTCATCGACGACGCCCAGCATCGCCGCTGGACCGGTGCCTCGAACCGACTCGTCTTGGAGAACGCGGCCAGGCTGAAAGGCCGGAACGTGCAGGTGCGGGTCCCCCTCATTCCCGGCATCACCGACACGGACGAGAACCTGCGGGGCATCTTCTCCTTCATGCGGAGCGCCGGGCTCTCCTCGGTCGGGCTCCTCCCCTTCAACCCCTCCACCGCGGCCAAGTACGAGTGGCTCTGCCTGCCCTGCGAAATCGAAGGAGAGCCGCAAGGTCCGCAGCGCCTCCAGCAGATGCTCGACCTCGCCTCGGAAGCGGGGTTGGAGGCGGCCGTCGACTAATGATGGGGCGGCTTCCCTACTCCGAGCCGCCGCCGAGCTGCGTCAGCCCGCCCTCTTCGGGCGATTCCTCGCCCGACAGGTCCCGATTGGAGCCGATCTCCTTGAGGCGCTCGCTCACCTGGTCGACTTGATCGGGCTTCAGCCCCTTCTCCAGCATGGGGAAGATGAGCGTGTCCTCCTTGGCGGCGTGGCGCTGAAGCAGCCCTGATGTCAGGGCGGCGAGGGCGCGCAGCTTCTGCGCCGAGCTCTCGTCGGGGCCGCCCGCCTCCTCCATCCGAACGGCCATTTCCAGCATCTCGTCGGCTCGCCGGGCGAGCGCGGCGTGCGCGCTCATATCGTCTTCCGCCTCCTCCGCAAAGAAGCTGCCGAAGACATCGGCCCCTTGCGCCCCCTCGGAGATCATCCGCTTCGCCTCCGGAAACAGCCCCTCTTCCTCTCTGCGGAAATGAATGCGGAGCTGGCGCAGGAACATCTCCAGTTCATCGCGCAGCACCGCCCCGCCGCCGAGAGACGCTGCCTCCTCTCCCATCAGCCCTCGAACTGACGACTGGATATCGTTCATCTCCGTCAGAAGCGCGACATGCTCGTCCTTCAGGTCCTCGAAAGGTGACTTTCCAGCCATCGCCATCCTCCCCGTTTGCACAGCAGCGCTGTTCTCGTGTTTCGCCCATCTGCCCGGTATCCTGCCTCTTTCAAGCAACCTGTGTCCAAACCCGTCGCCATGGAAAGGACTCCCCGCGGAGGCCGGCTAATTCAACTTCCCAGAAGCAGACGCTTCGAGGAACGCTGCTTTCACTCGAAGATTGGGGTCCGATGACGAAGACATCGCCTGTCAAAGCAATGATCGTGATGGGCACACGCCCCGAAGTCGTGAAGCTCGCGCCCGTGGCCTTGGAGCTGCGCCGCTATCCCAAGCAGTTCCGGGTCACCCTCGTCGGAACGGGCCAGCATCGCCATCTCGTCCCCCAACACCTGAAGATGTTCCGCCTCCGGCTCGACGCAGACCTGGGCGTCATGAAGAGGCGCCAGACCCTCGCCGATATCACCGCGCGAACGGTTCAGCGGATGGATGCTCTCCTGAGCGAGGACCCGCCCGATGTCGTGATCGTGGAGGGCGACACCACCGCAGTGCTGGCCGCCGGGCTGGCCGCCTTCTACCGTAAGATTCCGGTAGCCCATGTCGAGGCCGGGCTCAGATCGGGCAACATGTACGACCCCTTCCCCGAGGAGCTCAACCGCAAGCTCGTGGGTGGGTTCGCCCAGGTTCACCTCGCCCCGACGACCGCCGCCCGCGACAACCTGCTCCGCGAGAACGTGCCGGCCGACACGATCTTCGTGACCGGGAACACCTCCATCGACGCGCTCCTGATGGCCGCCAAGCGCACCCCCCGCCGGCCCGCCATCGCCGCCGCCAACCTGAAGGGGCGCCGGATGATCCTCGTGACCGCCCACCGGCGAGAGAGCTGGGAGAGCGGAATCCGCCAGATCTGCCTCGCCCTGCGCCAGCTCGCCGAGTCCATCCCCGACATCGCGATCGTGTACGCCGTCCATCCGAACCCGATCGTGCGAGGGCAGGCCGAGGAGATTCTGGCGGGACGGGATCGCCTCCACCTCATCGACCCGCCCGGGTACGCCCAGTTCGTCGATCTCATGAAGCGCAGCCACCTGATCCTCACCGACTCCGGCGGCGTCCAGGAGGAGGCGCCCTCCCTGAAGAAGCCGGTCCTGGTCATGCGCAACACCACCGAGCGCACCGAAGGAGTCGACGCGGGATGCTCGCGGCTCGTCGGAACGGAGCGCGAGAACATCGTACGGGAAACCGTCGCCGTGCTCCGCGATCGAGCCCTCTACGACCGCATGGTGGCCTCGGGCAACCCCTACGGAGACGGGAAGGCCTCAAGTCGGATTCGGCGAGCGCTCTGGCATGCTCTCGGTCGAGGAGGACGGCGACCGGCCGATTTCCGGGGGGCCTGAGCGGCCCGCGGGACCGGCTGTCATCTGGCGCACCTGGGTGATCGAAGTGTCCGCACTCGTTCTCTCGCTGCTTATGGCTCTGACTGCCACCGTCCATCCGGGGCCGCTCGGCTCCGCGAACCCGCCCCCTCCGCCCATCCATCGTATTGCCGATGTCCCCCTGGTCGAGCGAAACACCAACTGGTGCGGGCCCGCGGCCCTGGCGGCGGTGCTTCGGTATCATGGGGAAGAGGTTGCCGCCGCCGACATCGCAGACGACATCTACCTGCCCCACTACCGAGGATCGCTCAACCTCGACCTGCTCATCTACGCTCGAAAGAGGGGCTTCGAAGTGTGGGCGAATGAAGGCTCGGCCGGCGCCGTGAGGAGAGCCATCGCCCGCGACCGGCCGGTCATCTGTATGGTGCGTCGGGGCAATATGGTGGCGCGGCGGAATCACTACGTCGTCGTCAGTGGCTATGACTCCGACCGGAAGGTGTGGTTTCTCGACAGCGGCAACGGCCGGGAGGAGACCTTCACCGAGGCCGACTTCGAGCGGGAGTGGGCGGAGTGCGGCCACTGGATGCTGGTGGTGGAGGGGAAGGAGGCGACGACGCCCGCTCTCACCGGCCTGAGTGGCGAGGATTGACTGCGGTCCGCTCTCGCCCCTGACCCCCAGCGGCGCTGGACGCCGCTACCAGAGATTCGCCGTTGCCGGCACCTCCGCCCTCGGGATCAGGCGCATGGCCTCGTGGGTGCAAGCGCTCCGGCAGACACCGCAGCCGTAGCAGGCCTTCTGATCGACGACAACCTTCTTGTTGGCGGCGCTGAAGCCGAGGGCGCCGAACTGGCAGGCGCGCATGCACGAACGGCAGCCGACACAAGCGTCGGGATCCACCTGCGCCACGTATTCCGCGCGGAACATGACCTTCACATCATGGGTGAGGTTGGCCTTCATCGCCATGCAGTCCGACCGGTCGCAGTTGCAGACCCCCCCGATAAACGGAGCCTTGAAGGTCCAGACGCTGTGACAGAGGCCCTCTTTCTCGTGGTCCGCGAAGGCGCTGATCGCCTCTTCCCGGGTCAGCTCTTCGAAGGCCGTTGTATCCGGGCCCTCTATATAGGAGGAGTCCAGCCCGCGCAGCAGGTCGGCGAAGGCGCCCCCGTTGGGCCCCATCGAGATGCCGTAGCAGTACCGCGCCTCCCGGCCGAGACCCACCTGGCGACAGATGCACGGCACCCGCACGATCGAGTTCACGAACCCGAAGATCGTCTCCACATCCTCCAGCGGAAGCACCTGGCCGAAATGCCACGTCTTCATCCGACGGGTGATGAGCGCGGAGGCCGCTCGACGCACGAAGGCCGGGGCCGCGCTCAGCTTCCGAAGCCGCGCCGAATCCCGATCGAGCTGCTCGGGATGGGAGAAGAAATCGGCGATGTACCGACGCCGGCGCACATCGCTCATCAGGTCCTCAGAGTAGTTCTCGGCGCGGTGGTACCACTTCTTGCCTTCACCGTGTTGAATGCAAAACTCGCACATGGCGTCCTCCCCTATCCTCGCCCCCTCGCTCCAGCCCCCCCCCACGCACCCGACAACGAAACCCCGGAACGAAACGGGCGGAGTCTGCGACGTGCCCGCTGGACAGACTTCCCGCCCAAGCTGAGGCATCCTCTATACGAGTGTTCAGAAGCTCTCCGGCGGCGGAGAACGCAGGGGGTCTTGGGCGCATCCACAGTCACGCCTCTCATCGAGAGGAACGCGCCCGCACCGCGCCTAAGAGCGTCTATCAAAACCGCTTGCGCTCCGCAATCAGAACCGCCTATATATCACCGGAGGCCGGGGCCGGCGGTTCTGATAGTGGCTCTAAGCCCATCACCATACTTCACGGCACACGGAAGCGCGGAGGACCAGTGGGAAAACCGTACCGGACGGGGTCGAGAGGACCGGCACATCCTGTGATGCGGGCCCGCGCCATGCGCCGCCTCTGGCTGGCCGCGCTCCCCCTGCTGCTGGCTGCGTCGGGGTGCGAGACGAACTCGGAGGGCGTGCAGGTCGACCTCACCGCCGCCGCCCGCGTCTATCGGGAGCAGGTGGACCGCAAGCCGGGCCGGGAGGAGATGAAGCGGATCATCGCCCGGCTCCCGGCGGACCAGCTCAACGACCTGGGCGTTCTCTACGAGCGCGAGGGGCGCCTCGACGACGCCGTGTGGGCCTATCAGCAGGCCGTCTGGCGGGACCCGCGGTGCTCCCGCGCCTATGTGAACCTGGGGAATGTCCTCCGCAAACAGGGCAAGCCCGACCAGGCGCGGTTCCGCTACCGGCAGGCGATGGCGGCCGACCCGACCTCCTTCGAGGCGGCGAACAACTTCGCCGATCTCTGCGCGGCGGAGCGCACCTGCATCGAGGAGGCGATAAGCCGCCTGGAGCCGATGGTCGAGGGGGCGGGTTCCTACCGACCGTACGGGCTCGACACCCTCGGGTGGCTCTACCATCTCCAGGGAGAGGATGAACGGGCCCTCGACATACTCGAAACCGCGCGTGGCGAGGCCGGAACCACCGATCCTGCGCTCACCGAGACGATAGACACACACCTGGCCGAGGTTCGCGCGGCGCTCGGGCGAAGAGAAAATGCGATGCGGACGCAAGACGACTGAAGAGAGGCTTTCTCTCGCGCCTGGCGCGGGATCCTAATTCGAGAGCGTGACGGAAGGAGGTGATTTGCTTGAAGAGCAAGGTGAGTCGTGTCATCGCGCTGACCCTCGTGGTCCTGGTGACGGCGGCCCTGAGCGGGTCGACCGGCTGGGCCGCCCCGGTGCCTTCGCAGACATCGTCTGGGTCGTTGGAGCAGGTGGACACGCAGGCCGCGGCGGCCGAGCGCGAGCTGGTCAAGGGGACGTTGATGGGCTTCGGCCTGACCGATCAGGGAGCGACGAGCCGGGTGGACCTGCTCACCGACCAGGAAGTGCATGTGCTGGCGAGCGACCTGGAGTCGGTGCAGGCTGCCGGCGATGAGATCGACTGGGATACCACCACGGTGCTGCTTCTGCTGATCCTCGTCGTGCTGATAGCCAACTGAGCGGCAGTACGACGCAGCAAGGTGGCTTGCCACGAACCTGAGCGGCGGCGCCCACGCAGGCGCCGCCGTTCTCTCATCCAGGAAACGCAAGGGAGCCGCGACGCCTTCGACAACGGCCCCCCCGGCCGTCATATCACACCACGCTCAGACCCCAGAGGTGATACACGTTGACGCAGAACGCGACGAGGAGCGCGCCCCAGGCGGCGGGACGCACCGCCTCCATCCGATACGACCAGCCGATGAGCACGGCCACGAATGCCGTGAGCGCGATCTTGCCGGGGATGAACAGGCCGTGCTGGAGAAGCCACACCATCACGGGGTTCGCCTCGGGGACTCCCTGTAGAAAGGCGGTCAACGAGAAGATCATGTCGCCCAGGCTGAAAGCGGAGTAGACGAGGGCGACGAACACCCCGCTCACCTTGCCGAGTCGCCACAGCAGATTCCCTACGCCTGTCATACGTGCCCCCTGGTCATTATCGGCGGCGCGAGGGTGGATGCTACAGTGGCTGCAACGGAAACGTCGAGAAGCGTGAGTGGTGCTATGATCTCAGGACTGACGCCTGCCCAGGCCGTGCCTCCGGTCCCGTGATGTGCTGAGAGCGCATCGCTCCGCTCCATTGCGGCCGGCGCCTGCAGACCCAGCGGGCTCCGCCGGCCGGCCTCCCCTATGTTACACGCTCGGCGGCGGTTTCCTCTCGGGCCGTCCGCGCTTCCCGCGACATTTCACCCGCCTGTGGCGAGAATCGCGGCCGCGTCGCGGGAAACCGGCAGGAGATTGCCCCGCATCCGTGGGGGGCGACGAGCGGCCGCGCGCAAGGCCGCGCCGATGGCGCCGCCGCGGACGAGCCGAGAGGACCGCAGGAGTATCGACGGCCTAGACGGCCTCTTCCTCAGGGACGTGAGGCTGCTGAAACGCCAGCGCCTCTTCCAGCTCCCGGAGAGTGATCAGACCCTTCAGGACGAGGATCTCCCCCAGTCGGCGCCGAGGGACCGTCTTTCGCTGCTCCTCGAGCGCATCCCGAAGCTGCTTGTGCGTGATGAGCTCGTACTTGTACACGAGCAGCGCCCCCAGCAGCGGCACCAACGGCTCGCGCGCCTCGGGCGCCTCCTCCGGGACGATAACCTGAGGGACGATGCCCGGGGGCCGGCTCCGCGCGTAGAGTCCGGAGAGAACCAGAAGAAGCCCGGTCAGCAGCGTGATCCCCCCCACGCACCACCAGGGAAGGCTCTCATTCGTCCAGGCGTGCCCGAAGGCGACTCCCCCCGCGGTTGCCAGGCACAGCCCGAACACCACTCGGAACCAGACGACCGCCACCCACAGCAGGCTGGGGTGCCGTCCATCTGCGCCACTGCGCGATCGCTCCCCATGACGTCCGATGTCCATCTCCGCTGGCCTCCTTACACACAATCACAAATGCAGCCGCCGGCCGCTGCGGGCAGCTCATGCGGACATCGCGGACATCGCCACTGCCGGATTCCTCTCCGACAGCGCGACCGCCGCCCTCGTCGTGGGGGCTTCTTCTCCTATTGCCACGTATGGGGCGCGCGTTCAATCGCCGGGACCGCCGGCGGACCGGAAATGCCCTCTACTGACGGTCGCGCAATGAAGTAACATTGCGCGACCGTCTTTCCTCCAGGCATTTCCTGAGTTTTCGATGAATGTCGCACATTACTTCGTTGTGCGACATTCATTAGTCGCGCCGGGGCGCGTCATGCCAGGGGTCTGCCGCCGCCGATTGGACATCCAGGATCTTCTCCAGCCCATCGTCGGTGAGCAGCCCCGTTTTCGCCAGCACGTAGATGAGAGAACGCCCCGACTCCTCCTGCTCGTCCAGCGCGAGGGCGAGCTGCTCGGCGCTCAGCAGCTGCCACTTCTCCACCAGAAGATCGCCGATGCGGGTCCGCCGCTCCGGCCCCGAGTCCACTGGCGCCTCCTCCACCGGCTCCTTCGGCAGAGGCCCGACTCGTCGCGGTGGTGGCGCCA
>Ga0307380_10005507_pt1 | contig 16779 bp, 15 predicted proteins | sample UN3MG_FD_202239 | JGI IMG/M metagenome (GOLD analysis project Ga0307380, IMG submission 202239) | Soil microbial communities from Risofladan, Vaasa, Finland - UN-3 | ecosystem: Environmental > Terrestrial > Soil > Coastal area > Acid sulfate soil | place: Finland: Risofladan, Vaasa | collected...
AGAGCAACCCAGGACCCCGAAGTATTTGATCTGCAATGCGGACGAGGGGGACCCCGGAGCGTTCATGGACAGAAGTGTCTTAGAGGCTGATCCGCATGCGATCGTCGAGGGGATGATTATCGGGGCCAAGGCGATCGGTGCGGAGCAAGGCTTCATCTACGTTCGGACCGAGTATCCTCTTGCGGTGCAGCGCATCAAGAAGGCGATCAAACAGGCGGAAGAGAATGGGCTCTTGGGTGAGGGCATCCTTGGCAGTGACCTCAAGTTCACTCTGTCCGTCGTGCGAGGCGCAGGTGCGTTCGTCTGCGGCGAGGAGTCAGCGCTTATGCAGTCCATTATGGGACACGTCGGAAGGCCAAAGCAACGTCCTCCCTTCCCAGCACAGAAAGGGCTCTGGGGCAAGCCAACCAACATCAACAACGTAGAGACATGGGCCAATATCCCGCAGATCATTCTCAAAGGCGGCGAGTGGCTCGCCGGGCTGGGGACCGAGAATAGCAAAGGCACGAAGATATTCTCGCTAGTCGGGAAGGTCAACAACACTGGCCTGGTCGAGGTCCCGATGGGGATCAAGATCAGGGAGATCGTTTACGGGATTGGTGGGGGCGTCCTGGGTGGTAGAAAGTTCAAGGCAGTCCAGACTGGCGGCCCATCGGGAGGGTGTCTGCCAGAATCGATGCTGGACATGCCGATAGACTACGAGAGCCTCAAAAGCGTGGGGTCCATGATGGGGTCCGGTGGCCTCATCGTTATGGACGAGAAGACGTGCATGGTCGATGTCGCGCGCTATTTCACAGACTTCCTTGCCCACGAGTCGTGCGGCAAATGCTTCACTTGCAGGAAGGGCCTTGAACGCATGTTGGAGATACTGACAAATATATGCGAGGGTAAGGGGAAGGAAGGCGATGTTGAGCTGCTCGAAGAGCTCGCGATTATGGTCAGGGAGACCTCAATGTGCGCTCTGGGGCAAACCGCCGCGAACCCAGTCCTTTCCACCATTCGCTACTTCAGGGATGAGTACGATGCGCACATTAGAGAGGCTATATGTCCAGCCGGCTTCTGCAAAGCGCTTATTACCTACTCTATCCTTGAGGATAAATGTGTTGGCTGCGGTGCGTGCGCGAGGGCTTGCCCAGTCGGTGCAATCTCCGGTGAAAAGAAACAGGTTCACAACATTGACACGGGCAAATGCATTGAGTGTGGTGCGTGTGCTGAGGTCTGCAAGTTCGACGCGATAAATATTGCTTAACAATAAGGAATGCTGGAATGCCTAAATTGACGATCGACGGGATTGAGGTGGAGGTGGAAAAGGGGACCACGCTCTTAGAGGCGATTAGGTTCCTGGGGATCAATGTTCCGACGCTTTGCTACAATGATGGATTGACTCCCTATGGCGCTTGCAGGCTCTGTATTGTGGAGATAGGCAAGCCACCACGGTCAACAATTGTCAGTTCGTGCATCTATCCCGCGGAGGATGGACTTTACGTTCGCGCGAACTCAGAGAAAGTAATCAAGCTCAGAAAGCTGATCATAGAGTTAATGCTGGCAACAGTTTCAAGTTCGAAGACCATTCAGGACCTCGCCTCGAAGTTTGGCGTAACGCAGTGCAGGTTCGAGCCGGAACATGAGGAATGTATCCACTGCGGCCTCTGTGTGAGGATGTGTAACGAGCAGATGATGTCGGGCGCAATTGCTTTTGCCCAGAGGGGTAAGGACATGGTGATCACAACGCCGTTCGACAAGACCTCAGAGGTCTGCCGTCAATGCGGCGCGTGTATGTATATATGTCCGTGCTGTGAGCTGCGATGCCAGGGGCCGGACGCCGAGACCACAGTCTGTAATGGATGCTTGAACCTGGAACCCCCGTGCCTCGACACCTATGAAGATAAGATGTGTTTCCTTGACCCATGTGCGGCCTGTGAGCTGGCGGGGCCGTTCCGGTCGGACATGAAAAAGAAAGATGAAGCTTAGAGTTTTAGCTGAGTAAACAATAAGAAAATAGGTTTGTTTTTGCGAGAGACCTGTAGGAGGAACCAATGACCCTAACCAAACTGAACGCTACTGCCGCGACGCTCTCAAAGAACAGGACTGAGGGGTCTGTCTGTCCCAGTAGTGGAATGTGTGTTACCTGTATCGACGGCTGCGTTGGGATGTGCGAGATAGGCAAGTCCGCGTATCGAGGCCATGAGGTGATCTATCCTCAGCCATTTGGCATCATCACGACTGCCGCTGAGAAGGATTACCCAGTTGATTATTCCTACCTTAACATCATGGGCACCGCCGTGGGAGCCGTCGGAATCGAGGCCGACAGCGACAAGGCGCTCTTCCCTAACGTGACGCTTGAGAGGAAGATCGGCAAGAACAACCCGATTAAGGTCAAGCTCCCATTCGTAATACCGGGGCTTGGTTCGACCAATATCGCCAAGCAGAACTGGGAGGGACTCGCCATCGGCTCTGCGCTTGCGGGCACAATCGTCACCATCGGTGAAAACGTCGTTGGGATGGATGTGGAATCGACGATCAAGAATGGAAAGGTAGTCGATGCGCCTGACCTGGCGTGGAGGATCAAGACCTTCTTCGATTGGCAGCGTGACGGCTATGGGGACATTGTTGTTCAGGCGAACATCGAGGACACAAAGCTCGGCATACAGGAATATGCCATAAGGGAGTGCGGCGCCCAGACCGTGGAGCTCAAGTGGGGACAGGGAGCAAAGGACATCGGTGGCGAGGTCAAGATCAAGGACCTGAAAAAGGCACAATTGCTCTATAAACGTGGTTATATTGTTTTACCTGACCCGACCGATCCAGTGGTAATCGATGCCTTCAACCACGGCTCATTCCGCGAGTTCGAGCGCCATTCAAGAGTCGGCATGGTCAACCTCGATGACTTTCTCAAGAGAGTGGAGGAACTCAGAAAAGCGGGCGCAAAGCGAGTGTTCCTGAAGACGGGCGCCTATCGCCCTGCGGACCTCGCGCGGGCGGTCAAGTTTTCATCTATTGCTGGCATCGATCTGCTCACCATTGACGGTGCGGGGGGCGGAACCGGTATGAGCCCGTGGCGGATGATGAACGAGTGGGGCATCCCATCGCTTGAGCTTCACACTCTAACATACCAGTTCTGCGACAGGCTGGCTAAGAAGGGTAAGTATGTCCCAGATATCGCTCTGGCTGGCGGCTTCACCTTCGAGGACCAGATATTCAAGGCACTGGCTCTATGTTCGCCTTACGCCAAACTAATTGGCATGGCCCGTTCACCGCTGGCGGCAGCGATGGTTGGAAAGACAATAGGCAAGAGGCTGGAGGTGGGCGATCTGCCGGTGTTCATCGAGCGCTTCGGTTATTCCAAGGACGAGATATTCGTCACAGCGCCCAAGCTGAGAGAGGAATACGGCGACAAGTTTGACGATATCCCAACCGGCGCTATCGGCGTCTATACCTACTACGAGAGGCTGGCCCAAGGCATCAGGCAGATGATGGCCGGTGCCAGGAAGTTCGCCCTCGAGCACATGACCCGCCATGACCTCGCTAGCCTGACCAGGGACTGCGAAGCGCTCACTGGCATCCCATACACCATGGACGTGGACAAGGAAGAAGTGGACAAAATCCTCGACGCATAAGCAACGCGCCAATTAAACAGCAAGAGCGAAGCGCCTCGTGCCCCAGCGGTGCGAGGCGCTTTTTTTGTTTTGGCCCGAAATCGCTTGCCTATCAGACCGGAGGACCCGCGTCCAGATACATCTTCAGATGTTCGAGAACACCACGACTAACCGTCTCAGCAAGCTCGAGCAAGCGAGATCCCTCTCTCTTGTCGGCAGGGGGGTAGTCTCCCGGATACCGAAACTCGACACCATAGACAGTCAGATCGGTCGCTCCCATAAACACTTTGCAGAGTCTCGCGTCAACCGGCTTCAAGTGGCGAAGTAGTTGCCTTATGTCGTGCGTCTTCGGAAACTCCACCTGATGGCGGATAAGCAGAGCCTTGAGGTACTTCTCTGCTGCCTGTTGAGCGTGGAAACCTACTGCTTCGTAATCATGATCGAGCTCTTCGAGCAGAATGCGCGCGGCCTCGAGGTCCCTATCGGCCTTGAAAAGCCATTGATGCACAAGGTCCCAAACCACCCGTTCACGGCTTCTCATAAAGCACTCGTCCATACTTGTTGGCTGGATAGGCAAGGCCACCTATGACGTCTTTTTCCTCCTGGAATTGCTCCTCGCCCATCACCCAGAGATCAACCCATACTGGCAAATCGGGCGGCAACAGAGCCCGCAAACGCCTCTGCTCGCGCCGCTTGTCCGGGGCGCCCGCCTCAACAATAACTAGGTCGATATCGCTCTCAGTTCCCGCAGTGCCAGCGGCCCGGGAACCATAGAGGATTACCCTTATGACCGGCCCCGCCCTACCGAGAGTTTCCGCAATATCAACAAGCACTTCTTCAGTAGCCACGTCAACCTGCACGGATATCCTCCCTCATATAGGAGCTGTCCACAAAAAACGCTCGCCCGCACCAAATCCTACAGTACCAGCCCCACACATTACAATTGGTCGTAGAATTCTAGAAAGTCCCACGCCCGTCGCAGCATCTAGTCTATAATCGGGCCTCATTGCTCAAGCGCCGCACATAATGACAGACTCACCCGTTTCCTTCGAGCTCCCGAATCTCGCCGTCTATTATGCGGTCGATGGGCTCGCAGAGTGACTTATACTCAAGCCCATCATGGTCAGAATCCCGTCCACTGCCCTCCCCGCCAATCAGAGCTCTCGTAACGCATTGAAGCAGCCATTGGGCGTTGTCCTCTAACAATTGGCGGTTCACGTCCGAGATTATGTGCCGTGTCAGGGTCTATTTGTCAATGAGCGTATGGCAGAAGCAGCGGGGGGGGCTGGGGGCACGCTGCGGCTGCACCCAGCTACCATTGATTGCCGTCTCAGAAGTGGTAGCGCCAGGCGATCGCGGCAGCGAGCACGAGCACCGCAACACCGTAACCCAGCGGGTCGCGCCAAGAATGCCTGAGGCGCAGGATGCTGGTGCGGTTGGCTTTCTTGCCGAAGGCACGGGATTCGAGCGCCATCGAGAGCACGTCCGTTGCTCTGAGCGCGTGAAGGACGACTGGAACGATCAACGGGATGTGTTTTATCGCGCGCCTCACGGGATTGCCCTGGTCGAGCGTGTGGCCTCTGGCCTTCTGGGCATCACGAATTAGGCCGACCGTCGAGATGAACGTCGGCACCAGTCGGAACGAGAGCATCAGCGTGAACGTGAAGACAAATGGGATGCCCAGCATTCTGAGTGCAGCCATAAACTCCTCGACCCTGGTTACGGTTAGAAAGACCACGCCGACAAGGACGAGCGAGATCAGTCTCGAGGCCATCGTGATTCCACGAAAGAGGCCTTCGTTCGTAATGGATAGGCCCAGGAAGCTCGCGACCTCTTCCCCGCTCCTGAAGAATAGCGGCCAGACGACAACCGTTACAACCGCCATTATCAGGATGATGGGCAAGACAGTCCTTACCGAGCGCCAGGCCCGGGCGAACGTTACCACAATAAGAAGGCCGACCAGATAGCCCAGCGAGCCCGCAAGGTCGGACATCACAAGCGGCGATACAAGTAGGAGCGAGGCGCAGATCAGCTTGGTGAGCGGATGAAGTTTATGAAAAGGCGTGATTCGGGGGCTGTATAGGCCGTATCTCTTGTTGGACATCGGTCAGGTTGGGGGCAGGTCAGGCGTGCCCGCGGGCCCCTCGGTGAGTTCTTTGAGATTGGCCAGAGCTGCGCCGGGATGCCCCTTGTCAAGGTCAATCTGCGAAATCCGTGTAATCGTCCGCCGCCATAGGCTTTGGCCGACGGCTGTCTGTGGGTGCATCGCGACCGCTTAACCACTCTTGTCGAAAAGACTAACAAACTCGGAGACGCTCAGCGCCGTCATCCCGAACCGGTGCGAGAGCTCGACGATTTTCGGGGGAACGAGGCCTGCTTGAGCGAGTAACTCTCGATTCTGCGGCTCGAAGAAAGCTCGCACCGGCCCGTCATATACGATCCCGCCTTTCACGAAAGCAATGACGCGCCTCGCGTACTCCGGCACGAGGTGAAGCGAGTGAGTTATGAAGATGACCGTCTTACCTTGACTGTTGAGGCTGGACAGCATGGACATCACTTTCCGCTCCTGAAAATAGTCGAGGCCAGTAGTAGGCTCGTCCAAGATCAGAATCTCGGGGTCACACGCAAGCGTCGATGCGATCGCGGTGCGCTGCCGCTCGCCTTTTGTTAGGCAAAAAGGATCGGAGCTCTTCTTCGCAGCCAGGTCAACCGTCTCGATGGCAGATGTAACGAGCCTTTCGATCTGCTTCTCTGAGTAGCCCAGGTTCTCAGGCCCGAATCGGACCTCCTGCTCGATCGTCTCGCAGAAGACCTGATTGTCCGGATTCTGGAAGACGAAACCGACGTCCCTGGCAACCTCGGAGATTCGCATCCGCGACACGTTCTTTCCACGCAGGAGCACCTTCCCCGCCGTTGGCTTCAAAAGAGCGTTCAGATGCTTTACAAAAGTGGTCTTGCCCGAGCCGTTCCGGCCGACGAGCGCAACGAAATCACCCCGGCCGATTGACAGCGATATGTCTTGGACGGCGAATCTGCCCTTTTCATAAGAGTGCGACAGCGATTGCACCTCGATCAGCGGAAGGCGCCGTCTCATCACGTCTTCGCGCTCAGCCTTCAGAAGCTCCTCGTAGCGAGCATGGTTGGGCACGAACGAATGGCTGATAGTTTTGTAAGCATCATCGACGCCGAGCATAAGTTCGTCGGTTCCAAGCGCTTGGCAGGCCTCGGCTACTTGGTGAGGGCGAATACCAGAGCGAGAGAGAACGTCAGGCTGCCCGCACAGCTGCCCAGGACTCAAAGAAGACCCCAGCCGCCCATGTTGCATCAGGGCGATGCCGTCAAAATCAACTAGAGACTCTACCTCGTGTTCGATCATAACGACTGTGGCTCCCAGAATACGAAGCTGACTCACAACCCGATAGACGGCGGCCCTTCCCTCGGGGTCCAGGTCGGTAGTTGTCTCATCAAGAAGCAAAAGGTCCGGGTGCATCGCAAGCACAGACGCGATAGCCAGGCGCTGCTTTTCACCGCCGGAGAGAGATGCTGGCTCTCGGTCCTCGAAACCCGAGAGGCCAACGACCTCCAGGCACTCCGTGACTCGCCTGCGTATCTCATCTGGGTCCACGCCCAAGTTCTCAGGACCGAAGGCGACCTCCTGTTCAACGTTTGTGCAGAAGAGCTGATTCTCGAACTCCTGAAAGACTATCCCGACCTTGCCGGCCAGTTCAGCAACGCCGTGTTCGGATGGGCATAGCCCAAAGACGCTTAGCGAGCCGGTTATCTCGGCGCGCTGGAAGTTGGGAATAAGTCCGTTAAGACATTTGAGAAAAGTAGATTTCCCGGCGCCCGTGTGCCCCATTATGGCGATTGCCTTACCACGAGCGAGGCCGAAATCCACATTCTCGAGTGCAAGGCGGCCCTCACCTTGATACTTAACCGAGAGACCGTGTGCCTCAACCGCTGGGCAGCCGGCGTCATCTGACATGCGTTCGGGATGATTCGGCACAGAGTCCCCGCTCACAACATCAGGCAGCCGGCGAAGACCGCAGCGATGAAAGGGGTTACGGCTAGCTTGATCGCCCCGGCGCCCTCGACGACACCAAGGAGTATTCCGCATGATAGCGCACCAAGCGAGCCAATAATGACTAGAAACGGCCCGATGATCTGTGCCCAAGCGCCCGACCTTGGCTGGTATGAAGGGATTACCTGAGAGTAAAGCAGCTTCATTTTGCTTATGCGAGGATGGAGAAGAAAAAACAGGAGCGGATAGAAAAGCGCAACCACCGAGTTGTTCACCGCGATCGGGACGCCGAGAACTGGGAAAGGCACCAGTCCGAGCAGGTCAACACCCCACGCAATTACGCTTGCACAGGCGAGCGCGGCTAGAATGCCAACGATAACGTTGAGGAGGTAACTTGTGGCATTGGTGTTTTTCCTGAAGAGGTTTTCAAGGAGTTTGTAGGGCAGATACCCTAGCATGAAGTTGCCCAACATGCCGAATATGCTTCCCAGGCCGAACATGCCGCCCAGAACGTCGCCAACCAAGTTGCCGATCGCCGAGCCCCAAGCCGCGGCAGGACCGAACAGCAGCGAGCACACAAGCGGAACGAGGCTTGCAGGTCTAAGCTCCGTATAGCCAGGGATAATCACGAGGCCCTTGAAGGGCAACAGCACTGCGACAAACATGGCGGCGACCACAGCGGTCAGAACGATCATCCGCGTGTTCTGCCACATGCCGAAAAGCTCGTTACTGCGCAATGTCAGGCATCCTCCCATTCACTTCCCTGTCCGCATACCGCTGCCTCAACGACATCGGAGCCATACTCACCGCACGCACCGCTCTTGATCTTCTGAAATAGCCGGTCAGCTTCTCGTTGAAGAGGCCTGCCCTGATTTCGTGTAGAGTCTTGATTTCACCGAAGTCGGAGCGAAAGGCCGGGGAGATTGCATGTATTAACAGGCTAATGAAGCTCCGGAGCAAATGACTCTGATAATCCAAATCTCTTATCCCGTCCTGATTGGGCTGCGATCTCACTATAATACTGCCACCAGCGGTTCGCTGCTGTCAATGAGGGTCAGGATTGCGGTTTTCGGGACAGTTAGCTTGGCCGGTCGTCGTCATTCTCAAGAGCTTAATAACCTAAAACTCTTAATAAACGTCCTGTGTAGCCCGAACGAGGCGAGGACTATGAGAGAGGGCATCATCTTCATGGAGTGACGCCCCACGCTTACGGTGAACGTCTCGGTGAAGGTAAAAAACGCCAATGTAAGAAGGATCGGTGAGGCCAGAAGCAGCCACCGGCCGCGGTAGCAAAAGACGGCTATGGCACTGAAGATGAGCAGCACAACGTTGGGAATGAGAAAACTATACTGGATGTAGTGATTGCGATTCGTCGTGGGATAGTAGAGAAAATATCGCTCCTCCCAGTTAGCGGCGTTCAGCCAGAGGTTCACTATTTTCTGAGGTGCGTTGCTCAGCCAAGACCAGGGATTACGCCATAGGAACTTAAAGGCCTCGCGAAGGAGAATGTCGTTCGCCTGGACCTCAGGCAGGCCGTCAACCTTCGAGTCGATATCAGGCGGAATCGAGGTGCCGAGTCCGGCAACGTTGCGCTGGCTGGGGATATAAAGCCCCTCCATCATGTTTGTCCCGACCAGGGTCGTCCCAGGCAAGAACCTATGGAAAACTAGAGCGTTTCGAATCACCCAGGGAGACAGGAGTGTGCATACGGCAAGCAACATGAGCACCGGCATAAGGGCGGCGCGCCTCATGCCGATCTTTTCGGCCCTCAGAATAAAGAATAGGACGATCGAGAGGGGCAAAGCTAAGGCGAACGATTCAGGTCTGGTCAGTGCCGCTGCGCCGAGCAACAGCCCACTTAGGACAAAAAGCCTGATCTTGGGCGTCGCTATGGCTTCGGCCATTGCCCAAAGGGACAGAGTAGTCAGCATCATGCTGAGATTCTCCGCCATTAAGACAATGTTTTGCTGAAAAAACGGAAGATATGCGGCAGTAAGGCCTGTCGCTAAAAGACCCACACTCACGCTGCCGAAGAGTCGCCTCGAGAGCGCAAAGACCGCGAACATCGTCACAACGTCGAAGAAGCACTGAAGCAAGAATACGGCCCTGTATCTCTCGCCGAAGATGCGATAGACCAGCGCCAGAAACAGTGGGTACAGAGGCGGGCGTCTTGCGCTGGGCTCGTTGAGCCGCTCGCGCATCAGAAAGCGGAAGCGCCCAGAAAGACCTTTCAGACAGTAGCCTTCTCCAGCGACGAGGTTCTTGGCCAACTGGTTGTACTCCTGGGGGTCGGCCTGTTGGGTCACAGGAACGAAATAGGGCGTGGCGAACATCCACACCACTCTCGCGATTAAACCAACCGCTACAATGCTAATAAGCCAGACACGCTGGCCTCTCTTGAGCCCTGAGAACAGTCTCATATCATCTCCGAAGTGTCATCAAACCCGATATTATATGGCAAGATGTGCAATTGGCTCAACACCCGTGGGCCGAACGAGAGAGAATCTGACAGGATGTCGTCAGCGTAAGGTCGGCGGCGCCGGCTGAGATCATGCGCAACTCACACCACCTCAAGGGAGACACGGCACCACGTGCCGGCCGCAGATAGGTCTTCCCTATCCCGCCCTGATGAGTCCAGCGGGGTCTTCCATCATGTCGAATGCGGTCCCGAAATCTATCTGGTCTTTCTTGTAGAGCTCCAGCAAGGCTTGGTCCTTGGTCTGCATCCCCGCAGTGCCCGATTCCATCAGCGAATAGAGCATCTGGGTATCGTTCCTGATCATCTGCTGAACGTCAGGCGTCGCGACGAGCAGCTCCATAGCGAGCGCCCGGCCCTGGCCGTCCTTCTTGACCACGAGATATTGGCATGTTATCCCTATGAGATTCCTGGCGAGGCTGTTTCGGACGGAGCTAGTGCAGCTGTCAGGAACGAGTTCGAGCAGATTGCTCACGCACGACTGGCAGCTCGAGGCCTGCGCACACCCGATAACCAGAACCCCACTCTCCGCAAGCTGCAGCGATCCTGTAAACGCATCCAGCGAGTCAAGATCAGAGATGCCGACCACATCTGCATTGTGCTCCTGCGCCGCCGCGAGTGCCTGCCGAACTGAGGGCACGTCTGAGGCTATTTCCACCTGCGTTACCATGCTCTTCTTGTGCTGGAAAAGAAACGAGATAGGGTCTTCGATCGTCCTTATATGCAAGCTCCTGCGCTCGTTCAGAAAATCGATTGCCGCCGCCCAGACAGTTGACCTGCCCGAGCCGGCCGGGCCGGTTATGAGCATGAGTCCCGACCTCTTGTCGAGGAGCTCGAAGAAAGTCGATGGTAGTTCGAGCTGCTGGGCGGGCATGATGTCCTTAATTATCTCCTTGAAGGTGCCACAGATGCTGCCCTTCTGGTAGTAGAGGCTTGCCCGGAACCTCGCCAGCCCGCTTATCCCGAAGCTGATGTTCAGCGACTTATCCCTCGACAAACGCTTCTTCTGGTCTTCGTTCAGCAGGCCCAGGCAATGTATCTCTGTTTCAGCAGGGGAAAGAGAGGTCTTAAAGATCGGCACGATTTTGCCATCTTTGCGCAGCCGCGGAGGCGACCCCGGAACCAGATGTAAATCAGAAGCGCCACGCTTGATCATCGTTTTGAGCAAGGCCTCAAGCGTAACCGACTTCTCTTTTCTAGCCTTGGCAGACATTGAGAGCTCCCCAAACCGAAAAGCAAAATCGATGTTTAATAGTTCAAGATTGACTCCTTCGGGTGAAGATTTCAAGCAGAAATCCAAGGCGATCTCAGATATATCTAAACTCGTGAGAAGTCGCGCAACCCGAACGTCACTGTCCCAACACGGGGCGGCTGATCTCCCTGCTGGGGATGCAGCTTGCGCACATTGGATGGCCGCGGCCGCGCAGCCTCCGCCGCTTATCACCCCGAAGGCCGCTCCCTCTCCAGACAGAGCGCCAGCCGTCGCTGATGAGGTTGCCGTAAGGTTCAAGATTCCCGAACGCGAAGAGGCATGGGAAGACGTCGCCGTCTGCCGTCACGTAGATGTTCTCCGACTGTGGACAAACCTCCTGACACTTCAGAATCGGCCGCCCCGCCGAATCGAGCTCGTAGTTGCAGACCTCGTGCCCGACCGGAAGATCATCGACGTGAATCCTGCGATACGTCTCGTCGTCCCGCGCAGTGTCAATCCTCATTGGCTTGACGTAAGCCGAATCACAGCCTATCCGTTCGACAATCCGTCTGAACGCATCGATCTGTTTCACACTGGTCTTGGTCGCGATCAGCTGGACCTCGACCAACGGGAAATGCCGCTTCCGTTCACGCCGTCCCGAACATATCGCGGCGATGTTTGAGATCGTCCTTTCAAACTTGGCCCCCACCTGTTTCGCCTCGTATTCATCCCGCTCGGCCGAGATGAGCGTCGTTACGATTCGATGAGGCGCAAGGTCGATCAGCTCGTCGATCATTGCCTGGCCCAGCGTGGCGAGGTTTGAGTTGAGCGTAACAACCAGGCTCCTCTTGCGCGCCTCATCTATCATTCTAAGAATATCGGGATTCATGAGTGGCTCGCCGGTCCTTACGAACGTTACGGCGGTGACGTGGCGGCTCACGTGTCTCATTACGGATGCGAAATCATCAGCTGACATGAACTTGCGTTTTCTGCCCGACAGATCGAACACGTCCTCGCACCAGGGGCAGCTGAGGTTACACTCGGTGGATGCCTCGACCAAGAGACATCGCGGCCACCCAGCTATTCGCCGGGCCGCCTCCTTCGCCGCAAGCGCGATCAGCCACGAGGCCTTCGACGCTCGCAGAATCTGCCCCAGAGTCCTGATCCGTCTGGAAGATACGATCGCCATCCCAACATATTAGCAGATTCGTTGCGCGGCCGCCGGAATCACACATGAAGTTCGCGGACTCTCCACCCTAGATCGGTTCCGTCTCGTTCGGTCGGTAGATGACGGTGCACCTGGTGAACCATCTGGCGATACAGACGAGCATCCAGGGAAGAGATAGTCACATGTCGCAGCACACTGCCTTGACCCTGGTCTCAATAACATCTCCATGTTCGGCAATGAATCTGCTCAGAGTCTCTTTGCTGCGTCGCTGTAAGTGGAGCAAAACCGGATGATCGGGCATCTTTCGCAGGCAGGGTTCGAGGGCTTGCACATGTCCCGCCCAAGCGAGATGAACGCCACGTGTAGCTCACGCCTAATGGAAGGTGGGATGCGCTCCTGTATCTCGGTCATCAACTTGTCGCTGGGATAGCCAGATGTCTCACACCACCCAATTCTCCTTCTTCTGGCTCAAGCCTCCGACTTTGATCGTCTTAGCCACCTCTGTTACGCTGCACTTAGCGCGCAACTCGCGCTAAGTGAGGAAATCACGGTGAGATGCGTCGTTTGTGGCTCTGAGATGGTCAGTACCAAGACTGACCTTCCATTCAAGGTAGGGCCATCGTCTATTGTCATCAGCAAGGAACTGCCGGTTCAATCTTGCACAAGATGCCAGGAGTTCGCCCTGGAAGACGCCATCATGGAGAAGGTTGATAAAATACTGGCCTCCGTTGACGAGTCGCTGGAGCTTGAGGTCGTTCACTTCGCCGCTTGACCGGTGCTGTCAAACGCCTTTGTGGAACTGGAAGACGGGGGGTCAAAAAACCTCGACCTCGATCCGTTGGACGCCGACGAGGCGCGGCAGGTCATCGGCTTGAGCCGGTGGGTTCGGGCGTTGGGATACGTCTGTTAGGTTTTTGCTTTCCCGATCTGCGCAATCTGTGTAATCTGCGGACAAATGAGGAGGCGAGCATGAACTATCACGGGATAGACATACCGCGAGACAGGATCGCGGAGTTCTGCCGCAAGTGGAAGGTTACCGAGTTGTCGCTTTTCGGGTCGGTGCTTCGCGAGGATTTCGGTCCGGAAAGCGATGTGGACGTGCTGGTTACCTTGGCTGAAGATGCGCCGTGGAGCCTTTTTGAATGGGTTGATATGATAGACGAGCTGAAGGTTGTTTTCGGGCAAGATGTGGACCTGGTGGAGAAATCCGGTCTTAGGAATCCTTTTCGCCGGCATGAGATACTGAAGCACATGAAGGTGGTCTATGCGGCCTGAAAGACTATGATTCCAACTCAACATCCGACAGGGCAGGAGTCCCGGCCAGCAAGAGGCCAATTCTACAATGAGGATTGCATCGAGGGCTGCAAGAGGCATGTCCCCGATGGCACGGTCGATCTGATAATCACTGACCCTCCTTATGGTATCGCCGGTGATAAGCTCCACCAGCACTACAACCGCAAGGAGGGATTTGTTCTTGATGGCTACATCGAGGTTCCGGCCGATGAATACGCTGACTTTAGCTTGCGGTGGCTGGAGCAGGCGGCGAGGATTCTGCGGCCGGGTGGTGCGCTTTATGTGTTTTCAGGATATACGAACCTTGTTCACGTTCTCAAAGCGCTGCGTGTGGTGGGTTTGGAGGAGGTAAACCATATTATATGGAAATATAATTTCGGCGTCTATACTAAGCGGAAATACATCTCCTCACACTACCACATCATGTACTACAAAAAGCCCGGCGGCCGTGTAACCTTCAACACCTACTGCCGATATGGCGCTGACGAGCGCGATGACAACGGCTCCGAGAACTACCGTGACAGAGAGGACGTCTGGATAATCAACAGGGAATATAAGCCTGGCCAGCGAAAGAACAAGAACGAGCTCCCTAAGCAGCTGCTCATCAAGCTCATCCAATACAGCAGCAACGAGGGAGACCTGGTCTGCGACCTTTTTTTGGGCAGCTTCTCCACCGCGAAGGTTGCCATGGGCCTCAACAGACGGGCCATAGGGTTCGAGAAGAGCAAGGTGGCGTTCGACTATCAGATCGACGAAGTGGCCAAGATCGAGCCGGGCTCCCTGCTGCCTGCGCTAAAGATCCCACAGCAGAGCCAATTGCCCAATCAGGGCAAGCCCTGGACTGAAGAGGAGAAAGAGCGGTTGTGGCGGCGCTATCTGAGGTTAATCCAGGTTCATCGCACGAAAAAGAGGGTCATCGAGCTCCTCTGCGATGAGTTTGGCCGAGGCAGGTTTGCCCTCTCTAAGGTTATTAGCCAGATAAGAGGCTCATCCACAGATTACACAGATTCCGCAGATTAAATCAGGCCGAAACGAGGCGACAGAAACGACGACCCTGGCAGATTCTGTTCGAGGCCCACTGGACCCATCCCTTCCAACTCCCCTCCCTAATCTGCGTAATCTGCGGATAGACCTCTACCCTGGGAACAGCAGTGACATCTTCTGGATGATGGGGGAGCGTTTGCCCGCAGATTGCGCAGATTCAGGGGATTAGGTGATAACGAACCGTTGGTATTGTAGCGATTTCTGACCGAAGTTGAGAAGGAGACCGATACCAAGACCGGAGGCCTTGAGATAGTTGATTATTTGTGCCTCGTGCACACCAGTGAGTGTTTTCAAGGCTTTCAACTCGACGATGACTAACTCAAAACAGACGAAATCTGCCTTGTATCGAGTATTGAGTTCCGTGCCCTTATAGAACACCGGCAGGTCCCACTCCCGCCTGAATGGTATCTTTCGCTCGGACAGTTCTAGTGCCAGTGCTTCTTGATATACTGTTTCCACGAATCCGCAACCCAGCTCGCTATGCACATTCATGGCGGCACCGATAATCGCATAAGTGTGCGGATCATTTCCACTCATTGTTACTGTCTCTCTAACACTGTCATAGATGTGAAGTTCATAAGGGCGTTTGTCCGCAGATTACACAGATTACGCAGATTGAGAAGGGTAGCTAGATACTACGATGCCTGCGCGAGCTCGAGCGCATCGATGGCGTTTACGTTGAGCCAAACAGTTCTCGTGCATCCTCTTAAGCCTTGCCTCTAATCTGTGTAATCTGCGCAATCTGCGGACAAACCTCTTTCATGTATCACCCGGGGAACAGCGGGGACATTTTCCTCAGCTCCTCGATGATGGGCGGCAGCTGCTCGAGGACGTAGTCCACGTCGTCCTCGGTGTTCATGCGGCCGAGGCTGAACCTGATGGCGCCGTGGGCGTGCTGCGGCTGGATGCCCATAGCCAGTAGAACGGGCGACGGTTCCAGCGACTCGGATGAGCACGCCGAGCCAGTCGATACGCAGATGCCCTTCGCGCTCAAGCGCAGCAGTATCGACTCGCCCTCGAGATACTCGAAGCGGATGTTGGCCGTTGAACAGAGCCTTTCCTTGGGATGCCCGTTGAGCTTCGTGTGTGGAACCTGCTCCAAGATGCCCTTCTCCAGCCGGTCGCGCAGCTTGCAGATATCATGAGGTTCGACGCCGTGCTGCTCCAGCGCGAGCTTGCAACCCTCGCCAAGCGCCACGATGCCGACGACATTCTCAGTCCCCGCCCGTTTGCCTCCCTCTTGATGGCCGCCATGAATGAGGCGCCGGACTCGCGTGCCGGACTTGATGTAAAGCGCCCCGCAGCCTTTCAAGGCATATAGCTTGTGGCCTGACATAGCCATCATATCGACCCCGAGTTCCTTCACGTCGAGCGGGACCTTGCAGACGCTCTGAACAGCGTCCGTGTGCATGATTATGCCCGCTTCACGTGCAATTTTCGTGATCTCAGCTATTGGCTGAAGCGTCCCAACCTCGTTGTTGGAGTGCATTATCGTGATCAGAACGGTCTCAGGCCGTATCGCCCGCCTCACCTCGTCAGGATCGACCATTGCATATTGATCGACGGGCAAAAACGTAACGTCGATGCCTTGCCTCATAAGAAACTTGCACGTGTTGCGGACCGCCTCGTGCTCAACGCTGGAAGTTATGATGTGCTTTTTGCTCTTCTTTGAGTCGCGATAGGCGCCCTTGATCGCCCAGTTGTCGGCCTCGGTCCCGCTGGCGGTGAAGAATATCTCCTCAGCTTCTGCACCGATGACGTTAGCTACTTGCTGTCTGGCCTTGTCCACCGCCGCCCGAGCAGGGGTGCCAGCCGCGTGGAGCGAGGATGGATTGCCGAAGAGCTCTCCGAGGTAAGGCAGAACAGCCTTTTTGACACGCGGATCAACCGGTGTCGTCGCGTTGTTATCCATGTACACAATTCTCATTTGCGTCTCCTTGACGGTAAATCGACCTTCGTCCATACTACAATCGTGGGTAACGTCCTGAT
>Ga0307380_10005508_pt1 | contig 16773 bp, 14 predicted proteins | sample UN3MG_FD_202239 | JGI IMG/M metagenome (GOLD analysis project Ga0307380, IMG submission 202239) | Soil microbial communities from Risofladan, Vaasa, Finland - UN-3 | ecosystem: Environmental > Terrestrial > Soil > Coastal area > Acid sulfate soil | place: Finland: Risofladan, Vaasa | collected...
TTGTTCGGCGAGTTCGAGCAACGTCTTGCCGCCCGTGAAATCGATGTCGTCCATCGCGTCGGCCAACACGACGAACCTCCGAGGCGGCTCGGGGACATCAGCACTCATGACGGGTTCCGCTCGGTGCGATGCATCGTGCTCACGTCCTCGCCCCTTTCACCGCGGCGGTCCGGGTGGCTCGAGGCGACGTCTCGGCGTCGCCCCAATGGGGTGATTCGGATCTTCGTCGCGCGATGTGCGCCCTACTGTCGGGCGATGGCGATGCGGTGACGCTCGTCCGGGTCGATGAAGTGGTCGTGATCGTCTGCACCGACGTCGAGCTGGACCCAGTGGATCTTGCCCGTGAAGCGACTGGTCGCCGCTTCGTACTCCGACCCCACCGTCGTGCCTGACTCGTAGCCGATGTCGGTGGTCTCGTCGGCGGAGAAGACCATCGGTTGGGTCGCACCGACGCGGCCGGAACCGATCTCGGTGCCGTCGCAGTAGAGGGTGACGTCTCCGCCCTTGGCGAGGCCCCCGCCGTCGTATGCGAACTCGACTCGCACCTGGTGGGTCCCGTCGGGCAGCGGTGAGCCGGCTCCTGCGATGAACTCCTGGATCCCGAGCACGTTGTAGGCGAACTTCACGTGTCCGTCGATGACGTAGACCGTCCATCCGCCGAAGCGCCCGCCCTGCGCGATGATCACCCCGTCCAGCCCGTCGGCCGGAACGTCGACCTCAGCGGTGACCGCGAAGGATCGGTTCTTGATGCTCACGACGCTGTTCTCGGACAGTCGGCCCATGCCGGGATAGAACGTCTGGCTGTCGCCGTGGATCAGCGTCGGCCGTCCGGCCATCGTGGGCTCGAGCCGCTCGCCGGTGCGGTCGTCCATCGGCAGCACGTTGTACTTCGTCGCCTCGATGAGCCACTTCCGCTGCAGCTTGGCGAGCAGTTCAGGATGCTCCTTGCTGAGGTCCACCGCCTGGCTGTAGTCGTTCGACCCGTCATAGAGCTCCCACACGTCGTCGTCGAATGCCGGAAGATCGCCACCGACCATGATCCAGGGCGTCTTGTGCTTGGTGACCGCGCTCCATCCCTTGTCGTAGATCCCGCGGTTGCCGAACATCTCGAAGTACTGGAGGTCGTGCCGCTCGGCCGAGTCTGCCTCGTTGAACGTGTAGAGCATGCTCGTCCCCTCCATCGGGCTCTGCTGCACGCCGTTCACCATCGTCGGTTCGGGAAGTCCGGCGGCCTCGAGGATCGTCGGTGCGATGTCGATGACGTGGGTGAACTGCGTCCGCAATCCTCCTGGTTCCTGGATCCCGCTCGGCCAGTGCACGATCGCGCCGTTGCGGGTACCTCCCCAGTGCGAGGCCACCTGCTTGGTCCATTGGAACGGGGTGTTCATCGCCCACGCCCAGCCCACCGAGTAGTGGTTGTACGAGCTGGGAGTGCCGAACTCGTCCATCTTCGACCGCATGAACTCGGGCGTCTCGAGCGCAGCCATTCCGTTGAAGTTGGCCATCTCGTTGAAGGCACCGTTCATCGTGCCTTCGGCAGAGGCTCCGTTGTCTCCGACGATGTAGTAGATGATCGTGTCGTCGAGGACTCCGAGATCCTCGATCGCATCGATGACCCGGCCGACGTGGTGGTCGGTGTGCTCGAGGAAGCCCGCATAGACCTCCATCTCGCGAGCGAGGACGGGCTTCATCTCCTCGGGCATGTCGTCCCATGCGGTGATCTCGTCGTGACGGACGGTCAGCTCCGCGTCCTCGGGAATGGTGCCGAGTTCCTTCTGCCGAGCGAAGGTCCGCTCGCGCAGCGCATCCCAGCCGTCGTCGAACCGACCGGCGTACTTGTCGGCCCACTCCTTCGGCACGTGGTGTGGCGCGTGGGTCGCTCCAGGGGCGAAGTAGGCGAAGAACGGCCGATCGGGCATGAGGGCCTTCTGCTGGCGGATCCAGTTCACCGCACGATCGGCCAGATCCTCGGTGAGGTGGTACCCCTCCTCGGGTGTCGCCGGTGGCTCGACCGGGGTCGTCCCGTCGTAGAGGGCTGGTTCCCACTGGTTGTTCTCGCCGCCGATGAAGCCGTAGAACGTCTCGAAACCGCCGCCACCGGACGGCCATGCGTCGAAGGGCCCGAGTGGGGAGGACTGCCAGACCGGAACCTCGTGGCACTTGCCGAACTGCGCCGTCGAGTAGCCGTTGAGCTTCAGCGTCATCGCCAGCGGGGCCTTGGTGTTGGGCCGGACCGAGCTGTTGCCCGGCGCCGAGGTCGCCGTCTCGGTGATGCTTCCCATCCCGACCGAGTGATGATTGCGGCCGGTGAGCATCGCTTGGCGTGTCGGCGCGCACAGCGCGGTGGTGTGGAACCGGTTGTACCTGAGTCCGCCGGCGGCGAGACGCTCGGCGTTCGGGGTCGCGCACGGGCCACCGAAGGCCGTGGACGCGCCGAACCCGACGTCATCGAGGAGCACGACCAAGACGTTCGGTGCACCTTCCGGTGGCAACAGCGGCTCGATCGGCGCGAACGATGTCTCGGGATCACGTGCGTCGTAGGTCGTGTGTCCGTGCTTGGGACGATCAGGGATCGGCAGCATGGAGCGGGCATGTCGGTCGGGTCGGTCGGTCACGACCCGAACCTAGTTCGATCGGCGGACTCGGAAATCAGCCACTTTGGGCGATGTCGGCCTTCGGGCCCCGCCATATCGTCGCCACTGGCCGGACGTGGAACGTCATTCGTGTCCGCCCTGTCCAGCCGAGGGAGCGGGTGTCCACAGGATGCCGCAGTCCTCGGAGTTCCCACCATCGAGAGGATCCACATCATGTCAAACAAGCCCGTCACCGTCGCCGTCGCGACCTACGCCAACAAGGCCGCGGCCGAGCTGGATTTCGACACCCTTCACGGAGTGAAGGGTGAGGGTCAGATCGACCACCTCGCGGTCGCCGTCGTCGAGAAGGGGGCCGACGGCAAGCTCGAGATCGATCGGCACAACACCAGTGCCAAGCACGCCGCCTGGGGTACGGGTGTGCTCGGTGGCGCGTTGGCGGTCGTCTCGGCCCCGTTGGGAATCGTGTTCCTTGGTCCCCTCGCTGCGACGTCGGCGGTGTGGGCCGGTGTGGGTGGCCTTGCGGGCCACTACTGGAACAACATCCCCAAGGACGAGGTGCGCAGGATGAGTGACGTGCTCGAGTCCGGCGACGCCGGTCTGGTCATCGTCGCGGTCAACCCGCAGGGCACCGACATCGAAGGGCTGCTGACCAACGCCGAGACCGTTGTTGCGTCGACCAACGTCGGGGACACCGACGGTGCCCTCGAGCAAGCGTTCGAGGCCGCTGGGGAGTAGCGCGCGGCCCTCCGGGCGGGGTACCGAGAGGAACCGCCCGCAGGGCGCCTGCGTCAGATGATCGTGTTGGTCTTGTCGATCAGACCGGTCTGCCCTGCCACTTCGACTGCCTCGCCCCTCGAGCCGACTCCGAGCTTGCGGTAGATGGACGCGGCGTGACTCTTCACCGTGTTGCGCGACACGTACAGCCGGGTGGCGATGTCAGCCAGGCTGAGATTGGTCGGCAGATACTGCACGACGCGGAGTTCCGCCGCAGTCAACAACGCGTCGCGAGCCGCGAACACGTCGCCCGCAGCATGAACTCGGTCGTGCAGCGCCTCGACCTGTGCTGCGAGTGACGTGGTCTCGTCTTGGCTCGCCATCTTGCGTTCGAGTTGGTGCAGCAGATCGCCGGCGCCTGCGACGTCGTCGACGAGCAGACTCGCGCGAGCCAACGTGAGGAGCCCCAGGATGTTGAACCACGGTGCGCAACGGTCGAACTGCGCCATTCGGGCACGGCCGTGGGCGATCCGTTCGGTCGCCTCGTCGAGGCGCCCCGCACGAGCGTCGACGAGCGCCGCGACCGCCTCGGAGAGTCCGGTCGCCGCCTCGCCGTGCCCCGCAGAGTCGCTGCTCGTGGCGCGACTGCTGAGCTCGGTGGCCTCGGCGGCCTGGCCCTCGAGGTCGAGGACGATCGAAAGGCAGGCGCACGCGACCGCATGCGGCGCCGTCGTGTTGGCGATCTCGCTCTCGAACAACGACTCTCGCAACACGTCGATTGCCCGTTCGTCACCAGCGAGGTACAGGTTCGCTCCGAGCGCCAACGTCGCCAGGGAGCGCCATGCCCCGGCCGGAAGGTGACAATGGGCGTTGAGCGCCGCTGGAATCAGTTCCTCTGCCGGGTGGGTCTCCAGCGTCGCGAAGAGGGCTTCGGTCTGAAGACCGACCACATCGGTCGGATCGGCGAGGCCATCGTCGAGCAGATCGTGTTCGGCCATCGAGATCCGCATCCAGTTGAGCGCGCGCTCTCCGTCTCCGGCGCCGATCGCCAGGACGGTCTTGGCGTGCCTCAGCTCCGGCGACGACCGAATCCGGGCGTCTTCGACTCTCGCCAGCCAACGATCGACCGTCGGATGCATCCCCCGAGCGACGAAGTTCGCGCTGTGTACCTTCACCAGGTCTTCGAGAAGGCCCATCTCGCCTGCTGTCGCAGCGTGCTCGATGGCGAGGTCGACGTCGTGCTGGCGTGCCCACCACCGAGATGCGGCGATGTGGATCTGGCGCCAACGCTCGCGGTCGAGACTCTGGAGCCGGGAGGAGAGCCAGCGCGACAGCACTGCGTGCATGCGGTACCAGTCGCCGGTCTGATCGAGCGGGATGATCATCAGTTCATTGCGGCAGAGATGATGCAGGATGGAAGCGGAGTCGTGGCGTCCCAGAACGGCGTCGCACTGCTCGCCGGTGAAGCGTTCGAGGCATCCGATCTCGGTGAGAAAGTTCTGGTCCTCGGGCCCGAGCCCGCCGAACCATTCCCCGGTGATGTAGTCGGTCACGTCGTTCGTGTCGCCGAGCCTGCTGAGGGGAATCGCGCCGCCGTCAGCCGGGGTGACCAACACCTGCGCGGCCAGGCGAAGCCCCGCCGGCCACCCCTCGAACTGGTCGGCGATGCGCTTGATCGATTCGATGTCTGCGCTGACCCCCAGCTTGGTCAGCATCTCTTCGGTCTCGGCGAGATCCAGGGCGAGGGCATCGGCGGTCACGTCGACGACGCCTGGCTGGAGCCGGTGTCGAGCGATCGCTTCGGGGTGGTGGCAGGCGCGTCCGACCAGGACCAGCGTCGAGTCCGGCCGAAGGTTCTCGATGACGACGTCGATGGGATCTGTCGATGCCCTGTCGGTGAGGTGGTGGATGTCGTCGAGCACCAGGACGAACGGCTCGTCGATACCGGCGATCGAGCGCCAGAGGTCGTCGGACGAGCCGAGACCGGCTGCTTGCCGATCGAGATCTGTCCCTTCGAAGTCCGCGAGACCGTCGGTGAGTACATGGGCAAGGACGAGCGGGTCGTTGTCGATCGGCTCGAGGTCGAGCCACCGAGTGCTTCGTGTGTCGTTCGCAACCCATCGCGCGACGAGCGTCGACTTCCCGTAGCCGGCGGGCGCCAGGACACGCAAGACCTTCCCGGTTGCCGCAGCGAAGGAGTGGTCGAGTCGCGAGCGCTCCACGACCTTGGATTGTGCTGCCGGACCGGTGAATCGTGCCTGATCGCGGATCGCGACAAGATCGCTCACCGTCTGCCCCGGGATTTCACGAAGCGAGGGTAACGCTGGCGATCCGCGATTCCGCCGTCGCTGCGGTCACCGTCACCGCGAGATCACCCAGACGGGCGGTGAAGGAGGGCCGATGCGGGCCAACGCTCGGCTGGTGGTTGACTCCGACCTGACCCGGACGGCTCGGTCACGATGACGAGGTCGTCCAGCAGGCGGTCACCGACGGCCACCTCGCCGCAGCGACCGTCTGAGCCCGGAGCGACGATCACCGTGACCGGTCAGCCGACGATCACGATCTCATCGTCGGCGGCGAGCGTGACGCGATCCGAAGCGTTCGGGTTGAGCATGACCTGCTCGCCTTGGATCGTGGCGTGTCGCCAGCCGATCGCCAGCACACCAGCTGCGTACGCGCCGGAGAAGATCTGGTCGGCGGTGAAGGAACCCACCAGGTCGAGGCGGCCGCATCGAACCAGACGGATCGACGCATGGTCGCCGCCGTAGAGCTCGAGGAGAACGCCACGCCGCTCGGGCTGCTCGATCAGTTGTGCGATGAACTGGCTGCCGAGCGCGGCGCTGATCAGGAAGTCGTCGGGGCCGCTGAGCTCGGCGAGCTCGAGGTGCTCGTCGTCGAGCATCTGAACGATGAACCTCGGAATCTCGTCCTGTGCGGCCCACCGTCGCCTGAGCTGCATCACGTCGAGCAGCGTCCTCGTGTCGGCCTCACTCGGGTCGACCGTGGTGGAGCCGAGCATGACGATCGTCGTCGGCCGACGAGCGAAGCTCAACGACGACAACTCGGACGCGGGCGAGAGACGCACGTCGACACCGAGGTCGGGCACGATGATGTCGGAGGGTTCGATGAGTTGCGGATCGAACACCACTTCGACGGTGGACGACGCGGAAGTGGTGGCTGCCCACCCATTGAGGAGATGGGGTCCGAGACGGTTCCATCCCATGACGAGGATGTGCTCGGTGGCCGCCTCGGTCGCCAGCGGCGCGCGATGGCGGATCGGCGCGTCGTTCGGGAGACGTGATGTCGCCTCGGCCAACTCGAGCGTCTCGAGGTCCTGGGCGATGACGACGAGGCGGTCTCCGTCAGCGACGATCGAGTCGGCGGGTGGGTTGAGCGCGATTCGCCCGTCGGCGTGGACCACGCCGAGTGGTCGAGCGTTGGCGAACCGACCCACCAGCTCGTCGAAGCGGAGCCCGGTCAGCGCCGGCTGCTCGGCGATGTGGAGGTCGCAACCCCGAAAGTCGGCGAGTTCGGCGACCACCTCGCCGAGCCCGCGCTGGCGAAGGGCGAACGCAGCCGTTCGCGCGATCGCTTGGGCCGTCACGATCGGGTGCACCGTCGGGCCGCACGCATCGACCAGCCGGGCGGCGGTCGCCGGATCGTTCACCTCGGCGACGACGGTGAGGTCGCCGAGGTCACCGAGTTCGGCGTTGATGGCGAGCACCGTCTGCACCACCGCGACATCGGATCGGTCGTCGTCGTCGGAGAGCACGATCGCTCCGCGGGCGTCGCCGACGCGGGCGAGCGCGAGGTCTGACCGAAGCGTCGGGTCACCTGATCTGTAGACGATGTGAGTCCCGTGCCGATCAGGCACCGCCTCCACGACGGCTCTGCGCATGTCTGTCGGGTCGCGGTCGGCCAGGATGACGATCGTGTTCGACTCGCGCTCGGCGTTGGCGAGGACGAGCTGTTCGACGACCATCGGGAGACGACGTGACCCGCCGAGGATCACGAGGTGTCCCGATTCGATGACCACGCTGCGTCCGCGCCGCATGCTGTCGATCCGGTCTTCCACCCCGGCTGCGATGATTCCGATGAGCGTGCCGGCGACCAGCACGCCGAACAGCGTCACGAGAAGCGCCAGCACCCGTCGTCCCCAGCCGATGTCGCCTGCCATGGTGCCGGTGTCGAGGATCCGGAGGAGGCTCTGCCAGAAGTCCTCGAGCCACCCTGAGCTGCCGGTTCCGGTGAACGTCACACCGAAGATGGTCAGCAGTAGCGAACTGAGCAGTACCGCGGCGATCGTGACCACACCCAGCCACACGAGCGCCGCGCCCGTGCCGCGGGCCAGCACGTTGTCGAATCGGTAGCGGATCCGCTGACGGATGCTCACTTCCTTCGACCGGCCGCGCCGAGGTTCTCGTGGGCTCATGCCCGGTCGCCGCTGACCGGGTCGACTGCTCTCGTTCGGTTCGCCGGGGGCAGCAGCAGGTAGGCACCTGCAAGGAAGCAGACCGCACCGACGAAAGTGCCTGAGTTCACGATCGTCGTGTTCAGTGTGTCGTCGGTGGTCCTCAGCGTGAATGACGCGAGCGCAGAGAGCATGAAGAAGATCGAGCCGATGTAGTTCGACAACGACGACCACCAGTCGGCTTCGTCGGTGCGCACGCACCACAATCGGCCGCAGCACCCGATCCAGGCGAGGTGGCTCGCGATCAGGAACGCGGACGAGCCGAACAGATCTGGTGCCCAGACGAGGCGGTTGGTCTGCTCGGTTGTCAGCCCCTCGATCATGGCATCGATGGTGTTGATGTTGAACAGGATGGTCCCCGCCAGTTGGCTCGCGACCGCCAACCACGCACGCTCGGTCGGGCGCCATGCGAACAACCCGCGGCCTCGACGAGGTCGGCTCGGATCACGAACGACCTGGACGAACTGGCCATACCCGGCACCGGTGAAGAACACCGACCCGACCACGAAGGTGATCCCGACGACGCCCGGATCGACGTTCTGGGAGTACGCCGGGAACGAACCGACTGCGAACAGCGTCGAGCCGACCATGAACGACCAAGCGATCATCCACGCGAGCCCGTGGGGCTCGGTCACCATCGCCCGGCGCCATTGCATCACCGTTGCTTCCCGCGGCGGCGTCATCTGGTCGGCTCAGGTGTGGCTGAATCCGGCTTCCGGTCCGTGGGTGGGTGGGTACTGCTCGAGGTGGTCGACCGCACCACGGATCGCATCGAGCAGCATGTCGGCAAGGTCCATCCCGAACCCCTCGCGCACGACGATGCGCAGGACGGCGACATCGGTGGCATTGTCGGGCATCGTGTAGGCCGGCACCTGCCAGCCGCCGCCGCGCAGCTGTTCGGAGACGTGGAACACCGTGAACTTCGTCGGGTCCTTCACCTTGATCGCCAGCACGGGGATCGATGAACCGTCGCTGACGATCTCGAATGGGCCCATGGCGGCGATGCCCGACGACAGGTGGAGCGCGGTGTCGCGCAGCGATTCCATGATGCGGCGGTAGCCGTCGCGGCCGAGGCGGACGAAGTTGTAGTACTGCCCGACGATCTGGTTGCCGGGCCGGGAGAAGTTCAACGTGAACGTCGGCATGTCGCCGCCGAGGTAGTTGACGTGGAACACCAGGTCCGCGGGCAGGTCTTCTTCGGACCGCCAGACCACGAAGCCGATGCCGGGGTAGGTCAACCCGTACTTGTGACCCGAGACGTTGATCGACTTCACCTGCGGGAGACGGAAGTCCCATTCGAGGTCCGGGTGGAGGAACGGGGCGACGAAACCGCCACTGGCGGCGTCGACGTGGATCGGGATGTCGGTGCCGTGCTCGGCGTTGTAGGCGACGACCCGGTCGTGGATCTCCTTGATCGGCTCGAACTCACCCGTGTAGGTCGTGCCGAGGATCGGGATCACGCCGATCGTGTTCTCGTCGACCTGCTCCATCACTTCATCTGGCGCCACGATGAACCGGTCCTCGGCCACCGGGACGTAGCGCGGTTCGACATCCCAGTACCGGCAGAACTTCTCCCAGACGACCTGGACATTCGACCCCATCACCATGTTCGGCCGATCGGTCGACTGGCCGGCCGCCTCGCGCCGGGCACGCCAACTCCACTTCATCGCCAGGCCGCCGAGCATGACCGCCTCGCTCGATCCGATCGTCGACACGCCGACGGCGTCACCGTCGGTCGGTGCGTTGAAGAGCTCGGCGACGATGTTCACACATCGCCGCTCGATCTCGGCGGTCTGTGGATACTCGTCCTTGTCGATCATGTTCTTGTCGAACGTCTCGGCCATCAACTTCTCGGCCTCGGGTTCCATCCACGTCGTGACGAACGTGGCCATGTTCAACCGGGAGCTGCCGTCGAGCAGCAACTCGTCGTGGATCATCCGATACACCGCTCCCGGCAGGGACTCGTCGTCAGGCATCCGGTTCTTCGGGATCGGAGCGCCCGCGAACCGGCCCGCGTAGGCGGGGTCGAGGGCCTCGTCGTCGGAAACGTGTCGGTGGACCATGTCGTGAACTCCCAGGTGAGAAGGGCGGGTCGGCTTCGAGTGCGGCGCTCGGCGAGGATCAGCCGGCGAGCAGCTTCGCCTTTTGCGCCTCGAACTCGGCATCGGTCAGCGTCCCGTTGCTGCGGAGCTCACTCAGCTTGCTCAGCTCGCTGGCGACGCCTCCGGCCCCGGCGGCATCGCGCACATACGCTTGAAATGCCGCGTCGCTCCGCTGAGCGTCATCGATGTTGCGTTGAACCATCGAGTCACCGTGGGCGATGAGGTAGATCAACACCCCGAGGAACGGCAGGAAGATCACGAAGAGCGACCACAGGGCCTTCGACAACCCGCCGATGTCCGAGCGGAAGATGTCGACGAACACTCGGATCACCAGCACGATCCAAGCGACCCAGATGAAGAAGATGAGCATGGTCCAGAACAGACCGAGGATGGGGAAGTCGTAGGCGAGCATGTGGGTCTCCTTGTTGAAGATGTGGGATCACGAGTCGGAATCATTCCGACATCCGCCTGCCTCGGGACGCGGTCCGATGCAGTAGGCGACCATGGTAAGCGGTGGTGCCGCTGCCCGCCTCGCCCACATCGGACGATTCCGCCGAAATGGCCCAGATCGTGCGCGATCGGTGGGGTCGGGTGGCCGGCCTCGTGGAGCTCGTCGAGTCCGGGCTATGGCACAGTGGTCGGGCCGCGAGTCATGGGGTTCGCGGTCGGCTCGTCGCGTTGGTCACACGAAGGAGGCCACATGGCCCGCAAGTTGCTCGCCGAGTTCTTCGGCACGTTCTGGCTGGTGCTCGGTGGTTGCGGGGCCGCAGTCCTCGCCGCCGGATTCATGCCCGAGACAAACCTCGGTATCGGATTCATCGGCGTGGCGTTCGCGTTCGGGCTCACCGTGCTCACCGGGATCTTCGCGTTGGGGCACATCTCGGGTGGGCACTTCAATCCAGCGGTGACGCTCGGGCTGTTCGCCGCCGGGCGTGCTCAGCGCAAGGACGTGGCGCCGTACATCATCGTCCAGGTGGCCGGCTCGATCGTGGCGTGCGGGGTGTTGGCCATCATCGCCAATGGCCAACCTGGCTTCGACCTGGCCGAGAGCGGATTCGCCGCCAACGGATTCGCCGACCACAGCCCGGGCCTCTACACGGCGCTTGCCTGCTTCGTCGCAGAGTTCGTCCTCACCGCCATGTTCCTGCTCGTCATCCTCGGAGCGACCCGGGGCACGATGCCCGTCGGCTTCGCCCCGCTCGCTGTGGGCCTGTGCCTGACCCTCATCCATCTGATCGCCATCCCGGTCACGAACACGTCGGTGAATCCGGCCCGGTCGACCGGGCCGGCCCTCTTCGTGGGCGGCTGGGCCATCGAGCAGCTCTGGATGTTCTGGGTCGCGCCGATCCTCGGAGCTCTTGCCGGCGGCGCCGTGTGGCGCTACCTCTTCGAAGAGGACCCCTTGGTCGAGCAGATCGCTGATCCCTGAGCTGACGGCTCAGCCGTAGACCTTCGAGTCGAGGTCGCGGATCGTCGTCGCCATCGACTGGAGCAACTTGCCGGTCAGCGACGGCACCGAGTCGATCACGGCACCGAACTCGCGCGGCCCGATCACGAGCACGGTGAGCTCGGTCTCGGCCTCGACGGTTGCCGTGCGCTCGCCGCGGTCGAGCAGCGACAGCTCGCCCACGGCCGAACCAGGACCGAGCTCGGCGATCTTGCGGCCGTTGCGCTTGACGGTTGCCGTCCCGTCGACGATGACGAACGCCTCGCGCCCGAGCTGCCCCTGCTCCATCAGGACGTGCCCTGCCGGAAGGGTGATCTCGTCGGTCGCCTTGGCGATCTTCTGGAGCTCCTTCTTCGAGCACGCGGCGAACAACGGCACGGCGGACAGATGATCTGCGTAGCTCTGCTTGGCCATGGGCTGATGTTAGGTCCCTGAGATCCCCGGGGTCGGGAAAAGCCGGCCCGAGCCCGTTCACATTGCCGACACACAACGGTCGCACACCCGTCACGCAGCGCGAACAGATGAGAAACCACGGTTCCTTACGTTGGGCCCCTGCGTCAGGCAGCGCGGCCTGACCTCACCTGTCCAAACCCCAATCGGAGGAACTGTGAAACGCAAGCTGCTCAAGCTGCTCACCGGAGCGGCGGTCATCTCAGGAGCGATCTTCCTGGCCGCTGCCCCCGCGTCGGCCCAGGAGGTCGCCGAACCCGCCACCCAGATCGTCCTCGACAACCTCTGGGTGTTCATCGCCGGTGTCCTGGTCTTCTTCATGCAGGCCGGCTTTGCGCTGGTCGAGGCGGGCCTCACCCGGGCCAAGAACGTCTCGAACATCATGATGAAGAACCTCATGGACTGCATGGCCGGCGTGCTGGCCTTCGCCGCCGTCGGCTACGGCATCGCCTTCGGTGGCGATGAGCTGCTGGGCGGCTGGTTCGGCTTCGGGCTCGGAATCAAAGGCATCGAAGACCCGGCCGCGACCCAGGCCCTCAACCTGTCGCCCGCGACCTTCTTCTTCTTCCAGGCCGCGTTCGCTGCCACGGCGGCGACGATCGTGTCCGGGGCAATGGCCGAGCGGACCAAGTTCAAGAGCTACTTCATCTACAGCTTCGTCATCACGATGCTGATCTATCCGACCGTTCTGCGCTGGACCTGGGGCGGCGGCTGGCTCGCTCAGCTCGACATCCCGTTCTCGGACTTCGCGGGCTCGACCATCGTGCATGCCACCGGCGGATGGGCCGCCATGATGGGCGCCATCGTCCTCGGCCCACGCATCGGCAAGTACGACAAGAACGGCAAGCCCCGTGCGATCCCTGGCCATTCGGTCCCGTTCGTGGTGCTCGGCGCGCTGATCCTGTTCATCGGCTGGTTCGGATTCAACCCGGGCTCGGAGCTCGCGGCCGACAACCTCGTGATGCCGCTCGCCGTCAAGACGCTGCTGGCCGGTTGTGCCGGTGCGGTCGTGTGCATGTTCTTCAACTGGGCTCGCACCGGCAAGCCGGACACGACGATGGCGGCCAACGGTCTCCTCGCCGGGTTGGTGGCCATCACGGCGCCGGTCGGGGCGGTCGAGACATGGGCCGGAGTCGTCATCGGCGGTCTCGCCGGCATGATCGTGGTCTTCTCGATCGACTTCTTCGACAAGCGCGGCATCGACGATCCTGTGGGCGCCATCTCGGTCCACGGCGTCTGCGGCACGTTCGGCACGCTGTCGATCGCCTTCTTCGCCACCTACGACGACGCCTTCCTCGGACGTGAGGACGCCGGACTCTTCTACGGCGGGGGCTTCGACCAGTTGCAGACGCAGGTCATCTTCGTGGCCGTCCACTTCGTGTTCGTCTGCGTGACGGCCGGCCTGCTGTTCCTGGCGATCAAGCACACCGTCGGCTTGCGAGTCACTGAAGAGGAAGAGCTCGCCGGCCTCGACGTCGAGGAGCATGGCGCTCCCGGCTACGGCCCGGACATCCTCGCAGGCATCGGCATGCCGAGCGCTTCGCTGCGGCCGACCACCCCCACCCCCACGAACGTCTAGGAGATCATCGTGCTCAAACTCATCACCGCAATCGTCAAACCCCACATGCTCGAACCGGTGAAGGATGCCCTCAAGGGCATCGGCATCCAGGGCATCACCGTCAGTGAGGTCAAGGGGTTCGGCCGACAGGGCGGACACACCGAGACCTACCGAGGTGCGGAGTACACCATCGACTTCGTTCCGAAGGTGAAGCTCGAGATCGTCGTCGCAACCGAGGACGCCGAGAAGGTCATCGACGCGGTCGCCGCGTCGGCCCAGACCGGCAAGATCGGTGACGGCAAGATCTGGATGGCCGACGTCGACCGAATCGTGCGCATCCGCACCGGAGAAATGGGAGCAGACGCCCTCTAGCTGCTCGCAGATCACCCCACAGACCGGACCCCCCCGGTCGAACGTGCCGCCCTTCGGGGCGGCACGTTCGCGTCCCTCAGGCCTTGGCCTGGTTCTTGACGGCTTCGGCCGCCTCGGCGATCTCGTCCGCATCGGCGAGGTAGCGATGCTCGATCGGGAGGTCCTCGGCCGGCCGGAAGTCGTCGCCGAGGTCGTACACCAGCGGCTGGCCGGTCGGGATGTTCAGGTCCGAGATCGCGTCGTCGCTGATGCCGTCGAGGTGTTTGACGAGTGCCCGCAGGCTGTTGCCGTGTGCTGCGACCAACACCACCTTGCCCGCGACCAGGTCAGGCACGATCGCGTCGTGCCAGTAGGGGAGCATCCGGTCGACCACGTCCGCGAGGCACTCGCTGGCGGGCCGGACTTCCGGCGGCAGGTCGGCGTAGCGGGGGTCGTTCGTCGGGTTGAATGCGTTGTCGGGTTCGATCGGCGGGGGTGGCACGTCGTAGCTGCGCCGCCAGACGTGCACCTGGTCTTCGCCGTACTTCTCGAGGGTCTCGGCCTTGTTCCGCCCGGTGAGGTCGCCGTAGTGCCGCTCGTTCAGTCGCCAGTGGCGGCGGACGGGGATCCAGCTCCGACCGGCAGCGTGCAGCGCGAGATCGGCGGTGCGGATGGCCCGGGTCTGGACGCTCGTGTGGACGATGTCGGGCAGAATCTGCCGTTCGGCGAGCAGGGCCCCACCGCGTACGGCTTCGGTTGCGCCGAGCGCGGTCAGATCGGCGTCCCACCACCCCGTGAAGAGGTTGGCGGCGTTCCACTCGCTCTGTCCGTGACGGAGCAGCACCAGGCGTGACATGCCGAGAAACCGTAGTTGTGAGGCGGCCCGTCGCCGCGACCTCGTGCCCCGCGTGGGAAACTGAGCCGACGAGGCGGACCGAGGGGACCCGATGACCCAACATCACGACGAGGCGACCGGCCCGGGCGACCGACTGTCGCAACTGACCGTGGGGTCGTCGATCCGCGTGTCCGACCTGAGCGACGCGCTGGGTGGCTACTCGGCGACGATCACCTCCGACACCGGCCAGCTGCTCTGGATCGACATACCGATCCGTCGTGACGGCATGCTCACCCTCTCGGTCGGCCAGCTCGTCTCGGTGCGCTTCGACCGCCCGGGCGATGCGGTCTACCTGTTCGACACGGTGGTCGCCGAGGTTCGTGCCGACGACGAGTCGCCCTATGCGCTCGCCCGCCCGGTGACCATCGATCGCCGTCGGCACCGATCCGATGTCCGACTCGCGTTGGTCCTCGATGCCGAGTACCAGATGCCGGGTGATCCCGAGGCGCAGGCGCAACGCGCCAAGGTGATCGACCTCTCCGCCGGCGGGCTCGGCCTCATCACCCAGGGCGATCACGAGGTCGGCGCCGCACTCGTGGTGAGTGTGGTGTTGCCGGGGCCCGGCGAGGCGCACCGCTTCGAGTCGTCGGTCGTGATCCGGACGCGGAGCCTCTACGGACGGAGTCCGGGTGGCGCGGTGCTGCGTCAGTACGGGCTCGAGTTCGTCGACGTGAGCGACCAGATCCGCGACAAGATCCTCGCGCTCGTCATCTGGAACCTGACGCAGAACCCTGCGGTCCTCTGACCACCGGTCAGTCGCGGCTCCCGGTCAGTCGCAGCGACCCGAGCCGCCAGGTCGCGAGCGCCAGTGCCACCGTCGTCAGGACGACCAGCCGGCCGACGGCGGCGCCCCCCGACGGGATCCCGGCCCGCTCGAGTGCTTCGGCAGCAGGACCGTAGGACCCATAGACCGAGCGGGCGACCCAACTGGGTGACACCCCCGCCACACCGGCGATCGCTGCGCCGAGCAACCGCTCGCCGAGCAGCACGGCACCCAGCGACCACACCGCTGCGCGTCGCGTCGTCGATCCGATCAGGACGAAGGTCGCGATCAGCGCCGCGCTCCCGGCCGCCACCGCGAGGGTGATGGCCGCCATGGCCTCGGGCACCCCGGCGATGAGGGCGGCGGCCGTACACGCCGGAACGAGGGTGCACAGCGAGATGAGCCAGCCGCCCAGCCATCGGGCGACGATGATCTCCCAGAGTCGGACCGGCGACAGCCAGGTGAATGGCAGGGCGCCGCTGCGCACTTCGGCGCCGAGTACCGCGTCCCCGATGATCAGTGTGCCGAGCGGGAGAACCAGGCCGAACAGCCCTGCGTCGGCGACGTCCGCGAAGGCCTCGGCTCGACCGCCGCGTACTGCGTGAGCGAGTGCCCCGAACAGCAGCGCCGCACCGATCGGGATCGCGAGGATCCGCCGCCGCTTCGCAGGCAGGCACGCCCGCGGCACGTAGAACACCATGGCCATCAGCCGCGCCGAGCTGGTCTGAAGTGCCGTCATCGGATCAGTTCCCGGAACACCGCTTCGAGTGACTCGTCGAGCGGGCGGACCTCGCGGAGCCCGCAGCCGTGCTCGATCGACAACCCCGGGAGCGCGAGGGCAAGGGCCCCGGCGTTGCTCGTCGAGATCGTGACCGTGTCGTCTTCGACCGAGACGCCGGTGACGACGTCGAGGCCGACGAGGTGTGCGGCGAGTCGTCGTGAGGCGTCGGCACGGACCACCACGCGGCGCGGGCGGTCGGCCATGGCGTCGCGGATGGCCCGATGCCCGCCTGCGGCTGCAAGTCGACCATTGAGGACCACGATGATCCGCGACGCCAGGCGTTCGACCTCGTGCAGGACGTGCGAGCTGACGATCACCGTCCTGCCCTCGGCCCCGAGCGACGTGAACAACGAGATGAGACTCACGCGCTGCACGGGGTCGGCACCGTTGAGCGGTTCGTCGAGGACCAGCACGGTCGGGTCGGCCACGAGCGCGGCCGCGATCTTGGCTCGCTGGCGCATCCCCTTGCTGAAGTCGCCGACCGCGCGGTCGGCGGCATCGAGGAGGTCGACCCGTGCCAGTGCACCGGTCACGGCGGCCTCGTCGTCGATGTTGCGGAGCCTCGCGGTGTAGCGCACGAGCTGACGAGCGGTCAGGGCCTCGGGGACCGCGTCCTCTTCGGGAACGAGGCCGAGCTGGAGGTGGAC
>Ga0307380_10005513_pt1 | contig 16767 bp, 13 predicted proteins | sample UN3MG_FD_202239 | JGI IMG/M metagenome (GOLD analysis project Ga0307380, IMG submission 202239) | Soil microbial communities from Risofladan, Vaasa, Finland - UN-3 | ecosystem: Environmental > Terrestrial > Soil > Coastal area > Acid sulfate soil | place: Finland: Risofladan, Vaasa | collected...
TTGGAGTTGGGGTAGGTGTTGGGGTTGGGGTAGGTGTTGGGGTTGGGGTAGGTGTTGGGGTAGGTGTTGGTGTTGGGGTAGGTGTTGGTGTTGGGGTAGGTGTTGGTGTTGGGGTAGGTGTTGGCGTTGGGGTAGGTGTTGGCGTTGGAGTAGGTGTTGGTGTAGGTGTTGGTGTAGGCGTCGGTGTTGGTGTAGGCGTCGGTGTCGGCGTAGGGGTTGGTGTCGGTAAAGTCAAAAAACCACAGTCGGCTTCTGGTAAAAACTCGGCACTGTCTCCATAACATCGATACTGACCGTCAAACTCCAGAGCACATGAAATATCCTTAGTAGCTACTACATCAGCGTATACACCGGGGAGAATGTTGAGCTGTCCAGCGCTATTCGACCCATAGCAATTGACCGACGTGCCGTCAACGAGACAGTAGTGCAACGCGGAAACAGTAACAAAATCCCACGGACCTGCCACTGACACTGCATCTGGATATGGACTGAGAGAATCACCCCAGCACACAGAATCCCCAGTTGTTGTAAGGGCGCATGCGAAAATGTAGAGATCGACTTGTGTATAGCTTCCAGTCGGTTCAGGTTGCAAATTTTGAGTATTACTTCCCCAGCATACCAAATTATTGTCGGACAATACCCCACATCCTGCGCTGCCTCCAGCAGCTATGCTTATGTAACTTCCCGGGGGTACATCCAACTGGCCGTCGACATTGATATCGCCAAAACACACTCCAGAGCCGTTGGTATGTATTGCACAGCAAAACTCTTTGCAGTCAATTGTACTGTATGTTCCACTTGGCGGTGTATAAGCATTGGAGCATCCAATGGTTTGATCCGTCCGAATACCGCACACATAGCTATACTCCAGCCACACACCACTGGGAACAATACTGTTTGCGCTGCCCCAACATGTCGCTTCATTGGTGGTAAGAAGGCCGCAAGGACCGTACGAGAGATCGGTAAAGTTGCAATTCGATAAGGCTTCCTGCGTAGGTGTGGGCAGCTGAGCAGTTGGCGAGGGACGAGTGCTTTCCAAAGCTACATTTTCTGCGCAAGCAAATGCAATGGCAAAAGTGCGTGGATAGTCCACATATCCCACTTGATTGAATGTATCGGCGGTCTCGTTGATCAATACCAACGCAAACGGATTGTAAAACGAACTTGGTCCTCCTCCATCTGGAAGGGTACCACTGTACAGCGCACCAAAATGGTCAAACGCCAGTATAGGATTTAACTGAGTACCGTCCGAAGGAAACTCTTCAACAATAGTTGTAAATGATCCTGCAGACAAGTCCCCGTTGGCAATAGCCAAACCGGGCGTTCCACCAGCTCGCAAAATGTATATGGTATCTGTGCTCTGGTCAACTTCCACCGCACGCCCACTGGAAGCAATCACTGGTCCAACGCGCAGGATGGAAGCATCGGTGGGATCCACAATAATAATTCGTCCGTCAGAAGGAAAACTGACATCCGTTCCCAGTGAATGCGTGGAGTATGCAACCAGGGTTCCGTTGGAGAAGAAACTGATATCGGAGATTCGCGAATAACCGGCAAGCTCGCCAATGAGTTCCAGTGTTCCGTAGACTGGGTTGACACGGTAGAGCGTTGCCTGTTCGTCGAAATTCCACGTAGTGGTTAAAGGGGAAACGGGGTTGGTGACAATGTACATGTGGTTTGTAATCGGGTGCACAGCAATACCGGCGCCGTTTCCGGGGATGTAGGAAATGAATTGCGGATCGTCAGCGGTTTTGCTCATGCTGTAGAAAGCAGAACTTGTCCACGGGCCCTGGGTGCCAGCACCCTCCACTGCGTAGATTCTCTCCGAAACGCATATCGGAGCAGGTGTAGGTGTCGGTGTTGGAGTCGGTGTTGGAGTCGGTGTCGGTGTCGGTGTTGGAGTCGGAGTCGGTGTCGGTGTCGGCGTCGGTGTCGACGCAATGCAAAACCCTTCCGTTGTAATGTAAGAGCCGAGATTTGTCAATTGACAGCTGGGGGTAAATGCACGAACTGCATTAAGAGAACTTGTGCCGCATTCGTTGTCATTTGCATAGAATATATAGTCATCGGCCTGGCAGTATATGCTTTCCATGTTGCCGCCGGCGAGTGGGGATGTAAGACATTCTCCTACAGTTGAATTGTCCACAAAATCTGGAGCGCCAGAGCAGTCACTGGTCTCAAACCACTGAACACAGCAGTCTTGCGCTTTTGCCACCCCCAAAAGGAGCAGCCAAAACAGGATTCGCATTTTAGTTAATTTCTAACACAAACAATACACGTTAAAACGGGAAAAGAAAAAACCCTCCAACGTTATATTTCTCTAGTGTTAGAACAGCGCGCTTGTATATATCGTACAACATCACTGCCGAGAGTAGGGAAAAACCTTAACCTGGAAATGATCGATTTGGCGTTGGGATTTGTCGCTGGCTGGGCTGTGCTCGCGCTGCTTTACGGGCCGTGGTTCAGCTGGGACATCGAGATGCCGTTGTCACGCGAGGAATTCTACGAGAACATCCGGGCACGGCTCAGTTGGGCGCCGCCCGCAGGTGTCTACGGCATCGTGTGGACGGTACTCTACTTGCTGATCGCCATTTCGGTTGGACTCTTCATCAACGACGCTGCGAACCTGCCCAACAACACCAAACTCTGGGCAACGTTCATTCTGATCTGCATCAACATATTCACCAACAAGACCTGGGATTTGTTCTTTTTTGAAATGCGCAACATCGGCGTGGCCGCACTCGACGCGGTTCTGATTTTCGCCACCGCGGTGAGCATACTCGTGCTGTTCTGGGTGCAGGGCGTTAACTGGTTCGCGATAGTGTCGATGTTTGTTTATTGCCTGTGGACTGGTTTTGCGATGATTTTAACGCTCGCAATCGCGAGACTCGGGCCAAGCATCAACAGCCCCATCCTGGGCAGTGTGAATTTCGACGTGAACAAGCTTTAGAAAAGGCTTTCGATAAGCAATAAAAGATAAATCTGTAATGAAAAATACCTCACCAACAGACTGGTCTAATATTAACATTTGTTACGTTTTATTCAGATTTTTTGAAGATCGGGTTGTTGGTTTACTCAAGTGTTAAGAATAGATCGTGGTCTTCGACGTGGTACGAGGGTCGCTTCCAGCCCAATTCTTTCAGATTGCCGAGCAGTACAATGTTTGCGTCACAGACCGAGGCCAACTGCACATCGCGGACGTCGGGCCACTGGAGCATCTTCTTGCAGAAGTCGGTGAAGATCCCGTGGCCTATGTAGCTTGCATCCAGCTCAATGTTATGCACAATGATGTGCCCGCGGAGCTTCCACCACTTGACCTGCATACGGCCCTCGGTGAACACCAGCCTCTCAATGGTTTCCATGCTGTTCATGCAGTCGTGTTTGCTGTCTAACCACTTCCGAACAACTGCATCCATAGATAGGGACATTGTTGAGCGAATTTGTGATCCGAAGCTGGGCGTAGGTAGATTCTATAATTAGATCCAGACATATATTGTGCAAAACAATATGCTCCCAGTTCGGCTTTATTTTTGTATCCAACTATTTTCCCAATCAAACTTCTACCATATTATTCATCGCGTCAACTTGTCATACTCACCAATTACAAAAACATGGAGGAGAGTTACCTTGCAAAAGTCATGGAGGCACTGCGTCAGCAGGGCGGTGATACCAGTGATCTCGAGAAGATCGGCGAGCACTTGGCGCACGAAATCGCACCTGTTGAGTACGGAACATTCCAGAAACCCGTCCGCCTCGTGAAAGGCATCTCGATAGGCGCTCTAATCATATCGCTCCATATGCCTCCCGCTGCAGTGGGCAAGAAACAGCGTGCGATTTACAAGCTTCTGGTCCCGCAGAAATTCGACGGTCTGGAGCTGGACTCTGAGCGAGCCACGTCTGTCGATGAAAACAGCATATTGGTCAACATTATCCACCGCCAGAAAATGACCCCGGAGCGTCTCGAGGCCTACAAAAAAACCCCTGGTCACGACCCCCGACGTGAGTATGACGAAAACTATTTCGGCAGCACTCGCCTCGGCCGCGGGATGATTATCGAAATCGTGCTTTTCGATGAGACTTTCAACGACAACGAAACCCCGCTCAAAGTAGGCGATTGGGTGCAGCTCAACGGACTCTACCCAGAGAAGCAGTTCAATCTCATCTCAATTCCGCAGCTCAAAGACGGAAAACAAATTCTTGTGGACGGCTTCCCTGTGTACAAACCTGCCCTAAATCCAGCTTCTGCCAATGGACTCCAATGGAATGTGCACAAAGCTGAAATGTGCGCCAAGGATCCGCTCCACGACGAGAACAGCTTCCAGGAATACCTACCGGACGTGATCTCTGGCAATGCATTGGTCAACTTCGGAACCACCGGTGACTACGGCGAGCACAACATGAATTCAGAGGACAAGGCCTTTCATACCGAGGTGCAACGGACCGGCAAAACACCCTACGGTGGAAAAGAGCGCCTAGTCCTCGGTCAGATCCCGCAACACCTGCGTTTCTATGCCAACCGACTTGTGGTTATCAGTCTCCAGCCCGTACCTCCCACTCCCGAATCGATGCTCGGCTACCAATATGTCGAATTCGACAAACTGCACTACGAGGAGACGATGATGGGCGAGAAAACGGACAAAAGCAAGTCGTGGAAAACGCTCAATTTCCAGACCACAGCGAAAGTCTTTGACGACGGCCAGATGAAACTGGCCAAGATCAACGCCAACATCCGCGATGACATACTCAACCAAATGGGCATCGTTCGACCCTCGGATTTCGCTGAGATAGCGCCCTACTTACTGCCCCACTATCACGGCTGCATCTACGCTGAAATGTCCCCTTCCAACTCGCACAGAATGGTCGAGTCTCTGGACGAGAGCAACCCGTTGATTGATGGCAGGCGTCGGTGGAACTTTGATTTTGGCGTCTTCCTCTTTGCGCTCAACATCGGGATAGACGTCTACAGCGGTATTGCGAAAGGCGGGATCGAGGTCAACGCCGCCTGTGCAAAAGAGGCCATGGTCCGCCGTTTCCGCACCAGCGACTTTGCCAAGAAATGTCCTGCAGAGGTGGCCACACTGCGGAAACAGAACCCGCTCAACGATGTCCCGGGAGAACCGATTATCAACTTGATGGAATCGGACAAGAATCCCGACAAGATCAAGAACAAGTACCGCTTCTTCCTGTGCAGCAATTGCGACACCACCACCTCCGATTTCCAAAAGTGGGAGGAGACGATCGCCCAGGAAGTAGCGACCAGTCTGGACAGGCCTGCGGAAGACATTCGCTCTGAGCTGGTGCTGGAGATCTACGAGGGCGCAGGAAATTTCACCGGCTGGCCCGTCAAATTTTCCGCAAAGGGCTTCTGCTTCACCGTGTTCGCGGTAAAGAAGAAGCGCTGCGAGGAGCCGTTTCAGTACAGCTGGAAAGCGCTGGAGCCGGAAGAGTTTGCCAGGCGCTACAAAGAGCTGAAAGAGGAGAAAGACCGCAACGAAGCCAAGAAGAAGCGCCAAGCCGCTGAGATCGCAGCTCTCGAAGGACTGCCCGAGGACGCTTTCGACGAGCCAGAGTCGAAGCGACAACAGACTGATTTTCTTTAAATAAAAATTTTTCCTCCATCTCCAATTGCTCTGTACGGAATTCAGTTCAAACGCAACATGCAGCGCAGAGACAATATCACAATTGTGACTGGCGGCAAGCGGACGACCAAACGCACTGACCTCTTCAACTCGGTCGCCGCTGCGCTCTACGACTACAACCAGCTGGAAACGACAATCTACCCGATTGAGCTGCAGACTTTCAATGATGTGGAGGACGATCCCTACCGCAAGGGTATGGTGCTACTGCCGCTGAATGCGCGCAGCTGTGAGAACGCGTCCGAGCTGGCGAGACACGTCGCCAATCTGATCGGTGCGAACTGTAGTATCGGCTGGAACACAGTGGTGGACGGAGACGAGAGCTACACGGAGTTCTACGTGCGGGTGAACGCGAAGCAGTTCTACAGTCCCGGGCTGAGCGGATGGGCGATGCGCAACTGGAAAAACCTGTGTCTCGCACTGCTGGCACTCTATCTAATGTATCTCAAATACTATGCGGAGGACGTTTAATATTAAGACGCTTTTCAGAACGCGTCGGCGAATAAATTATCTGAATCGTCCTCTTCCTCTTCTTCCGACTCGTCGATGTGGCGTGTCTTGTAGAGATGTATGGCGGCGAGTATGTCGGGCAGCAGCGGGCTTTTCGGCGTTCCAATCTTCCTCTTGCTGGCCTTCAATTGCTCTTCGTCGACCTCCCAGAAGGGGATATTCGATTTCTCGTAGAACAGCTCGTACATCTGCAGGTTGCCGTACAGCGTCTCGAACTGGGCGAACATGCCTTCGAAATGCTGCAGAGCAGTGCCTTGTGCTGCCTGCTCCTTTTCCACTATTGATTTAGTCTCTTTGACGATCGTGTTAAGATGGCCCATGCGCTCGTCTTGGGTGAGAGACACAAAGCGGGTGGATAACGATCTCAGACGGTCTTCAACTCCAATGGGAGCCTCGTCTTTGAGATCGATACCGCGTTTTTTCTCCTGGCAGGCGAGTATCCACAGTGTCGGCAGTACAATCGGGCGCAGCGATTCGTCGCCAAAAAAGTCGAGAAAGTCGTAGTTTTTGTTTTTCAGCTTCTTGTAGAGCTTCTGATTCATAAATCCATCCAGCTTGTCATGCTTTACAGCTATGTCGTAGATGTTGCACAGGAACTCTGCGTACACATTGGAGACGCGCGGCTTTCGCGCCTGTTTAAAGGGTCCAATATCCACCTCGGTCTGCTGGGCGATGGCTTGAATTACGCTGGCTGCGGCTGTTTTCGCCTTTTTCGCCCGCTGCTCTTTGCTCCGTTTGAGGGACTGGTTGTGGTTCTGCTTCGAGTGAGGGCAGCGAGTCTTACCTCCACGACAATATCGATATCGCTTCCCACGACTTTCGACAAATCGTCCGCGTTCTCCACGGACATCTGCGCGCGTAATTTGGCCAAGTGCTCGCTTGCCTTGTTCGCCGACGGGTTGATGAGGCCAGTGTCCGGCGGCTCGTACGTGGTCTCTGTGATCGGGACCTTGCGCTTCTTGGTGCTCTTCTCGGCGGAGGGCTTGAGGGTGCATTCGAGCGGCATCTGCAGGGGCTTTTCGCAGCCAGTGTACTTGGCATCGTACCGCTTGGGCTCGCGTTGCACGAGTTTCTCAAATGTGAAATTGTCTTTGTGTTTGGCGATAATTTTCACCGCAACCGCGTCTCCAATGAATCCGCAGATAGGGTGGTTCTTGGTGAAAACGAGATTGGTTTTCGGCAGACGATTGTAGGTCAGGACCAGCATTTTCTCGGTGAAATTGCTGCCGTCGGCCAGCTGCATTTTCGTCAGGAGCTTCTTCTGGACCGCGTCAGACAGTTTGTAGAGGGCAACAGTGCTCTCTGATTTCTGGAACTTGACAAAGAGGTTGAAATGGCGGAATCCGTTGCTGCGCTGCTCGACCACCACTCGACAGACCTGTTTTGGCTTGGGCTCCATTTTCGAGTTGACTTGATCGGGCTTGAAGATCTTCTCGCTCTCGTAGACCCAGTCGTGGATCTTCCACAAACCCTTCTTGGAACCAATTGCCAATTCACGGTAATTAGGCGCCTTAATTGCAGAGTCGTCCTCTTTTGGCTGGCTTTTGGTCTTCTTTTTGGGCTTAACCTCGTCAAGCATGGTCTGGAGGGGGGCTGATTCGGGCATTGCTGTTGTTGTTGTCGTTGTTTGGTTCTGCCGTGTTCAAGGGAATTTGGACACTGAGGGGAAAATATATTTGCACCAATGTGGTATCTCGAGGAGAATAATTTTGAAATTTGGTGTGGACAAATTCTTGTTACATATTGTTCTTTACAGCATATTAGGTCTTACAATATGCAGAATTATGATGATAAAATTTTAGCATATTGTTAAAATATTTTGACTAATTCCCAGAGCTTCCTTTTTAGTTTGTTGGCCGATACACTATATATTGCCAACAGAAAATCACAATACCAAAATACTCGTCGTTTCTAAATGGAAAAAATAGAATTTGATTCAGGATGTTTGGATGCAGAAAGTTTGGGTGCATATTGCCGAGAACAACAAGAAGATAAACTCGCTGTACAAAAACTTCTCTACTATGCGCAATGGTTTTGTTATCGAGAGTATAACGTTCCACTTTTTAAGGATCAAATAGAGGCCTGGAAATATGGACCTGTTGTGCCAATTGTTTGGAAAAACTTCGACATACTCAATGATCCTACCAAAGATCCTGAGATTCAAAATTTATTTGACGCTCTCCGACAATCTCTAATCCAAAGAGGCGGTCCGCTTATCGACCTGGTACATAATTCTCCTCCTTGGACATCTGTGTATGTGGCCGGAGCGAACAAACCAATCAATTTGGAGAAAGATGCTAACATAACGATTGAAGAAGAGGAAATGTTCAAGAACTGTCTAAAGTTCCTAGACTCAAAACGGCAACAAAAAATAAGCAATCTAGGAGCCATTCCCAAATCCTTTTTAGAGAATCCGAGGAAATGGAAACTTTCTATAGACAATGGAATAATTTAAATAAAATTATTCATTATTATTTAATAATCCGACAAGTTCTTTTTTCATTTGAGTTTTCCAATCTTCAACGGGATTATATGAAACCCATTCGATACCCGGCGTTTCTCCTTGTACATAATTAATTGTGCAAGCTTCATAAAATTTAAGAATGATTGTCTCGTTGGTTACGTCAAACTCGATGGGTGCAATTAAAAGTTTGACAGTATTAAATCTGTGCAGCACAATGAGAAAAGTTGGTTGCTGTCTTAGGACACATTTTCCAATATTACCAAAATCAGTGGCAATCTGTAAGGATGATAACAATACATTTCTAATTCGTTCTGCAGTAGCTTCCCAAAGCCAATAAGTCTCCTTGCAAGTCCCCTCTAAATCGAGTGGGCAAATAACCTCTTCAACATGCACGGCAGATTTAACATTTATATTGGCTTCTCTACTCTTATGGTCCAAACAAATATGTGTAGACAATCCAGTCCGACCAGACGAAATTGGCAAGCAAGTATCGTTAACTATTTTGACTATACGATGATAGCCTTTAAAGTCTCCCGGAGAAAATCGAGTACGTACATTAAAAGATCTAACACACAATATTTGTTTCATTTTTTCGTTACTGGCAATTTGTTTCATTTCCTACGCAGGACGGCAAACTTTTGCCTAGAATAAGAGGATTGGTCCCAAATCAATAACTGAATAAAAAAATATAATTCTGTTCGAGCAAGATGTCGCAAGATAAAGAATATTGGGTAGGATACAAAGGAAAGCTTGGCCTTGTTGGGCCAGAAGAACTTAAAAGACTAATTACGGACAATTGCAAAAATCCGGAGATTTTTTACTATGAATTTATCAAAATAGATGTTCGGAAATATGGACGAAAACGAATAGAATGTCGCGTTTATGTGAGCGCGGAAACTTTCAAAAAGATCATGGACAACTCGAAATCTCCCCTGTTCTCGAATTCTTCCCTGTTGCAAAGTATATTTAAATCTACATTGAACAAAGTCTGCGGCTGGAATGTAATACCAGAGATAAAAGTCATAAGAAATCCATTTTTCATACACAGTGACATGGATCCTGATATACTACTCTTCGCTAAAGCTCTTCCACGCCTCGATGAGTTGAAACAAGACTTGGACGCGTTATCCAAAAATATGAACGAGTTGAAAACTACTATATCTAAAGACATGGATGAGTTGAAAACTGCTGTATCTAAAGACATGGATGAGTTGAAAACTGCTGTATCTAGACTTACCAATGCCATCTCTAACAAGAGCGACCGAGACCAAAGTCCGGAAAGAAAATAACTAAACAATTTCCCGAGCAACAAGAAGTGTTTCTCAGAATGAAGACTTTCGTCGAAGAGCACGGCGGTGTTCGGCGCCGGGTCCTGGCCCTTTCCTCGTTAGAGGATGCAGGACTGGTGTTGAATGTCTAGCAATAGACACGAAAGATCAGTTTTTAACCAGGCGTAAAAATTCGACTAAGACAATTTCAAAATTTGCGGATCTCATTTTCGAACTCTACACATTGATGGAGTTTGATCGAAAAAAAAGTTGTATCATAAAAAATTTAACAGTGGATCTGATCCACTTACTTTGCAAGTATCGAAGAACAGCAAAACCCTAGGCAGCAAAAGGAGATTGCAATCCAAATAAGCAGCATACAAGCATTATGCCAATAAAGAGTATATTAATATATTTGCCTCGGACTTTGTATCCGAAAATAAGTTGCTCCGGTAGTCTCTCTGCAGCCTCTAATCCAATGGTAATCATAGCGTTGATTCGCTCAGCTAGCACATACATTTCCGGTGTTGCATTCAATTTGGCAAGCACGTCGTCCGGTTTGAGTTGGCTTTACGAATCCTAGGAAAATGCAAGGTCGCCCATCTGCATCGACACTAGAAAAGCAGCCATTTCATCGCACGATTTCTGCTTTTCAACTACGAACGACTCCAGATCTAATAACAATTCAGCATAGATCGTCCGGAGGGTGGGGAGAAATTGTTCTCGAGTCTGGCATGAAAGTTCTAAATCTGTCCAAGCTTTATCTAGTTTTGTGAGATATTCTGGCGGAAATATGTCGTGGTCTGGACCAAAAAGTTCTCCCAGATATTTTGTCAGATCTGACGATTGCATGGTTCGTGTCATTGGAAAAGTGAAACTAGTGGATCGGTGATGTGTTGTGAAACCTCATTTTATTTTTAACCCTCTGGCTGAGGGGGAGATGGAGGACGTTGTATTGGCTCAGGTCCTACTTGTTCCAGGTCATTTGGTGGTGTCAAATAGAGCCGCATATCCGCCATTCACTGGTTGGCTTCATTAGCAGGATTGAACGAAACGTGTTTACTAATTCGACGCGTGACAAGTGGACGATTCGATACGATCAGATAGATTACTGATTATCCTGTCCAGTAGAATCTTCAGTTCGGCAATTTGGTGTGCGTGTTCGTGCTTCCACTTTTCCAGTTCATCCCTGTGTTCGCGCTTCAACTTTTCCTCGCGCTTCCACTTTTCCCTGAATTCGAGTCGGAGATTTTCAAAAAATCCGGAAACTCGGAGGTCGGTTTCCGACGATGCGGGCTCGACTCAGTCCTCCATCGCCCACAGACGTCCAGAGGTTATACGAAATGATGTAGTGGATCTTCCTGGGACGGGGACGTGTACGCCAAATAGTTATGTGTCAAATTAACACGAGGATTCCACCATGTAATTGGATATATTTCGTGGATAGGACCATAATCTGCATGGACGAAGAGAAACTTCTTTGTACCACCCAAAATGTGATTTTATTTGAAGTAGTTGGTCTCCATTATTTTTTGAACAAGTGCAGCTGACTCTGGCAACGCTACCGGCTTGCTTGGTTGTTGGGCGAAGTATTCGTCTTCGTCCATTCCACCAAGCACGACCAAGTTGTAGTACTCAACGTCTTCTTCATCAAGTATTTTCATTGTTTCCTCTATGTCTCCAACAGAAAAAAGAAGTTTTGCTTCATCTGCGTCAGTATCCCGAGCAGTACCAGCCTCAAACACAAAAGACATGTTTGGGTATAACAAGACCTAGAAACAGTATGAGCCGGAGAAATGCAGATACAGGAATTGAAATACAAAGAAGCACTGCTGTCGAAAGCCCTGTCGGATAGTTGGACTTGTAATCAAACAGTGACATGTAGTATAAGAAAGTCACTGTTGGGAGTTTCCTAAAAAGGAAATCTATGGCAAAAGCAGCTGGGGACCCCAGACTCACAATTTGATAAAGACAACAAAGTCCGCATAAAACTGGACACGACCAACACGGATCCATGTTGATTTTGGTATTTTATATTGTGTCTGCGCACACACCAGAAATGCGCCACGTATCATGGATCAGATTTATTTCAACATCATTGCCAAATGTTGTTTTTCAGTATCATACGCTCGTGAGCATATTATGGCGAATTTTTTTATCATAATGTTACGATTAGCGCATATTATACCCGGATGGCATTTTCACATTTTCCACCCAGTCTACTTCAAACATCCGTCGTAAGTACATTTCCACAGTCCATAATTATTTTCAAAGTCTCAAATTTCCCAAGAAAAAAATCTTATTAACAAGACCCGGTCCACATATTTTAAGGAAAATCCCCATTTCGAATCTCTATCCATATACTGCCCGTCATTTTTTCAAAAATCCCACATCCCTAACCACCAAGACCGAATCGAAACCACACCCAGATGCCTAATATATTGAAAGGGAGGCGTATAGATTGGGAGAGAAAAGATTTTCCCTACCACGCCGGGATCAATTATGAGACTATCTACGACGAAGCCCACTTCGTGCTGCCCTTCAGTGTATTTGGCCGCAACCCGCGCACCCTCGAGGACTACAACCAGACCGAGGTACTGGCCAAGCTGAACATTGACATGATCAACAATTTTGCACAGAGTTTCACCAACGGCTACAAGTACCGCGGCAGCAATAAACTCAACCCTCGCATCACTGGAGTCGACGGGTTCAGCCAGGATCGTATCACGGTCATAGCCACCTACGTGCCGAAGCGGATCCGCTCCGAAGTCGAGCACTTCATGCAGGAAGAGCTGTTCGAGCGCGAAAACATAGCAGCCATAGTGTTCAGCTTTCTGGTCCGGGATCCAGAGCTTCGCATCGACCAGATGCTCGACGACCAGCTCGACATCAACGCTTTCGGTCTGCCGACCTACTGCAAGCGCGACGAGTACGAAGACGATGAGGAGGAGGAGCGGCCGGCCGGCGCCGAGCTTGGCGACATTGACGTGGACCGGGCTGAGGAGGAGCTGTTTGACGAGTTTGTCAACCCCGCCGGAGTTGCGGTCGAGGTGCGTCCAGACGTCCCGGACGCGCCCCAGGTACAGGCGCGTTTCAACTACAACCCGATCGATGCCCGAGGCTCGCGCTACTGCTTTGTCCCCAAACTCAACAGCAAACAGCCGAAAATCCCCCAAGTGGAGAGAGGAGTGCCGACGGATTTCGAGAAAATCAAATCTGTCCAGTCCTACTTCAAAATCGCCTGCAAAGTGCTGGCGCGTGTTGGTCTCGAACCGCAGCAGGCTGTTGTTGCTGAATCGAAGATCCGCATCTCCCAGCTTCCAACCAACCATCCCTGGCACCACCGCAACGCTTTCTCCCTCTGGGCGGCTTTGGAGAAGCTGCGCGATCTCGGCGCTGCCGTGGAGTTTACCGATATGGATGAGTGGTACGACGTGCACAGCAATTACTTTTCCCCGCCCTGCAACGACCTGCTTGGCGTCGCTGTCCACTACCCGCTCACCAAGTTCAACGCAACCGAACTGCACCACAACTGTCTGCCGCACTGTCACGTGTGGGACCGCAGCTACATCCGCCCGGTCAACGAGAAGCGCACCGTGCCCACTGTCATGGTGGGCAACGAGGAGATCGACCTTGAGCTGTTGGCAGAGGACCTCGGTATTGAGTTGCAGCACGAGAAAGAGAGGAAACTGCAGCAGAAGTACATTTTTCGCGACCCTTTCGATTTCTACCACTCGGAGTACGCCGGGCGCGAGGCGGAGCTGCGCAAGCTGTTCACGCCCAACACAATGCAGCGCTACTACAACATGCTGCACCAGCTGCGCAAACAGGGCCGGAACTACTACACCTCGCTCATGGAGACCAACGCGCCCGACCTGCCCGAGGCCTACAAGAAGCTCATCAACTACGCCAATGATATTGGCAAGTGGGAGGTGAAAGTGATGCACATCTACCAGGCTGAGGAGTGCGGCGAGGAAAACGTGCTCACGTGGATTTCGCAGTGGCGCAGCAACCAGCTGATGTTCGCCGAGACCTGCATGCGCGTGGCCGACACCACCCTGCTGCTGTTTCCGCGCTTGATCCGCCAGGCCAACATCATCTATCTGCCCGAGACCAAGAAGGAGCACCGACAGCTGATCGGCGGCCCGGGCGACGGAAAGTCCCGCACAATATTACAGCTGCTCGAGTGCCGCATCCCCGATACGTACAAGGAGAAGTCCGGCAGCTCACCGCTGGCGATGATCGGCTCGATGCAGAGCGAGCGCATGCTCGATATCTACGAAGAGCTGCCAGAGGTGCTGGCGCCGAAGAAAGACCCCTCGGGCCAGCTGCTCGAACTCATGGAGACTATGCTGTTGGCGCTGGAGGGGACGGTGATTCGGGAGACGACCATCAAGAACGAGAAGACCGACGAGCGCATCTTCATACGGAAGCGCGGTGACCGGACCAACGGCACGCTCGGCGCGCGGAATCCCGGACGCCACACATACGCGCCGAACGGTACCGCAGAGGCCATGCACAATCGCCAGATCGCCTACGACATCATTCCTGTCTCGATGCCGCACAGAGCCAACATTGCGGAGAGCATTTTCGCTCAGATCATGAAGAACAACGAGGGTCAGTCGGAGTACAAGTGGATGTGCCACACTGAGCAGCGCGCGGTGATGGAGTACTGCGCGAACATGGGAACCTACGGCGTGCCAGAGCCGGATATATCGCTGTTCTCCGATCTGGCGCCCATCGCCATTGGCGTGATTGCCACGCAGTATCCATCGATCATGCGGCAGCTGAGAAGACTCGAGAACATCAAAACCAAAGTGATGGCCGAGGTGGTGGCCAACGCCGCCCGTGTCGGAGTGATGAGCGGGGTCGGGCTCGCTGGCCGGAGCGATGAGCCTTACGTGTTCGACACAGACGAAGTGCTGACGGAGATGGCCAAGTACGCGTGCTGCGACATGGAAACTCTGTTCTACGTGCTCTCAGAGTCGATCTACGACATCCTGCGCGGCGAGTACAACAGCGTGGCGGCGCAGATTTTAATCGAGAGCGCCAACTACCTGCCCTACGGCTACGCGGAGGAGGACGAGACCGCGGACTACTGGCCGCAGCACATAGACACGAGTCTGCCAGCGCTCAGCGAACGCCAAGCCATCGGCGCCAAGAACCAAGAGGACCTGCCGGCGCACTACTCGATAGAGCGGTTCGTCGAAGTGCTGAAACGCGACGGGAAGGATGTGCTGCGCGAGCCGAGAGTCGACCACTTTGGGTCGAAGAAGGGCGCGTTCACCTGGATCAACCGGACACTGCGGCCGTACAAGATGAAGCACGAGGACTACGAGATTTTCACAACGCTGAACCGGGCGAACAGCGCCGAGCAGCGGCCCCACCGTCTCAAGCGAGAGCGCGGCCACACGCAGTACAAGATAGAGGAGATGCCCGACGGAACGACGCTGATCAACTACAACTACGTGATGCTGGAGGGCAGTTTCGCTGATTTCGCCTCGAGCAGCCACGGCACTATTGGGTGCTACGACATAGACGAGAGCACGATGCGCGACATCTTGTACAAACTGAAACGGCAGACGATTGTCACGCCCTACATACCCTGCATATCGACTGGCTCCGTGCTGGCCGACCGTCCCGGCGACATGCAGTCGCTGCGCTACTCGAGCTACGCGCTCTCCCACCTCAACCTGTACAAACTGCCCGTAATCATCCAGTCCACCGACTGCTTCTACATGCTGGCCGCATTCGCCGAGACCAACCCCCGCGTGCTCATCCAGACAATGCTGGACTCGATGTGCTACCACAAAACGCGGGAGTTCAACTGTCTCATCGGAGTGCCGATGACACACGACAAGCTGCTGTACGACAAGTACAAGGCGCGGCCGCGTGTGGGCAAGAAGCTGAAACTCGCCCGCTCCTCGAACCTGTCCAAGGAGAAGTTGGAGCGCCTTGAAAAGCAATTTGGCGTCGTGCTCAGCGATCTGGAGGGCAACACCTACGAGAAGGAGTACAAAGAGGTGGACATTGAGCGTGAGCGCATCATGGCACATGTCCGCCGGGAGTTCCCCATGATGGAGGAGAGCGAGATCGAGATTTACACGCCGAAAGGCATCCGCAAGCGCATGTTCGACCCGCGGACGGGAGTGTACTCGAAGAATGGCAAATACCACCACAAGCTCACCAACGAGCTGTACGAGAGCAGTGTCCAGGCGCCGAAAGCCATCAAACGCACGAGCCAGCAGAACCAATCGGCCAAGCGACAGCAGAGCGCGGTGAAGGAGCGCTTCATCATGGCACCTCAAACGGGGCTGAGGGAGTTGGACTGGGGCGATTTCAGAACCAGCGCAAATTAATTAAAATACAATAAAAAAGTGTATTACAAAACACGACTTGGGCTTTATTCACTCCTGCATCGTCTCTTTGACTCCCGTAGCTTCGGGCTCCATTACAAACAAAAACAGATACCACAGCGCGTGCATGTTCACGCCCCTGTAGTGCACTGGGTCCAGTTGGTCCAGCGGGGGTTGTTTTTTGCACATTCGGTACTTCCCGTTGATATAGTCCAGCAGCAGATCGTGCCATCGCTGGACTTTCTCTTCGACAAACGAGACGTGTTCCCCTGCCTCCGGGTCGGGTATGGCATCGCAGGTGAAGAGGGCGCTCAGGTGCTTGGCATTCGGATCGAACCCTGGTTTCCCGGAGATGTTGATCAGGGTGGCCTCGAACAGCCGGAGTACGCTGATTGTGTGCATCGTAGTGAACGTGGCGAACAGCTTCAACACCTCAGCGTGCTGTGTCGGGTCGAAGCCTTCCTCGTCTCTGCGATCGTAGAGCTGTTTGAACTGTGCTGTCAGATGGCAGTTCTCCACGTAGAGATTGGTGC
>Ga0307380_10005515_pt1 | contig 16765 bp, 15 predicted proteins | sample UN3MG_FD_202239 | JGI IMG/M metagenome (GOLD analysis project Ga0307380, IMG submission 202239) | Soil microbial communities from Risofladan, Vaasa, Finland - UN-3 | ecosystem: Environmental > Terrestrial > Soil > Coastal area > Acid sulfate soil | place: Finland: Risofladan, Vaasa | collected...
TGCCTTGCACTCTCAATTGCTGCACACAGACCAGCAGGACCAGCACCCACAATTAAGACATCGACATCAAGAATTTTTTTAGATTCCCCCAAGAACCCTGCGTCTGGTAACTGAGCAAGTTTCTCCTGCATTTCAACATGAATCCCTTCTTTTAATGGTGCGATACATGTCCGTACATTGGGAATCCCGTTCACTCTCATTAAACATGAGGAACATTTTCCGATTCCACAAAAAAAACCTCGAGGGCTCTCATACTTCAGACTCGTCGTAAGAGCTCTTACCCCTGCGGCATGCAACGCAGAAGCTATACTGTCCCCTTGCTCGCCAACGATCTTCTTTTTTTGAAAGTAAAACGGAATTTCCTTTCGTTTCTTAAAATCAATAATAGGATGAGCCCGTATGCGCACACTCTGCCCCCTACCATCCTGGAATACAATACCCTTTAAAAGTATTATCTACAGAAGAGATATCTTAAATAATTTGAACATCCTTTATCCGATGATGACGCTGAGCCATTTTTCTGATCATATTAATATTTCGTCCGCCTTTACCAATCAATTTTGACTTATCTCTTGGGTTCACTTCTATCCTAGCTACACTTGCATCCTCGTTTCCTTCGAAGCTCACCTTCTTTACATCATACGGTTTGCAGAGATTCTGAACAAACCTGGTTTTATCCTCATCGAATTCAACAAACTTCACGCTTTTCTTAAAAAGCATCCGCAACTTTTCAAGGTTCTTGGCTTTACTTCCTATCGCAATACCAAGCTGTCCTTTCTCAACGATAAATATGACACGATCGTCCTCAACGACACAGTCTCTGATGCTTGCTCCTGAATACTTCGATGCAAGATTGATATACTGAACAGTCTCGTTCGAAAGAATTATCTCTGCCATGCGCCTTATTTCCTTTTTTTCACAAGCTGTAGGATATTCGATTCCCCTTCTTCAAGGACTGCAAAACAGGAGACCGCAAAGCTTTTCCCACAGGTATACCCTAGCTCAACACCAGTGGAAATGTAATTGTACAACGGTACCTTATGTTCGGTAGCAAGCGTAGTAATGCTTGTTGTAGACGGGCAGTTATTCGCCATCACGACAAGTTTTGCTGCCCCTTTTTGTATTGCTGCTTTCGTCTGTTTTTCACCTATACTGATCGTCCCTTTCTTTGATACATCTTTTAACGCTTTATTTACATCTACCATTTACTTTCCCTTCTGTTTTGGTCTTTTTGTATTCATAACCAGTTCAATAGCACCGGTGCCAAGGTTCACTGGTTGGCCAACAATAATGTTTTCAGCAACACCATTTAATTCATCTGTTTCGCCTCTCTGACTGGCGAGAAGAAGATGATTAACGGTAATCTCAAATGCAGCTCGTGAAAGCACAGAGCTTTTCTCACCACTGACACCATGACGGCCAATAGCGCGTACCGTCCCATCAGCAGTCATCACATCAGCAACAAGCATAATATGTCTCATATCAACATTTAATCCCTGTTCTGAGAGAGTTGCATACGCCTCTTGAATGATCATGTTTCGTGCTGCCTCAATCCCTAGCTCTCGAGCAATCGCATGGATGTCGTTGGTTGTAACCCTGTAAGGATCAACACCTTCAATATCTAAGACTTCTTTGAGATTGCTCCCTTCGCTATAAATCACATATCCTTCATTAGGCTCTTTTCTGATGATAACTCGTTTAATCCCATCAATGCCTTTGATTTTTAGATTCTTTAACGTCTCGTTCGTATTCTGAAGTATCTTATACCCCGGTTCGTCCAACGTCACTTTTATATTATCCTTTTCGACTTTTGCAGATAACTTACGAACCGATTGAACCCGATCTAAAAGTTCTTCAATGGTGATTCCTTTTTTCTCCATTGTTTTTTTATTTGGCTTAATAGCGATAGTAATATTGACGAGGTCCATTTCAATATCGGCGGCATCCGTAAGTCTGGTTATCTCAATTTTATTAGCGATTTCTTTTGCTAAATCCGGATTTACTCGATACTCATCTCGAAGATAAATGTTCATCATTGGAGTTGATGGACTAGACCTAGCATCCACTATCTCAATTAATCGTGGTAGCCCAAGGGTAACGTTAATTTCTGCGACACCAGCGTAGTGGAACGTTCTCATGGTCATCTGTGTACCAGGTTCCCCGATGCTCTGCGCACCAATTATACCACATGCTTCAGTTGGGTCAATCAGATTTTTCGTGTATTCTTCGAGTGCTTTTTCAACAATGTTTTTCAATTTCTTCTCAATTTTTTTATCTCGTGCTGCATACTCGACGATACCATCGATAACGGAAATGGGAAGAAAATGATTTTTCTGTAGTTTGTTTATTTCTGCTCGTATCGTCTTGTACTCTTTTGGTTCTTCTACTGTTTTTGTTGGCGGGGGAAGGAACGGGCGCTCAGGCTCTTTTTTCTTCTCACTTTTTTTCTCAGGCGCTGTCCTTTCTTTTTTCGTTTTCTTTTTTACTGGTTTTTTCTTCTCGAGAGCGTTCTCAACTTTTTGTAATTTTTTCGTAGGTTTTAGGACCTTGCTCTTTGCGACTTTTTTCACGGGTTGTTTGTTTATGTTAGCAGGGATGATTTTTGGCTTAGTCAATTTCACAGGCTTTTTCTTCTCCACTTTTTTTTGTGTGCGATTCTTCTTAGGAACGGGTTTTGCCATGTGATTATCCCTCCTGTTTCACATCATAAATGATACGATCAATATCCACTGCTTTTCCTGCGGTGCTTCGTGTGGGGTCAACCCCATCTTCACCATATCTGAATTGGATGATTTCTCCACCTGTGTGTCGTACAGTCCCGTCGCTTTCTACTTTGAGGTCTTCTAATGCATTGACGAGACGACGCTGCATATACCCTGACCTGGAGGTACGAACAGCGGTATCAACAAGACCCTCTCGACCTCCCATCGAATGGAAGAAATATTCAGTGGGGTTCAGTCCACTCTTGTAACTATTAGCAACGAACCCTTTTGCACTTGCTCCCAGGTCTCCTTTTTTGAAATGCGGCAAAGTCCGGTGCTTGTACCCCCGGGAGATTCGTTCTCCTCGGACTGCTTGTTGCCCGACACACCCAGACATCTGAGACAGGTTCAGCATGGATCCCCGAGCACCTGATTTTGCCATGATGACAGCGCTGTTGTTCAACCCAAGGTATTTACTCGCGATTTCACCAGCCATGTCTCTTGCTCGGCCAGTGACTCGCATGATCTCCATTTCTAAGGTTTCTTCCAGGCTTCGACCCGGGAGAGATTCAAGCTCCCCATGTTCATATGCAGCGACTAAAGTGTTGATCTTGTTTTGTGCTTTCTGCAACCCTTCCCCAATCTGTCGTTTTGCCTCCGCTGGTATATCCTCATCAGCAATACTCGTGGTAAACCCGATGACAGTCACCACCGCGATGCCTAGCCTTGTGACGTCATCAATGAACATTCTTCCTGCGGTCGTCCCATGGTCTCTGATGATCCGCTCAACAATCCTACCTTTGAATGCCCCAATGCTGTTTTCGTCAACGATTCCTTGTTTCAATGTACCGTTTTTCACGATCACGTACGCACCATGCGGGCACTCAGCAGCTTTACATACTTCACAGTGGAAACATGCTTTCGGTTTATACTCGATGTTTAAGTCCTTGGGGAGTAAGACGCTGAAGATGTCTTTTCCGTAGACAACACTCTCACCGTTTTCTTCATGGATCTCAGGGAACTTCCCCTTATACTTGAACGTTGCCAACATCTCAGAGGTTTTCTCTTTTGAAAACGTCTTATCCTTGTAGGTAAGCAGGAAACAACCTGAAATATGATCGTGCAGCCCGCCAATGATAATACCACCAAAACGAGGTGACATCAGATTCTCCTGTACTTTCATAAGAATCTCCGCTTCAGCTTTTGCTTCCTCCCCTTGCAATAGATGAAGGTTCATTTCATCACCATCAAAATCAGCATTGTACGGAGGACAGACGGAAAGATTAAATCGGAATGACCGGTTGGGCATGACCTTAATCCGATGCGCCATCATCGACATCCGATGCAAGGATGGCTGACGGTTAAACAACGCGATATCCCCATCCATAAGCTGCCGTTCGATGATAAAACCAAGCTCAAGTTTCTCTGAGATGTCATCTGCGTTTTTCTCGGTTACTTTCATTCGTTGTTCTATACCCTCACGGAATCGTTTCACATAATTCACACGAGGTCTGTAGTTATCACCAGGTTTTTCAATCTGCGCTGTTTGTTTAATGAGGTTTTTACACCAATCAAGGTTTTGGGTGGTGACGCGAACAGGTAACGTGAGTTCCCGTGCGATTTCCATAGGGACACCTATTTCATTGATGCTCAGATTAGGATCTGGTGAAATAACGGTTCTGGCGGAGAAATTCACTCGTTTCCCTGAAAGATTACTTCTAAACCTACCTTCTTTTCCTTTCAGACGTTGAGCGAGGGTTTTCAGAGGTCTGCCTGATCTATGTCGTGCTGGTGGAATACCTGAGGTTTGATTATCCAGATAGGTTGTTATATGATACTGGAGCAGCTCCCAGAGATCCTCAACGATCAATTGAGGTGCTCCCGCGTCCCTGTTTTCCTGTAATCGCTGATTGATCCTTATAACATCAACAAGTTTATGGGTCAGATCATCTTCTGATCGTTCACCAGACTCAAGAGTCACTGATGGTCGTACAGTAACGGGTGGTACGGGTAATACCGTAAGGACCATCCATTCTGGTCGCGCAGAATGAACATTAATATCTAATAAGGGAAGGTCTTCATCAGGGATTTTCTCAAGCCACTCTCGAATCTCTGTTGGCGTGAGTTTCTTCCCGTTTTCCCGGAACGACGTAGGCTTATCCAGATCGATTTTACCACTCATCGCCCCGCATCGTGGACACGCGTTTGTTTTTGTCGCGCCACTGATAATCATCTTGAACATGTATGCGTTGTCGCGTCCCTCTGAGCTGTTTTTTATGATAGTTTTCCGGTACTCCTCCAACTCTTTATCGGAGAGAAGGATTCGTCCGCATTTCCGACAGGTCGCCCGTAAAGAATTCCTGATCGTCTTTACAAACCCGACATGAATCACCGGCATCGCAAGATCAATATGCCCGAAATGCCCTGGACATTTGTCCTTGCCGACTTTCAATCCGCACGTCTTGCAACGCAGCCCAGGTTCAATGACGCTAAGACGCTGATCCATCAGCCCCATGGTGATAGGGAATCCGTCATCATCGTAGGTATCCGCAGTAATAACCTTTGTAGCGCTCATCTTACGAATCTCAGTTGGCGAAAGCACTGAAAACTTCAACATCCCAATCTTTTTTGTGATATTTCGTCCTGCCATTTCTTTTACCTCCTACACCAACGACTCTAGTTTAATACGTGGTACAACCACAAGAGATTTCAACTCATCAATAAGTAACTTGAACGCATAGCTCATCTCTACTGGGTGAATATCTGCTTTATCCCCACAGATGGGGCAATGTAACCGTCCATGACGGTCAATCATCGCGATATGACCACACGTGTTACAGACATATTTCATAGTGATATCTGATTCATCGAGTAATCGGTCTTTAATGACCATAGCAGCACCATGACCAATGAGACAGTCACGCTCCATTTCTCCAAACCGCAGACCCCCTTCTCTAGCTCGTCCCTCTGTTGGTTGTCTTGTGAGGATTTGTACAGGTCCTCGTGATCTCGCATGAATCTTGCCTGCGACCATATGATGAAGCTTCTGGTAATAGATGCATCCAACAAAGATATCACATTCCAATGGTCGTCCAGTGATCCCGTCGTAGAAGATTTCTTTTCCAGCGTGATTAAATCCATTCTTTATTAATGCTGTTCGTAGTTGATCTTCTGTTTCCCCGCTAAAGGCGGTTCCATCAACGATTCGCCCCTCAAGTGATCCGACTTTTCCGCCAATCATTTCCAAGACATGGGCAACAGTCATTCTTGAAGGGATTGCATGAGGGTTAATGATCAGATCAGGTGACATACCATCTTCGTTGAACGGCATGTTTTCTGCGGATATCACGTATCCAATGACTCCTTTCTGACCATGTTTTGATGCGAATTTATCTCCGAGTTCTGGGATTCGTTGTTCTCTGACTTTTATCTTCACCATTCGAGACCCGTTCACTGACTCTGACAGCATGACCTTGTCGACCACACCGCCTTCTCCATGCTGTACTGTAACTGACGTCTCTCTTCGTTTCTGCGGTGTCAGAAAATCAGTTGGTTCTTCAAGGAAACGTGGTGGTGATGTTTTTCCAATCAATACGTCTCCACCGTTTGCACTACATTCTGGGGAAATCAATCCATCCTCACCAAGATTATTATACGCGTTTTCGCTACGAACTCCTCGACAATCAGGATTCGGGATCTCAAAATGATCCTCCTGCCCACCAGGATATCGTTTCTCCTCGCTGCTATATGTTCTGAGAAATGTGCTTCGACCAAGTCCCCGTTCGATCGATGACTTGCTCATGATGAGTGCATCTTCCATGTTATACCCCTGAAATGAGGCGACAGCGACAATATAATTCTGCCCAGCAGGACGTTCCCTGAATTTAATATAGCGAATCGGATGTGTCTGCACTAACGGCATTTGTGGATAATGAAGCAGATGACCACGGGTGTCTGGTCGGATACGATAGTTTGACGCACCAAACCCAAGGGACTGTTTTCCCATTCCTGCGCCCATGGTAATTCTTGGGGATGAATTATGCTCCGGGTAAGGAACAAGCGATGCACCAATCCCAAGAATACACATCGGATCAAGCTCCATATGGGTATGGTCTGAGGTTAAATTTCCTGCTCGTAACGCGATGAGTGCATTTTCCTCTTCTTCAGCATCGATGTACTCGACAGCCCCATCGTTAATAAGGTTAGTCCATTTTTTCTTTCCTTCTTTTAACTCAACGAGAGTTTTTTGGTTTACCAAGAGTTTACCATTTTCAGCAACAAGCAGTGGTCGTCTTAAACGGCCGCAATCACAGTTGACAATCACATCATTTCCTTCAATATCATAGGTGACATTAATTTCAGTACTCAGCAGTCCTTTTCGTCGTCTTTCTCTCAGTTTCTTAACGAGATCTGCGCCATTTTGATGCATCCCAATAAGATCCCCGTTCAAATACACACGGGCCCCGGTGATATGTTTCGTCAATTCCTTAATCCCAAGTTCTCGTAGTACTGCCTCTACTTCTTTTTCACCGAATCCTTCTGAGATTTCTACCGTCAATGCAAGGTTTTTCACAAGACCGCAGTTTGGTCCTTCCGGAGTTTCATTAGGACAGAGACGTCCCCATTGGGTTGAATGTAAATCTCTGGCTTCGAAATGTGGTTGTGACCTAGTTAATGGTGAAGTGACTCGACGCAAATGACTCAGGACCGCTAGATTACTTGTTCGATCAAGAAGCTGTGAGACTCCTGCTCGGCCACCGACCCAGTTCCCTGTGGCAAGAGCATGGTGAATACGTTGACTGAGAACATCAGAACGTAACGATGACGCGATCTTGATCTCTTTGCCTTTGGCATGGATTCTTTCTATCTGATATTTTAAATCCTTGCATAAGGCGGTAAACGCAACTCTGAAGAGATCCTCCATGAGATCCCCAGCAAGCTTCAACCGCTTATTCGCATAATGGTCTTTATCGTCCTGTTCTCTTTTCCCGAGAGCAAGCTCTAAGACTGCCATCCCCATTCGAGCAACGAAAATAGCTTTTTTTAACCGATCATCCGGGTCGTTTCCAAGATGCGCAAGAAGATGTCGGTCCATGATTGTCTCTACACGTTTCACCCGGTACTCTTTTGCCTGTCCACCAGCGAATTTCTTACCAAGATACGCAACAGCTTCTTCTTTTGTCGCAATGCTGTATTCCTTTGCGCATTCCTCAATGTTCGCAAGGACATAGGGTTCCATCTTTGGATCAACGCAGATGACATCAACGATTTCTTTATCGTTTTCCATGCCGAGAGATCGCAATAAAACAATGAGTGGGATTTGACCGTAGGTGGTTGGCAAACTCACCATGAGCATGCCGTCTTTTCGTTTTTCGACGACGGTTAACGCACGATATCCCTCCCGTTGGGAAAAAACCTTTGCAACTTCAACATCTGTACCATATCTACTTGACCGTTCAACAAGGACTCTGTTTGGAGCCAGGTCTTCAACAGTGATTAATACTCGTTCCGTCCCATTGCTAATAAAATACCCACCTGGATCCAACGGGTCTTCCTGCATCTGTTGGAGCTCCTTTCGATAATCCTCATCTGAAAAGGGGCGATCCATTTTTTCTTCTAAAACTTTCTGGGAAATGTTGCATCGCAGCGATTTCACCATGATAGGTAATTCACCGATACGTACTGTTTCAGGTTCGTACTCTACCTCATTTTTCACAGGTATAAATTCAAGTTCAATCGGTGCTTCATACGTCAAATCACGTAATCGGGCTTCCATCGGGGTCAGCGGTCGTTCTGTTCCATCCGCTTCTTTTACCTGTGGAAGACCCACTTTGATTTTTCCAAATTTAATTTTATATCCTTCTATTTCAGGGTAGATAAACCCTCGTATCATTCCTTCTTCTTCTTGACCAATGATCGTACCATCGACAATTCGCTGCAGACGATGTCGTAAAAAATCATCATAGGAAGCGATTTGATGGTTCACGATACTTCTTTCTTTATAAAACGCATCAACAAGTTCTCTCATAAATACTCCTCATAATCCCCTTTTATTCTTCACTTACTGTACTGACTTCCTCAGTTGACTCAGCGAAGATAAAACTTTCAGAGGTATCACTCTCAACTACTAACCGATATGCAGTGGCATATTTCGCCGTGGGACTTTTCCGTATAATCTTTACTATCTGTCCGGGTTTCGCTCCAGTAGAAATCACAGCTGGATCGTTTGCGAGAATTCGTGGTAGTTGGTCTGTTTTAATGTTGTATTTCTCCAACAGCTCCTTTTTCTCTTTATCAGATAAAATAGTATGTTCCGGAACCAGCTTATGTCCTAAGATGTCGTAATATTTTTTTGATGGGGCTGCGATGCTATATTCCTCCTCTGTTCCTTTTGAGGAAAGGCGGGCCTGAAGGGATTCGAACCCTTGGCCACCTGGTTAAAAGCCAGATGCTCTACCTAGCTGAGCTACAGGCCCAGGGATGAGCCACAGTTCCACTGATTTTATATAGTATGCGCTATATCAAGTAAAGTGGGAACGGCTTACCCGTAATACAATTTCCCCTATAAATAATTTTACATCTCACTGCTCCATTTTTATTTTACGTTTTCCCGGGAGCAAAGATTTTAATTCAGGCTCCAAATACATCACATAAATGAAAGTAAATGAAATATTCTACTCAATACAAGGGGAAGGAACATTGGTTGGTGTCCCTAGTGTTTTTCTAAGAACCTCAGGATGTAATTTACGGTGCGCCTACTGTGATACTACCTATGCATATACAAAAGGAACACAGATGAGTATTCAAGAGATTATAGATGAGATAAAAAATTTTTCATGCACATCTGTGTGCATCACCGGTGGAGAGCCACTTCTGCAAAAAGAGACAACAACGCTTATCAAATGTCTCCTAAGGAAAAAATATATAGTATGCCTTGAGACAAATGGAAGTATAAACATTAAGAAATTAGCAGGGAAAAAATCACTACTAATCTCTCTTGATATAAAATGTCCCTCGTCAGGCTCGCATACACAAATGAACATGAGAAATATCATATATCTCTCAAAAAAAGATCAACTCAAATTCGTCATCAAAAACAAAGAAGATTACAACTACGCGAAAAAAATTCTTGAAAAATATACCCCAGCATGTACTGTATTTTTCCAACCTGTTTGGGGCACCAACCCAAAAAAGCTTGCTTCATGGATTCTAAATGATACATTATCGGTCCGATTATCATTGCAACTTCATAAGATTATTTGGGGGACGAAAAGAGGAGTATGACTCGTTATCATTCTTATCGTATTTTTCTGGAGGGGAAACGTAAACACAAACTATATACATCAAAAGTGCATTCATGGTTGAAATTGAGAAAGTTAAGAGAGAAAAACAGAAGTAAAATATGAGGTGAAATAAAAAATGCAACCATCAAATATGGCATACGATAGAGCGATTACCGTTTTTTCCCCGGATGGGCGATTATTTCAAGTGGAGTACGCACGAGAAGCGGTAAAACGTGGAACAACAACGGTTGGAGTGAAATTTCGAGATGGTGCTATTTTAATTGTTGATAAACGTATTACGTCTCGACTCATTGAGCCTGATTCCATTGAGAAGATCTTTATTATTGATGATCACATCGGATGTGCAACATCAGGTCTTGTCGCCGATGCTCGATCCTTGATTGATAGAGCCCGATTAGATGCACAGATAAACGAGATAACCTATAATGAGAAAATTCAGGTCCAAACACTGGTGAAACGAATTTGTGATTTTAAGCAAACCTATACACAATATGGGGGTGTACGACCGTTTGGAACCGCGTTGCTGATTGCTGGTGTAGATCAAACTGGTGCCCGGCTGTTCTCCACAGACCCCTCTGGAGCTCTCATGGAATATAAGGCTGCTAGTGAAGGAGCTGGACGTACAGGGGCAATGGCCTATTTCGAGGAACACTATAAAGAGAACGTATCCATGGAAGAAGCTATCGATCTTGGTATAAAAGCATTACATAAAGGCACTGAAGGAAAGTTAAACCCTGACGCGATTGAAATTGGCGTTGTGAAAAAAAGCGTCAAATTCCATATCCTCCCCCCTGCTGAAACAAAGACCTACGTGACCAAAGCAATTGGAGGTAAATAAAGTTGGTTAGTCTAGAAAATGCAGTGATTGCGCGGTTACATAAAGGAGCAGATCATTTTGAGGTCTTGGTAGATCCTCATGAGGCAGAGCATATTTTAGAAGGAAAAATAGAAAATATTCTCTCAGCTCTTGCAATCGATGCGGTCTTTAGCGATGCAAAGAAAGGAACCCATGCACCGATTGAAACCCTTCAGAAACACTTTAAAACCACCGATATTTCGATCATCGCCAAAGAAATCATTCAGAAGGGAGAAATCCAGCTTACCACAGAGCAGCGTCGCGAGATGCAGGAGAAAAAAAAGAAACGAATCGTTGAGTTAATAATGAAGAACGCGATGGATCCAAAAACGAAGACGTCACACCCCAGGACCCGCATTGAGCTAGCAATGGATGAAGCAAAAGTACATATCGATCCATTTAAATCAGTGAACCAACAAATGAAGACCATCTTGGAACAGCTTCGGCCAATTCTGCCTATATCCATGGAACAGGCACGGGTTTCTGTGAAAATCCCACCTGAACATGTTGGGAAAGCCTACGGTGCAGTTCGCAGCTTTGGTACATTAGAACGAGAGGAATGGCAGTCAGATGGCACTTGGATTGGGGTTGTGAAATTACCTGCAGGTATGCAAACAGATTTCTATGATCGGCTCAATACGCTCACAAAAGGAAACGTTGAAACGAGAATTTTAAAATAGATTTATGAAAAAGGATAATCGATTTTATGCCAAATGAAGGACGTCAAGTAGTCATCCCGGGTCAGATTCTTGGTGAAATACCTGCCCTCATACCTGGTCGGGGAACGTTTGTGGAAAATAAGAAAATCTATGCAGAACGACTTGGAGTCCTCAACATTCAAGAAAAATTCGTTCACATCATTCCTCTAAAAGGACGATACGAGCCGATTGTCGGTGATTTTGTCATTGGTGTTGTAGAAGAAGCATCGACCTCCAATTGGATGGTTGATATCAATGCCCCGTACCCTGCTCTTTTACATGTTCATGAGGTTCCCTGGGAAATCGAATTTGCAGATACAGAAAAATATTTAAACACAGGTGATACCATACTGGCGAAGGTTCTATCTGTTGATGAATCAAAGAAACTTCAGATAACGCTGAATGATCGTAATTTGTTCAAACTCAAGGGCGGTCATCTAATTGAATTTGAACCATCAATTTACCGTCGCATCATGGGAAAAAAGTATTCGATGATTGAGATTATACAGAAATATACCCGCTGTCGCATTAAGGTTGGTAAAAACGGGCGTATTTGGATTGATGGAGACGCAGAAGGCATCGAGAAGGTGTTACTTGCGATCTCTATGATTGAAAGAGAGGCCATAACATTTGGACTCACCGATAGAATAGAAGAATTCTTAAAAAAAGATGCAAAGGATGTAAGATAATGAAATCAGATATTGAGTTAATAACCCGTGAAGGAAAACGATTAGATGGGCGAGGCCCGCACGATTTACGTAAAATTAAAATCGAGGCCGGTGTGCTTCATCGTGCAGATGGTTCCTGTTACCTCGAATGGGGTGGCAATAAGGTCCTCGCAGCTGTCTATGGTCCTCGTGAAGCTGTTCCACGACACACACAGAATCCTCTCAGAGCAATTGTGCAAGCACGGTATAATATGGCTGCATTTAGTGTTGAGGATCGAAAGCGTCCCGGCCCAGACCGACGTAGCGTCGAGATCTCGAAAGTCATATCAGAGGCACTGGAGAAAGTGATCCTCACCGAACTTTTCCCTCGAGCAAGCATCGATGTGAACATTGAGGTGCTCGATGCAGAGGCAGGGACCCGTTGTGCTGGGTTGACTGCTGCTGGAATCGCATTGGTTGATGCTGGCATCCCTATGCGAGACATCCCCGTTGCATGTGCTGCAGGGAAAATAAATGGTCAGGTGGTCCTTGATCTTGGAAAAGAAGAGGATAACTTTGGTGATGCTGATCTCCCGATCTCAATTTCACCAAGAACTGGAGAAGTCCTTTTACTGCAGATGGATGGCCATCTTACCGTTGATGAGTTTAATCAAGCATTTGACCTTGCGGTGAAAGGATGTCACACCGTATCAGAAATACAGAAGAAGGCTATTATACATAAATATCAATCTGTTGCAGCGGAGGTGCAAGAATGACCATTGTTCCAATTATCAAACGTGATTATATCACAAAACTTGCTGAACAAGGTAAACGTATAGACGGTCGTAACTTTGACCAGTATCGGAATATCGAGGTTGAGACAAAGGTCGTCAACAAAGCAGAGGGATCCGCACGGGTAAAAATTGGAAATACCCAGGTCCTTGTTGGTGTCAAGATCGATCTTGGTGAACCGTTTGATGATTCTCCTAATATGGGTGTCTTAAGCACCGCTGCTGAACTTATTCCTCTTGCTTCACCTGATTTTGAGTCAGGCCCACCTCGAGAAAACGCTATTGAGCTTGCCAGAGTTGTGGACCGAGGGGTTCGAGAATCCCAGGTTGTAGATGTCGAAAAATTAGTCATCACACCTGGTGAGAAAGTCTGGATTGTCTTCATCGATATCCATGTCCTTGATTACGATGGAAATCTTTTTGATGCAGCATCCCTGGGTGCTCTTGCTGCGTTGTCAACAACCGTTATCCCTGCAAAGCGATTTGAAAAGGAGCTTCCTGAGGGGTATCCAAAGGAAGATTTTCCCTTGCCGATGTCAGAGCCGCCGATTTCTTGCACTGCCGTAAAAATCAATGATTTTGTGCTCTTCGACTCCTGTTTTGATGAAGAGATCATCGCTGATGCCCGTTTAACAGTGGCAACAGACAATAACGGTGACATACGAGCGATGCAGAAAGGACTTTCCGGCAGCTTTACTAAGGAGGAGATACAAAAAGTTATAAAAGGAGCTCTTGATAACGGGCAAGAAATACGGAAGAAATTATATCAAAGTACAGGGAAATAACATGTCAAAACGAACCAAGAAAGTCGGCACATCCGGTCGCTTCGCAGAACGATACGGTGTGAAATCACGAACCATGATTCGTGAGGTTGAAAGCCAGCAGAAACTCCGACATACCTGCCCACGGTGCGGTCAGAAAGCGGTGAAACGCACAAGCACCAGTATCTGGGAATGCAAGAAATGCGGAAATGTCTTTGCTGGTGGTGCATACCTTCCTGCAACGCCTTCTGGGCTTGCTGCTGAGAAAATCCTCAAAGGGCTCCCTGTTGAGGAGGAATCACCGTGACCCGGTATAAATGTGGTTTGTGTAAAAAAGCGGTACAGTTCGATGTGAAAAACATCGGGATGCAATGTCCGTACTGCGGTAGCAAGGTCTTTTATAAGGAACGGCCGACGGTAGCAAAACGCATTAAAAGCGTATGACGAACCAGGTAAAATTCCTCATCGATTTTCCTTCAGGAAAGGATGCGCGTATCATTGCTCAATCACTTTCCCCGGAGATTCAGCATAAGATTCCGAAATCAAATATCATTTTTTCTGTTGATAAGAAAACCCTCGAGGTCATCATTACGTCCGAAGATATCAGTTCCCTGAGAGCAGCATGTAATTCCTATCTCCGGTGGATTCAGACCGCATTTGCGGTAAAAAAGCTTATTTAAGGAACTTCAATCGTCTCGGTTCTTCCCGGGCCGATTGAGACAAGGCTGATTGGTACACCAGCCTCTTTTTCGATGAATTTAAGGTATGTTTGTGCTTCTTTCGGGAGTTCTTCAAAGGTTTTGGTGTTTTGGTCTATGGTCTCCCAACCTTTAAATTCTTTGTACACTGGTTTGCAGGCTGTAAAAACTTCGATGTTTGCAGGGATATAATCGATTCTTTTTCCCTCAAGTTGATATTGTGTGCATATGTAGACTTGTGATAACCCATTTAGCACATCAAGTTTCGTAATCGCAAGTTTCGTAATCCCCGAAATCATACAGGCGTGTTTCACGACAACTAGATCAAGCCAGCCGCACCGACGTGGTCTACTCGTTGTTGTTCCATATTCATGGCCGGTTTGTTGCAGGTGTTGTCCGGTCTTATCAAGAAGCTCTGTTGGAAGTGGTCCTTCACCAACCCTTGTGGTATACGCTTTGACGATCCCGATAATTTCATCAATATGCTTTGGTCCGATACCAACACCAGTTGTCGATCCACCTGCGATGGTATTTGAAGACGTTGTATACGGGTAGGTACCGAAATCAACATCGAGCATAGTACCCTGCGCGCCTTCAAGCAGGATCTGTTTCTTTTTCTGTATCGCGTTATTAAGCTCAACATGAGTGGTTGTGATATACTCTTGTAATCGAGCGCCATAGGCACTGTAGGTTTCAAGGATTTCTTTTTCATCAAATTTGGTTTTCATATCATAGATGTCGATTATTTTTTGTTTGAGAGGAAGGAGACGTTCCAATAACTTACGCAATGTTTCCTTATCTGTGAGATCGATTGCTCTGATTCCCTTACGAGCCACCTTGTCGCTGTAACACGGTCCGATGCCACGCTTTGTGGTCCCTATTTTTTTATCACCGAGGTATTGCTCTTCGGCTCCATCCAGAATTTTATGATAGGGCATGATGATGTTTGCTCGCTCACTAATTAAAAGGTGTGGTTTGATTCCTCGCTGTATGAGTTCATCGATTTCATGAAGGAGAACCTCCGGGTCTATGACAACACCGTTCCCGATGACACCAATTTTCCCCTGGATAACGCCAGAGGGGACCACATGGAGTTTGTAGACTTCCTCCCCGACTTTAATGGTATGCCCTGCGTTATTACCCCCCTGGAATCGTACCACGTAATCCGCGTTCTTTGAGTAGTAGTCAACAACTTTTCCTTTCCCTTCATCGCCCCATTGCGTCCCGATCACTAAAGTTACGGTCATGTTCTCCCTCACCTGGCAATAGAAAACAGATAAATAAACATACTGACTATAATTTCGACACTGAGATAGTGAATTTTGGTGGTTTCTCCAAATGACGTTTCACTGCACATGCCTCTGCTGTTTTCATCACCGCATTCCTGTATTTCTCTGGAAACTCCTTTGGAAGAAACATGTTAATATGAATGTTCTCAATCATATGTGTTACCTGATCTTTTTCAAATGAAAGCACCAGTTTCATGTCAGGTGTCGGGATCTTGTTTCTCTGACAGAAACTGAGCACATAAATCCCAACACATGTTCCAATCGAGGCCAGAAACAAGGAGAATGGCTCAGGGGCAGAACCCTCACCGTCTTCATCAACTGGCTGATCAGTTTTAATCGTAAATCCCTTATATAGCGCATCTACTTTTTTTCCACCAGGAAATGTAATTTCCATATCCATACGATCATCCTCCTATCAATATTGTATATCCTTCTGAGTTGCTAATCAATCCGTCCGTTTTTTTTTACTGTGCGATTTCATCAATCATGCATAGAAGCTGTGAATCCTTAAACCCACGCTGTTGAATCGCCCTACTTGGACAGGTACTTACACATGCGCCACATCCCTGGCACAACCCTTCATTGATCTTCGCATGAGCGATGAGCTTTCCGTTGATTTCTTCCTCAACTCGTTCAATTGCGTTATAGGGACAAACAGAAAGGCACAGCCCGCACCCACTGCAGAATTCCTCATCAATAAAAGCAACATTCGGTTCAGCTTGGAGTGTGGGTTTTGAAAGAATCGTTGCGGCACGAGACGCGGCACCACTCGCCTGCGATACCGTATCCTGTATATCCTTCGGGCCTTGACAACACCCTGCGAGAAAAACCCCACCAACAAACGTATCCATCGGTCTCAGCTTCGGATGAGCTTCAAGGAAGAATCCATCGCCACTTAACGTCAAACGAAGCAGACGAGCAAACTCTGGAGTATCAGCCTGCGGCGTTATCGCCGGCACCAGCACCACCAGGTCGGTTTTAATCTCAAATAACTTGTTTGTTATAGTGTCAAAAACATC
>Ga0307380_10005516_pt1 | contig 16764 bp, 15 predicted proteins | sample UN3MG_FD_202239 | JGI IMG/M metagenome (GOLD analysis project Ga0307380, IMG submission 202239) | Soil microbial communities from Risofladan, Vaasa, Finland - UN-3 | ecosystem: Environmental > Terrestrial > Soil > Coastal area > Acid sulfate soil | place: Finland: Risofladan, Vaasa | collected...
CTATTTGACTAATCCTTTTGGCTTTATGGTGAAGCTAAATTTGGCGAAAGAACTAATCTATAATTTCAAATCAGATTCAGAAGTAGAAACTCTTATTGACCGTCTTGAAGAGCAAATCGAAATTCGTAGAGCAAGTCTCGATGAGGATTTAGGTTATAGTTTACGCAATGATGATCGTTCTCTCGAGATACAGATTTTACCTAAACAAGAAGCTGAATCTTTTGATATAATTGTTAAAGCTCAAAATGAAAAAGTAGAACATATCTCTAAACAAATTTTTGGTAAACCAAAAAGGGAATCATTTAAAGATGCTTCAATACTGGATGTTGCTGAGTTTATATCAGAATTATCAAGAGATTTCACACGAATTGAAATTTGTAATCAAGTGAAAAAAAGATTTAGTTTGAATGATAAAAAACTAAATTTCTTTGTAAAAATGATTATAAAACAAGCATCAAAAGTAGATGCTCGAGATTTTCTAAAATTTGCAGCTGAGAGATTAAAATAAGAAAACTATAATGGTTTACAAAGACATTTCTTCATTCGAAGGTCAAAGAAATTGAATGTGTTAGCGGGTGTTATTTGCCAGACAGTATCAGCACCTCTACCAGTCCCTCCAACAGCTAATACATCTTTATCCATCGGTATTAATCCAGCATCTGCTGCCATAGTAACTATTTCTGCACAAACTTTTGTTCCATGACCAAATGTTCTTAGTACTTCAGCCATAATCTCAGCTACTTGCCATGTTCCGTGTTTCCTTCTGATCGCTCTATCTACACCTGCAAGAGCGTGAGTAGTTGTTAATACAGCAATATTTTTCTTCTTCATTAGAGCGATTAAATCTCGATCCATTTCCTGTTCCCCTGGTTTTAAAAAACCAAATGAATGAGTAACAATAACTAATTTTTCTAAATTTGTGAAGATGTCCAATGCTTTAGCAGCAGTAGTACCTTTTGAGGATGCTATTATAACTTTGGGAATCTTATATTCTTCAGAATATTCGTAAGCTAACCTCAAAGCTTTTTCGGTATTTTCTTTGCCTTTTTCTTTAAAATAAATAATTGTTTCAACCTCTGACATTTTCAAATCCAACCTGTACAATATAACTCTAAATTTGTTCAAAATCTTTGATTAACACTTCATTTCTAGAATAGTTTTCAGATAAAAAAGGATTTTCTTGTGGGAATTTTAGTTATAGAATAATTAATTGAAGATTTGAAAAAATATTAGTAATTTGTTCTTTCGTTTCATTTAAAGAGAGTGATTTTAGGAAAATAAGATGCCCATAGCAATTACAATCAGAAGAACCAAATTTCTTAATTTGAGAGAATTGGTTTGAAATGAGAGAATTTTTTATTTTCTCTACTATTTTACATTCATTTTTTCTTTCAGATAAAATCCAAGCAAAACCCATTATTTCTGTTTTACTATTTTGAAGAAGATAATCAATATGCCAAAATATTTTTTTATTTTCAGCAAGATGACGATTTACTCTTTTATTTAAACCACCAGGACCACAGGCTGAACCTATATAAAGATAAATACCTTTAGGAAATTTAATTTCTCCTAGCGAACCTATTTCGATTATTACCTCTTTCATTAAAGAAATAAAAAGAACATAGCTCCCACTTTTCAGTGGGATTTCATTTTGATTAAATTTTGGAATCATTTGGTTTGATATCATTCCCAAATCCTTCTTGGGGTTTCGAATAAAAATTCACAATGATCCTTTCTAACTACTACATCATCTTCTATTCTAACACCGAATTCTCCGCTAATATAAATTCCAGGTTCGATGGTATGGCACATGCCTGCTTTCAAAACAAGTTTGTTTCCATTTACCATATATGGTGACTCATGTCCTTCTATTCCAATTCCGTGTCCTAATCGATGTGTAAAGTATTTTCCATAACCTTCTTTAGTGATTATCTCTCGAGCAGCTTTATCAACATCCTCTGCAACGGTGCCTTCTCGAGAAGAATTAAATGCAGCTCTATTTGCTTGATAGACAATTTCATACACTTTCTTAAATTTCTCACTTGGTTCTCCAATTACTGAAGTGATAGTTATATCTCCAATATAACCTTTGTATACTGGTCCAGCATCAATAAGAAGCACTTCATCCTTTTGGAGCTTTCTTTCTGTTGGTCCTCCATGAGGAATGGCTGAATTTGGTCCTGTTTGAGTTATTGCAAAAGATACTTGTCCACCAGTTTTTGCTAATTTTTCACTTACAATTCCTGAAATCTCTTTTTCAGTCATACCAGGTTGTGCTTCTTCAAAAGTAGCTATTATTGACTTGGAAGCGATTTCTGCTGCTTCTTTTAAAATGGCAATTTCTTGTTCTGATTTTATCAATCTAGATTGCTGAACAATAGCTTTAGAATCAACAAAAGAAACATTTGGAAGAACATCTTTAATTTTTAGAAACCACTCAAACCACAATTTGTTATCTAATGCTATTTGCTTTTTTTCAATACCTAATTCTTCTATTGTTTTCCCAAGTATTTTGAAAGGATCCTGATCTTCTTCCCAAGTAACTATAGAACCTGTTGTAATACCTTTTTCAATTCTTGTTTTTTCAAAACTTGGACAGATTAGAATGGGTTCTCCCTTTGCTGGGATTATTGCAGTTGTTAATCTCTCACTAGCATGAGTAATTAAACCAGTTGAGTAAAACAAATCAACTCCTGGAATTAAAATTAAACATTCAGAACCATTTTTTTTCATTAATTTTATTAGCTGTTTTTGTCGCTCTTCAATCATATTTATTTGCTCCTAACAAATTTCGTATTCAGTTGTCTATAAAATTATTAATCTACAAGTTTATCCACTTTGCTCTGAAATTTTTAAAATGGCGTTTTCGAATTTTTCTAAGAAGTCACTATTTAAACTATTATCTTGGTTTAATGCTCCCTTAAATGTAAAACCTGATCTATGTTTGTGTCCTCCTCCATTAAATTCCATTGCAAGAGCAGCAACATCAAAAGAATCACTTCTTAAACCAATTCTAAAATTATTAGTATCAATCGCCATAAAAATATCTTCAGAACAAATCTCTGAGAGAAATTTGGTGACTTTTCCTCTTGGTAATAATTCAGAGTCTGCAATTGCTATTGTTTTTCCAGAAAAAGTAATAGTCTTAAAGGTTATTTTTATTCTATCTCTCTCTGCTTCAAAAACCTTGTAAGCATTAAGATATTCATCTACCAATTCTCTATCCTCAAAATCGCCCATTATTAAAAATTCTCGAACCCTCTCAAGTTTTTCATTAGTAAATCGATAAAAATCGATAAGAGTATAGAAAATATCTGTAAGACGATCTTGTACATCGAAATCACCATTATGACCAATAGAAGCGATTTTCTTTGATATAGCATCATTTGGCATAAAACGTTTCTGAACTAGTTCTGCTGCACAGACACTTGTATCATGTATTAGTTCATTTAATACTTCTTCAAGTAATGCTCTATCTTCATCTGAAACCTTATGATGATCAATCCAAATTTTTCTAGCTTTAAGTTCCCTCAAAGGTTCGAGGATATTGTAAAGAAATGATTTGTTAATCCCTATGTCACTAATAATTAAAACGTCTGGATTATGAGTGAGAGCCTCTTTTAAAGTCGCTTCAAAATTGTAGTAATCTGCTAGAAATGCTATAGGTTCAATCTTCAATTCTCTAAAATACCTGAAAAGAATTGCTTGTGAACCAATTCCATCTGGATCAATAGAATGGGAAATTGAAACAACAATAGGTTTTGCCATAATGAATGTTATTATTTTTCTATAGTTTATAATTATCTCTATATTTTATGAAAAATTAAATGAAACAATTTTTAAAATAGCATTAGATTTTTGTAATTAATTTAAAAAGTCATTCTTTCGCAATAATTTAAATAGCAATTATTCAAGTTTGAGATTTAGATTTTACTATCAAATAGAGTAAAGCATCTAGTATTAATTACAGAGAGCAATAACAAAGGTGACTAAAAAATGAATATTATTCGAACTACAGTAGAGGGATTAACTTCACTAGGTGCTTTTGGTGTAGCAACAGATAAATTTGCCATAATTTCAGAATTATGGAGTAAAAAAGCTGAAGAAGCAATCACCAAAGCATTAGAAGTTCCTACTCATCGATTAATTGTAGGTGATACTTCACTTGTGGGTATTTTGGCTGTTGCAAACTCCAATGGAATTATTGTTCCTCATATTATTGGTGATAGGGAAACAAGGAAACTTCAAGAAGCTCTAGGAGATAATTTCAAATTTGGTGTCGTTCCAAGTAAATTTACTTGTCTCAGCAATTGTATTTTAGCAAATGATAAAGGAGCTATAATACATGAGAAATTTGAACCTGAAGCAGCAACAGTAATAAGAGATACTCTTGATGTAGAAATTGAAAGAGGAAACATAATTAAATCTCCACTTGTTGGTTCTCATGCAATAGCTACCAATCGAGGAGTTTTAGTACATCCATTAACAACAGAGATGGAATTAACCTGGTTAAGTGAAAAACTAGGCGTACCTGGAAATATTGGCACAATTAATAGAGGTATTCCATTTGTTAGTATAGGTTGTTTTGCAAACTCGAGAGGAGCAGTAGTTGGAAAAGAAACGACAGGTCCAGAATTACAAAGACTCTATCAAGCATTAAGAGGAATGTAACGTTAATTAATCGTTTTATACAAAAAGAATAAAAACAGCAGATTTTCAATTCAAATAGTTTGAAAAAATGAAGGTAAGCCAGATGTCAAAAAATATCCAAGTTAAAAATTATAAAATTACTTTTGCTAAAAAACCATTAAAAACACAAAAATATGAAATTGAAATTAGAGCAATGACAAAAGAGGATGCTTTAGAACAAGCTTATTCTTTGATTGGTAGTAAACATAGAATACAACGATTACAATTGGAAGTTGAAAATGTCAAAGAAATCCCTGATCAAAAACTAAAAAGTCCTATTCTTAGAGAACTTGCTTTAAATGATGAGACAAAACTTCCTGTTTCAAAAAAATAGAAAGAAAAGATAATAATAATCATTAATTAAGGAGCTCTCTTTTAGTTATTCAAAAAAGATGTTCCAAAAAATATTTGGTGAAAAAAATGAGTGAAGATGAATTAAGAAATGAGTTGCAGCAAATTAGTAATACATTACAGCAATTTGATGACTATAGCAAGCAACTCCAAATACAATTAGAAACTTTACGAAATTACTTATTAGATTTAGCTCGTTCAAGATCTACACTTGAAAATCTTAAACAAGAAAAAAATCCAGAAGAAACGCTAATTCAATTAGGTAGTGGGATAATGCTGAAAGCAAAACCAATTGAATCCGATAAAGTGTTTTATAATGTTGGAGCTGGAGTAGTAATTTCAAGATCTCTTGATGAGGCAATTAAACATTTAGATCAAAGAATGACAGAAGTAGAAACTGAAAGTCAAGCTTTAGGGGATCAATTGAGTCAAATCGGAAACCAAATGGGAATGTTAGAGAGAAGAGGACAAGAAATTATAACTAAAATACAAGGTCCTTCAAAAGCACAATATGATCCAAGTTTGGTAAGCTAAAAAAAGAGATTCTAAAACTTATCTAAAAAGTTTGCAATGTGAAGTGATTTCTCTTGTTTAAAAAATTCAGAAACGGTATTAGTTCAGCAGTAGAAAAGATTACCCAAAAAGAAATAACTGAAAAAAAATTGGAAAAACCATTATATGATTTACAACTTGCTTTGATAGCTAATAATGTTGCAGTTCCAATTGCAGAGAAAATTGCGAAGGATGTTGAACAAGAACTAGCAACTATTAAAATAAACCGATTAACAAGTATCAAGAAAATCACATATGATGCTTTAAGAAAATCAATCATTAATATTTTAGAAGCTACAGAAGTAAAAATTGATTTGATTAAAATAATAGAAGAGAATAAGAAAAATGGCGAAACAACTATTTTAGCTATTTTTGGACCAAATGGTTCAGGGAAAACTACTTCAATAGCAAAATTAACACAATTTCTTATAGACAACAATTATTCTGTTGTTATTGGAGCGGGAGATACTTTTAGAGCAGGTGCTATTGATCAAATAAGTAAACATTGTGAAAAACTTGGTGTGAAAATTATTAAACAAGATTACGGTTCAGATCCTGCAGCAGTAATATATGATACAATACAACACGCACGAGCTAAAAAAATAGATGTCGTGATAGCGGATACTGCAGGAAGATTACAAACAAATAAAAATCTCATGCGTGAATTACAGAAAATTGTTCGTGTTGCAGAACCTGATGTAAACATCTTTGTAGCTGATGCTCTAACAGGAAATGACGCAGCATTACAAGCTGAAGAATACGATAGAATGGTTGGTATAGATGCGAGTATTTTAACTAAAGTTGATGCTGATCCAAAAGGAGGAGCAGCACTTTCAGTTGTATATGCAACAAAAGCACCAATTATCTACATTGGTGTTGGTCAAAAATATTCTGATTTTAAACCATTTGATGCTCAATGGTTTGCTGATTCTATAATTCCTGATAAATAAATTATCTAAATAATCAATTTTATTAATTTCTCCTTATATATTTAAAATGATTACAAATGAATGAAGAGAAAGAGATAAAATTAAATAAAGATTCTAAATTATCACCTAAAATTTCTAGTTATTATTCACAAATGAGAGAAGTGAGAAATCGATTAATTAACATAATCAATGACCTACCTGATTTTGTTTTAGATTATACTCCAGATGAAAATATAGTAGAATCAATTGGAACTCTCTTATTACATATAGCAGCTGTGGAATGGTCATGGATTTTTGAAGATATTGACAAAAAAGAATTTAAATTTGAAGAATGGAAATATGCTTTCCCACTTAGACAGGAAGTTAAGTTACCACAATTAAAGGGAGAAAAAAAAGAATTTTATCTGAATAAATTAGAAAAAGTTCGTTTAGAGGTTTATAAGAGATTAATGGCTTTCAATGATGATGATTTAGATGTTTTTATTATTTCAGAGGGAAGAAAATATTCAATTGAATGGATTCTATTCCACATAATTGAACATGAATCTTTACATATTGGACAAATATTATTACTTAAACGACTTTCAAAATAGAAAGTAAAAAGTAAGAATTATTTTTTTATTTTATGAAGTGTTACAATAAATTCTTCCCAACGAACATCATCATGGAGACTCTTAAGATTCTCATTATTTGAAATAAAATCAATATGTTCTAAGATTTCAGGTGAGATTGTAGAAACAAACAAGAATAATCTATTAAATGCTTCATCTCTTTCTCCAAGTAATGCTAACGCGCATGCATAATGAAAATTAAAGAATCTCTTTGGTTTTCCAACATCTAATGCTTTTTGGAAATTAGTGATAGCTTTCCGAAAATCCTTTTCAGTATAAAGTATATGATAAGCCTTTGCATACAAATTATCAAATAAATCGTATTTGAAATAAAATGATTTTATTTCACCCTTTTTTTCATATCCAAGTTTAAGGGCTAAATTTTGCGAGGGAATATTAATCTTTGAAGTATGCCAAATTGGATCAATATTCCGCTCAAGACATTCTTCAATAAACGCTGCAGCAGTAATAAAAGCAAAACCTTTTCTTAAATACTCGGGATGAGTAACTATTCCAATTTCTACAGCATTAGCACCAGCAAAACAAGCAAAACATGTACTAATAATTTTGTCATGTTCTACAAGAATATAACCAACTCCTTTTTCTTTAAAGTCATTAAATGAGTACCACCATTTACTAAATAATCTCCCACCTTCATCGGCTATTGATTTGAATGATTTTTTATCAACAGGTTTCAATTCAAACTCGGAAGTAATTCTGTTTCGCCAATCAGAAATTAGATTAAATTTTTCACGATTTAGTTCAAAGGATTCACTATAAGAAATAATATAATCAATTTCTTCAAAGATAACAGCAATTTGCTTTTCCCAACTCTCTGAACATAAAATAAGTGAGAAGCTATCTTCTCCTTTTTTTGTGGCTTGATTTTTTATGCTAGTTTTTATTAATTTATTCAATTCTAAATTGAAATTTTCATCTGTTGAATCTCCAGCTAGAAAGAAATCCTCTTCTGATTGAGCCCACAATAAAGATTTCTTAGGTTTTTTTAAATCATCAACCCAAATTTTCCCGGGATTATTCCCTTCAATAACACCATTAATAACTGGATGATTTTTATGCTTATCAAATAGATCAAGCACTATTTGAAAATTCTTTTTCGGTAATTCATAAATCATGTCTTCACCCTCTTCTAAACAATATCCCCTAAATAGCTCTTAATGCTATGAATTTTATTGAAACCAAGTGACTCATATAAATTGATAGCAGAAAGATTTTCACTATCAACAAAAAGACTTATTGTTTTATAACCTATTTTTTGCAAGTTCACCATACTAGAAAGTAAGAGTTTTTTTGCTAAACCTTCTCCACGAAATTCCGGTAAGATACCAATTGGTGCTAAACACCCATCACTTGGATTATAAATTGATAATATTCTGGAAATACCTATTAGTTTTTCATTTTTTACAAGTGCTAATGAACCTTCATCAATTAGTTCTGTGGCTTTTTTCCAGCTTTCATCAAAGTAATCCTCTTTACCTTGGTTTGAAAGACTTTTGAAAAATCTATCAGTGCTCGAGGAAAATATCGCATCCCAACATTGGTATATGGTTTTCCAATTAAAGGATAATAATGGTTTTATTTCAAATTCATTTGGTAAAATAATTTCTTCACTAAATAATTCAGACAAATCAAATTGATAGAATAATTCCTCTGAGAAAAAAGTTATGCCATTTTTATTATACCATTTCTCATAATTTTGAAGAGAATTTTTTGTTTGAGAATTAATATTTACAAAATCAATTGTGAGTTGTTTTTGCCCTCTCTCCTTAGAAAAATTAATACTTTGTCTAATTAATTCTTCTGCAATTTTGTTTTGATTTTTATTTGGTAAAACCAGAGGGTGCCAATTCCAAACTTGTGCCATCTTTAATTCATTAAAACCATATAAAGCTAAACAACCAAGTAATTCATTATTTTTTCTTGCAACTATTACCACTTCTGTTTTGTACTTAGTAATATTTTCTTGTAATTTCTTTTCTAAATCTTCAACAGAGAAATTGGTATAGATTGGAATTTTAGAATGAATAGCTAATTCAGCATAATCTCTTGTTTTAAGACCATCAATCTTAAGAAATTCTAATTTCAAATAATTAATCCTCCTAAAAATATAATCTATGAGAAGATTATATTAAACCAAATCTGTAATTTGCTTTTCACTGGATTCCGGAAATGGATTTTGGTCTATATTATGATCCCAATATTTTTAGCTAGCTTATCCTCTATGTTTTGTGTTTTCCTAGTAAAGAACTTTACTTATTATTCAATTTTATTAATCTTCTTTGATGGCTGACCATTCATTATTCTTTTGTCAATCACTCTTTTTCTTGAGTAGTAAGCAATTAGAATAACAGTAGCGATTAAGGTGGGTGCGACTAAAGCTATGATACCAAGTGATATCAAGAGTTTGTTTAACCAATCAGGAAATCCAAAAGGATTGCTTTTACCAGGAAAGATGTGGATTGGTGCAGCTGGATTTGTTATATTAGCTATATAGAGAGGTCTTCTTCCTTCAAATTCTCCTGTTTGTGTACTATAAATGTATGCAAAATTATCTTTAATAGTTAATGCTTCAAAATTATGATTATATCCAGGAATATATCTCCCTATTTGTTCAATTGTAGGTAAATTTGAAATATCTAGAATTTCCATTTCCCAATAGTTGAGTAGATAAATATAATTATTATCAGCAAAAATATCTTCACATTCTCTATCAGTAAAATTATATTTGATAATACTCTCAGGAGAAAATGGATCTGTAATATTTATAACATGCAAACCAATTTCGTTTTCATAGATATAGATGTAATTTTCTGTAACATAAAAATCACTGAAAAAACTAGTATCATTTAAAATCAATTCACTAACTAGCTGGATGTCAGAATAATTTGTAATATTAAGAGTAGTTAAACCATTACTAGAATCAAGAATATAGGAAAAATTACCTTTTATTGCTAAATCAGTGAAAGTAGCATTTTCACAAGTATAGTTACCAACTAAATTAAGTGGAGAGAAATTATCGAATTCATAAATAAAGAAATTTTTTCCTGAAGTTACAAACATATCCCAATCTTTTATTAGAAAATTTCCAAGACTATAATTCATACAATAATGAGTTATTTCTGCAATATCAGAAAAGTCAGCTTGATCTAAAACGTAAATATTTTCCTCATCCCAATGATTAATATAAAAAATATAATCATTTCTAACAATCATATTGCTACAGGTAGAAGTAAGGGTCCATTCTTCATAAGTAGATCCAATTTGTTCGGGATTATGAATATCACTTACATTAAAGATATCAGGTCCATAATAATCATCGATGATATACACCAATGAATTATTAATGGACATTGTTGAACCACCTCTAATGATTTCATTATTATTCAATGAATTTTTTATAGAAAAATGAAGGTCATAAAAAGAATGTTCTTTCGTATCGTTTTCCGGTTTTTTTTCATTAATAGAAAAACATTGAACAAACAACATTGAATTCAAATAAGGAATAAGTAATAATGAATGAATCAACAATACTGTAATACTAAGATGAAACAATTTTTTATTAGAAGAATTAATCTTCAAGAATTTCATGACAACCCTCCCAAAGATGTATTCTCAACATGTTTTATTATTCTTTCTAATTTTAATAGTTGAATTTGACATTATTTATGGAAATTAGCTACTAATTTTAAGAAATTTTACTTTCAGTCAATAAATCCACCTAAAAGCTTAATGTTTGTGAATGTTATGATACAATTCAGTAAAATAATTGAAGGAAGTCTGAAAATACCTGTAATTATTGTTGAAGGACCACTTAGAAGTGTAGAATAAAAAAAGTGAATTAGTAAAGAAATTAACATCTGCTCTGAAAGAAGCATATGATTTTCCTGAAGATTTTACACAGATATTAGTTATTATCAAAGAAATCCTCCTGAGAATATTGGTTCGGATGGTCAGCTACTAATTCATAAGAAGAGGTAACTACTTTTGGCAATTGAGAATATTTTATGAATTATTTGTTTTTCTTACTAATACCGTTTTTTCACTTCAGATTAGTAATTTTATTTGTCCATGCGTAATTATATTGAATCCATTCTTCTTGAAAACCAGTTTTACAATAGAGATCATAAGCAGGTTTATTCGTTAAATTTACATTCAAACTAATGGATTTGTATTCCATTTCAATGAGCTTAGATTTAACTAGGTTCAATAAATTTCTGCCTATACCTTGCTTTCTATAGTTTGTATCAACACCAATTATCCAAATATGCCCATTTTTTTCTCCGTGAGATTTTCGAAGAACTGTAAATGCCATTAGATTGCCACCATTATCAATGAGACAGATGGATGCATCAGAAATTAACTCAAAGTGATTATTATAGACATCACTTTCAAAATGATCCTTTATTTCACTATCAGATTTATCCAACATCCATTCATCTTCTGATGTTCTAAAAACATTGTAGAAACATTTGTAAAAATCATTTTTAGAAATTTGAGAAATTGGTGTAATTTTAAATTTCGCTGGTATATTAATTTCAGGTAAGGAAAAATTCTCAAGATTTTGTCTCATATGACATGTTTGTTCTATTAACCTCATACCAAGAGAAGTGTAAATTTTTTCATTTTTTAGATTATAAGGGATATTTTTCATAAAACTTAATTCTAATCGATGTACTTGCTCCTTTTCAGCTTGTTTAATAGCTTCTTTCAGTAGTAGACTACTAGTTTCTATTTGGTCTCTAGATTCTTTTGAAAGAATAGGATGACCATTTAATGCCCAAGGATTTATTTCCGCTTCTGAATTGGAATGTTTAACAAATAATAACCAACCAATCAATTCATCATTTATTGTTGCAGTAATGCTTTTCGATGTATTTTCTAGATCCAATCTTTTAAACCAATTATTTGTTTGCTCCAATGTAATATTCGATCTTCTGTTTTTCCATTGTTCAAACACTAAATCTATGATTTTATTTTGGTCTTCATCTTCCCAATTTTTAGTTTTAATTAGTACCTTCATTTTACTATCACATTCCTTTGAGGTTTTGTAAAAGATTGAAATATATGAATTTGTTAAATTAAATACAATTAAGTAGTGTGTATTTGCAACTAAAAAACTCAGAAATGATTAAAAAACCACTTCGTTAGAGATAAGTAAAAGTTGCTTTATCGTTTGTATATCAACATATTTTTTCATCTTCTACATACCTCCATATTTGTAATTTTAACGAGTCTTTAATCCTATAAAAATAATAGCTATTGTTTAGTTTAGAGCTAAAAGAATTGATTTAATAAAATTAATAATAAATTTACTAAGTTTAATAAATAAAAAATGCTAATAATTATCTTAGTGGATAATGTGAGAGAAGTAAGGAATAATACTAAATTTAATTTCTTTACTAAAAGAATTCTAATTATTTTAATTCTGTTTGTATTAATTTTTCCATTTTTCTATCCAAATACAAAATTAAGAGCTTTTTCTGAAATAAGTGATTCTAATTATAATCTTGAACAAATTGGTAATTTTGACGATAATTATGGTTTATTTCGATCAATGACTTCAAATGATGATTTCATATTTGTTGGAACTGAGGAAAGTATAATTTCCATTCAAAAAGAAACACCTTCAACTGTAACTCAAATATATGAGTTTCCTTCCACAGTTTATTACAGAGATATTTTCGTACAAGGTGATAGGTGTTATGAAGTATGTAACAATAAATTTAGAATTTTCACTATCCAATTAGATGGCAGTCTTACAATGATTAGTGAAAATACTATCTTAGAAAATTTACCTGAGTATTATTTGGATAATGTTGAAATTTTTGTTGAAGGTAATTTTGCATATATCACTAATTGGGAAGAAGGGATAACTATTTTTGATATTGGAAATCCTCTCAAGATTGAGAAAGTTGGAAACTATCTTGACGAGTCTGAACAACCATCTGAAATATGGGTTAAGGATAGATACATCTATTCTATAGATGGTCTTGATGGATTAAAAATACTGAATGCTACTGACCCGACAAAGATAGTCAAGGTTTTTCAAGAACTAATTTCAGAAGGAGAATATACAAATGATTTGTATGTTGAAGATGAATATACTTATGTTACAGGAAATAATCAAGCTAAATTCAGAATATACAATACAAGTGATTTGTTAAATGTTACAAAAATAGTTTCTTATGATATTTATGGCTCGAATGTTGTTATCAAAGAAAATAGAGCATTTATTGATCAGGGAGGGGAAATGACTATTTTAGACATTTCAAATTTATCTGCAATTGAATTGTTATCTAATTTTTATTATTTTTCTTATTTTACTTTTATATCACCAGCTATTTTAGATTATTTTATTGAAGGTAATATACTCTATCTAAATGATATAGTGTACGGATTATTTACTTTTGATATTGCAGAAATAAGTAATATTTCGTTTTTATCGTTATTGAGCATTGGAGGAATTTCTCATTCTATTGCTTTTTACGAGGATTTTATTTATTTAGCAGAAGATAATCTAGGTATAGAAAAAATCGATATAACTGATCCTAAAAATCCAGAAAAAATTGGCAGCTATTACGAGGGTAATAATGGAATAGCAAAAAATATTCTAATAGAAAATGGTTACCTATATCTAGCAAATAACAACGGTGGTTTTGAAATTTGGGATATTCATAAAGAATCATCAGTTACACAAGTAGGGGAATATAGACAAGGAGAAAATATCGAAGATTTGTATATTGAGAATAATCGTGCTTATCTAAATGCAGGACAGAGTGGTATTGTTATTTTAGATATAACAAACAAAGAAGAACCAACTAGACTTGGTGCTTATTTTGATGCAAAGAGTTACAATGAAATCTGTGCAAAAGAAAATTACCTTTATACTTTACTAATAGATGATTATTCAAATAAACAACTAAAAGTAATTGATGTTTCTGATACCATAAATCCTACAACGGTATTTATTTACCATTTAGATGATACTCCAAGGGTGCTTAAAATAGATTTGAAAAAAGATAATCTATTTTTAGCAACTGAAAAAGAATTAATAATTTTCGATTTAAAAAATCCTGCAATACCAAAACTTCAAGAAAAATATGAACCTAGTATTTCACAAATCAATGATATCTATATTGGAAAAGATTACGCAGTACTAGGTGGATTAGGAATTGTAGTATTAGATATTTCAAAGCTGAAGGACATAAATGAATATGCTAGATTCTATGATGGATCAACTATTTCAGGAATAGCAGTAAAAGAAGATTTGATTTATACTTCTGCAGAATTAAACAATCTTAGAATATTCCAAGCATCAACACTATTGGAATATAGTGAAACAAATGGCATAGAATTAGGAACACTAACAATTTTTCCAGTACTATTAATAATAAATATAATTGCCAGAAAAAAGAAGAAATAAAAAAATAATGAACATTTATTTTTACATTATCAAAAAGTTCCATAATATTCATTTCTTATTTTTTTCCTCTGATGGATCAAGCAATCCATTAGCGTTACTATCGGCGGAAGAATTTTCAATGATTTGAGAACTCTTATTTTTACGCCAGAGGATTCCTTGAAGTACCCATTTAGATTCTTCTTGACGAGTCATTTTAGCAATCAAAAATGGAGCAGTATAGTAAATTAATATTCCACCAAGAATCGATGTGAAAATAATTGATAGTGTTCGAAGTTGAGTTAAAACACGATTATCTTTTGGATCTAATGGATCAGTACCATCTCTAACTTCTCGACCATCTAAAACTCCATCTCCGTCTGTGTCTGGATTGGTTGGATCAGTACCAAGAGTAACCTCAATACCATCAAGTAAGCCATCGTCATCATGATCAGGATCATTTGGTGAAGTATTGTAGATCATTATTTCATCATAATCAGAAAGGGTATCCTCATCGGTATCATTTGTATAAGCAAGAGTATAAAAGACGAAAATCTCTTGATAATCACTCAAATTATCTCCATCTGTATCGTTTATTAATGGATTAGCATGATGTATGAATTCATCAAGGTTAATAACACCATCGTTGTCAAAATCTTCTCGGGCATCATTAAAATTCGGATCAAATGAATAGGACCACTCAAAGAAATCGTCCATTCCGTCCAAATCAGTATCTCTCATTATAGGACTGGAATTAAAATCAAGTTCGATATTATCATCAAGACCATCTTCATCCGAATCAGTTTTTGTTGGATCTGAAAAATAAATATAAACCTCATCACCATCGGTAAGTCCATCGCCATCTGTATCAACTAAATTTGGATTACTATGATAGAAATAAACCTCAGCATAATCGCTAACACCATCTACATCAGTATCAGGATTATCAAAATCAGTTTTAGTAACATAGATTTCAGCATAGTCATCTAGTCCATCTCCATCGGTATCTGCTAAAATTGGATTTGATCCTAACTTAACTTCATCTGCATCAGATATTCTATCACCATCTGTATCAGAGGAATGAGGATTGGTCCATAATCCATATTCAACTAAATTATCTAAAGTATCTTCATCAGGATCTTCATGAGCATCTGATGGATCATTTGGATTTAGGTCAAATAACACTTCATAACCATCATACATTAAGTCATCATCAGAATCTGGATCTAATGGATCTGTTATCCCTTCCCATTCTGTCTTATCATCCAATAAATCTCCATCTGTGTCCCATAACGTAGGATCTGTTCCAGAGGTGTAGACCTCATAACCATCTAACAAAAGGTCATCGTCAGTATCATTATTTTTTGGATCTGTATAATATGTGAGTACTTCTTGTCCATCATTTAAATTATCATCATCATTATCTGGATCTTGTGGATTTAATTCCCACTGATATTCATACAGATTTATTAATCCATCAAAATCTGGATCCTGATCAGTGTCATTATTATTTATATCTAGATTATAGATCCATTCATAATAATCATCCATTGTGTCACTATCTGTATCAGTTAAAAGAGGATTGGAATTTAAATCATTTATTTCTACTCCATCTGGTACATAATCTCCATCAGTATCACTATTCATTGGATTCGTTAAATAAACTGTTACTTCATACCAATCATAAACATCATCTATATCTGAATCATTTGTATTTGGATATGTTCCTAAGGTATATTCCTCGATGTTTGTTAGATTATCAATATCAAAATCTAATATTGAATCATCTATCATCCAATCAAGGCCATAATGAAATTCGTATCCATCAGCCATACCATCATTCTCTTCATCCCAAATTAGAGGATCAAAGTATATACTATCATGACGATAATTAGTGACTTCTTCCCAATCTGTCATTTGATCATCATCTGTGTCTGGATCATAAGGATCAGTAAAAATATAGCCTGTAGCATTTGCAACGGGATTAGATGGGTAGTAAAATCCAGCATTTTCTTCAAAATTCATTAATCCATCTTGATCTGAATCTATCCAACCTTTTCTATAGTAAATTGGTTGTGAAGAATCTCCTTTATCATAGTAGATTAAATGTAAGTTCCCTTCCGAATCAAAATCAATACTTGGAATTTGAGAGTAATTAAAATTTGGAGTTAGTAATTGATCATCAGACCATGTTTCTGTTATAGGTGAATAG
>Ga0307380_10005526_pt1 | contig 16747 bp, 11 predicted proteins | sample UN3MG_FD_202239 | JGI IMG/M metagenome (GOLD analysis project Ga0307380, IMG submission 202239) | Soil microbial communities from Risofladan, Vaasa, Finland - UN-3 | ecosystem: Environmental > Terrestrial > Soil > Coastal area > Acid sulfate soil | place: Finland: Risofladan, Vaasa | collected...
TCCTGATGGAGTAACGCGGCTTCAAAAGGTAATAGGCAATACGGTATATAGAAGAGGTTTATCAATTATTGGAATAGGTGAGAACTCATTAAGAATAGATAATACATATTTTGTTCATAATAATAAAGTTATAATAACAGATAATATATTTGAAGATGCTGTGGAAGGAAATTTGCTTATAGATTTCGACTCAGATGAGCCCTGGATTTATGAAAGAAACATAAATCAAATAAAAACAATATTAATAACGTCAGGTATAGGGACTTATGGAAGTAATACCATAGAACAATACACTGTACCAGACCCTGGTTCTACTATAACAAATAGTGTAGAACAATTTGTTGGAAATACTGGAAAGTCTTTTCTGACTGATGGCGTAATTAAATTTACGTATAATGATACCCCTTTTGAAAGAATATTTAGGTGGGCTGTTGATTTTGCCAACTTGCCACAAGGCGTACATATTTCTCAATTAAAAATATCATTAGTAACATCTGTAAATCAGCCTTCTACCACAGGAACTGCGCAATTCACTCTGTATAACAGAGTCAAAGGTGGTTTTACAACTGGCGGAGCTACGGCCTGGGATTTAACAACACAAACGCTAAATACTTATTTTGAAAGAATATTAACTCCTCCGGATAATAGTTGGATAGTTGATGGTAATTTAACTGCCATAGTAGACATCACCATAGAACATAATGCAGTAGTTATTGTTGTGGCCTTATCTGCTTTAGAAGTAACTTATATATGGTAAATTAAATGGGAACCGCTAACTCTTTTAAAAGTGATTTGTATGCCATATACCATTATGTACAGCAAACCATGCTTGTACACCCAAAAGAAGTGTTAATACAAACACTAAGGGATTTGTTTAGCCAAGACTCTTATTATCACTATGTAAGAGATGAATGGGGCTTCCCAAAAGTAACAGATCATACAGATATTTCAGATAATTTTTTATGTAGAACTGATAGAAATAATTTATCAGAAGGCAACAGATGAGTGGTAATATTTGGAAATCTGACCTATATGGTCTTCATAATTATACTCAAAATACTCTTGTCTCCTATCCGAAGCAACTATTCATTGAGACATTAAGAGAATTCTTTTCCCAAGATAGCTACTATCATTATCAAAGAGATGAGTGGGGCTATGCAAAGGTCCCAGACCATACGGACCTTGAGCCCGACGCAGGATTAAATGATGATGTAACAACGAGGATATTTATAGGAGAAGCCTATAGATATGATGTTATTTATTATCCAGCCCTGCTTGTTAAAGCAGGATCTTTCAGATCTGTGCCAATATCTATGAATAGAAACAAGGGTGTTGTTCAATGGGGACATACACGAATCATAGACGGTTATGGTAATTCAACAATTTTTTCTACGCCTGAGGCTTTTGTTCAGTCTGGGGCTTGGGAGGGACAAATATCAATAGACATTGAGACTCGCTCCATGCGCTCAAGAGATGAGCTTTCGGATCTTATCTGTATCGCATTTGTTGATACGGTGCATGATGACCTTAAAAATGCTGGCGTCCTGATTAAATCAGGATCTCCCCAGCTATCTTCTCCATCAGAAGGAGAAGATAGGAATGATAAATTATTTAAACAAACTGTCACATTTGACATCAGAGGAGAATGGAATCGTAGAATCCCAACAGGCAACGTTATTGATGTCATAAGCTTATGTGTAGATTTGGGCAATCTTGCCACAACCCCTCCGGACATCGGAGAGAATATTCGAATTAGTACAACAATAGAATTATTAGATGCAATACAGAGTTTATAAATTACAAAATACAAGAGAAATCTAGGTAATACTAAGCTCTTGTTGGATCAATAAGTAATAATCACATATTTACTTTGAAATTCCGTTTTAAGGATTAAATTATGCCAGCAAATTTTCCAGGTGCAACAAATGCCCTTCCGGGGCCTTACACAAATATTCAAACCCTATCTAGAGGTGTTGCGGTTCCTATTGGATCCCGCATAGCAGCTCTTGTTGGGGAGGGTCGCAGAGTTGAACGTCTTGTAAATTCAGCCAATGGTAGTGGCAATGATGGGCTAAACCCAACATACTCCTCTTCCAATGGTAGTACAGGACGACATTTCCAATTAGCTCTTGCCCCAATCATAACAAATCGAACTACTGTTTTCAAGAATGGTATTCCTCTAACAGGATTAGAGCAAGCCTTTGATGAAGATTCTGGTTCTTTTGTAAGCTTATATGATTATAGAATAAATATCACCACAGGTCACATTGAGCTTCAAACAGCTCATCTTGTGGACCAGGGGGGCGAGTTCTATAGCGCGCCGTCCACCAATGTTGGTAATGGAGTTCCAAGCTCTTTGGCCCTATCCGATCTGAACGCACCTTCAGAGACATGGACCATAAGAGTCTCCTCCGTAAGAAAAGATGGCTATGGAGATCCTATTGATGGATATGCCAAATTTATTGCTTCTGGCTCAGTAAGCGGAATCCTTCTGGATGGTTATGGAAATCAGGTCACCTGGCAATCTGATGGAGTAGTCGTAACAAATGGGGTCCTTTCCTTTGCAATTAATGAGGGCGTGACAGCATTTAATGAGGGAGATAGATTCACCGTAGAAGTAAAAAGCGGGGCATTAGTTCAAGGGGATTCGCTTATAGTTCACTATATTCATACTCTTGATATTAATGATTGTGATTTCTTCCAAGACCTTGATGATGTGTTCTCAAGATTCGGTTCTGCGAGCTTAAGCAACAGATTATCTTTGGGAGCCCAGCTGGCTTTTGCCAATGGTCCTCCTGGAATTTATTGTTGTCAGGCAGCTCCTAGTATTCCTAGGAGAGTATCCTATCTTCTGGAGGCTAGTGCCTCTGGTGGAACGGCAGTGGACGATCTTAATTTTGCCTTGCCTTTGGGTGTTGTCCCAGATTTTGATACTAATATCAATTTCTTTGTGACGGATTCTTCTGGGGTTGAGTCTCAATTAATTCCAAATAAGGTAGGCTTTTATGATGCGACTATTACCGCTTCTCCAACACTATTCCATTTTGGACCAGGTTGGGATTTCTCATATACGGTAATTATAGAGGATTCTGTACAAAAAGAAGGTGACGATGGTGTTATAACCTCTGTTACTGGGACGACAGCAACCCTTAGCAGCGTTACTGTGGGCTTTACGTCCGATGATGACAGCGCAACGCGCTCGGTTCAGATACTGGCTCCTGCGGCCAATGCTGGGACATTCCCAGTGGTCTCAGTCTCAGCCGGAGTGGTTACCATTAGCGATCCTGGCGGATTTGTTACAGAATCTGCGGCAGAGTTTAGAGTAATAGACAGCACTGATACAAGCACGAAGATTCTATTTACTGATGACCTAGCTCTTGCGGCTGGGGAATCTATTCGGGCTGCGATCGTTGATACTAAAGATGCTGACTTCTTTGATGCCAATTGGATTAATGCTTATCAAGAATTAGAAAAGATTGAGGTGGATATGGTAGTTCCCATACCTTCTCAAACAATTAGTTCTATCTTCCAACAGGGAAGAGTTCATGTAGAAACAATGAGCAATATTAAGAATCGCAAAGAACGCATTCTGCTTATTGGAGCTATTAGAGGACTTGACCCTGAGCATGTTATCGGGACCGAACCGGCCGCGGTTGAGGATATTGGCGTTCTAGAAGGAATTCAAGGAGATGATCCTTCTGAAATTCTATCTGGTAATATTGAAGATCTCGTAGATTATGGAATTCCCAATTCTTTTGGACAAACCTTCCGGGTTGTATATTTATATCCTGATGAAATTGTTGTTCAAATTGGGGCGGATAGAACCTTAGTTGATGGATTCTTCATTGCATCCGCAGCGGCAGGATATTTCTCAGGGGTGCCTGATGTTGCGGTTCCACTTACAAATAAAACATTATCCGGATTTACAATTCTTAGAGACAAGCTTTTCCGTCCAATTATTCTAGAAAATCTAGCGGTATCTGGTGTCTGCACATTGCAGCCGGCTATTGGTGGAGGCAATGTTATCTGGGGAAAGACCACAACGCAATCTTTGGAGCCTACGGAAGAAGAGATTAGCATAGTCTTTATTAGAGACAAGATAGCCAAGGGTATCAGAAAAGTATTTGCCCCATTCGTTGGAAATCCTGAATCTGATTCAACGCAGGGATCATTAATGGCTAGGGCTCAAAAAGCTATGCAAAGCTTTGTAAGCCAGGGCCTAATTACAAAATTCAGCGATGTTAAGGTGGCAAGGGATAGTGTAGAGCCTCGCCAATGGAATGTTTCTGCTATTGCACAGCCTCGCTACCCAATTAATTGGGTTTACATCCGAATTGAAGTAGGAACTATCCTATGATATTCTTTTCTATTAACTTTTTTAAACGGAGAATAAATGCCAACTAGGAATACCGGATCTGTCCTACAGGACACAGAGGGTAATAATGCGACAAGAACGCATTTGTCAACTAATATTATTATAAAGGTTGATGATAATGTTATTGGTGCGGTTAAGTCTCTTCAGATTAATGAATCTCGTGAAGTCAAGATGATCGATGAAGTAGGGACGGATGGCCATATCGATAGTGCTCCAACAAGATCTACCGATATTAGTGGCTCTTGCACTCGGACTCGTTTTGGTCGCATGAGAATCGCTGAAGCGTTCAGTCGAGGCTTTGTACATGTGGGTGCCCAAAGAATCCCTTTTGATATCGAAATTCAGGACTTCTTTGCGGATTCTGATATGGGTAATGCTATAATTACTACAATCAACAATGTATGGATAAAAAGCATCGAAGTAACATATAGTGCTGAAGAATTTATCATTGCCGAAACTATGACTTGGGTAGCTGAAAGCATATGGAGCGTTCTAAGAGAAGGCAACGTTGCCTCAGCAGTGGCCAATGGTCGCTCACAGCCTATCATTCTAAACGCTTTTGAGCAGGAAGCTGATCGTGGTGCATTCCGAGGTTCCTTGGATGCTGCTGGTCTTCTTAACGCCTTCCTCTCAGATCCCCGGAATTAATTCCGCACCCCTCTCGTTTTCCCCTCACAATCTGGATATATAACCCCTTTATAGGGGTTGTTGTATCCATTTATCTAAAACCAAGCAAGGAGAGTAAGAAATGCTGCTTAAATTAAATCCTAACATAATTAGGTCTCGTGACTATGAGAATCATAGGATAGGAAATTATGTCGCCAAAACGCTGAGGAAAGGTTTCGAACGTCTCATTGGAGCTAAGGTCAATAATGATTATATACTTTGCCTTGCTCAAGCAAATTTGCAGAATCTTATTCATCAGGGAATAATTGAAAATTACTATACGACCATGGAAGACGGAATAATATCTGCAAAGATCCAGCCGCCCATGTCTATAGATTATATTACTTTAAGCTTACAGGTTAATAATGAGTAAGATATTATATTTATTAGACTATGAAAAGGAACAAAAAAAAGGTTTATCTATTGAGATTTATTTGGATGGCAGAATTGTGGGATCTGCTAAAAGCATGAATATATCAGAAAATAGAACTATACAAAAAATACAATGTCATGATGGAGAATTATACTCTCCCGGGCCAACAACAATTGATGTATCATTGACCGATGTCTTAGCAAGAGATAACGATTTATTCTATAATAATGATACATTGAATTTGAAATTCAATATTAAAGTTTCAGAAGATAATGTTAGCACATATATTAATAACTTTGGAATATCTAAGTGGAATCTGGGTGACAGATTAGATATATGGGGCCAAGCAGAATGTTGTAATAGCGAGCTTGTCAATATAATTTTAGAAAAGGAAAGATATGAGAGAAATAGTAAGTGATTTAGGTACAAAAATGGTTCCAGGACAAGGGCGGGCAACACATGTTGTTGAGGACCTATCTCAGGACCTATCTCAGGAGCTGCCGACCCATGTGCGTTTATCTCCAGAGCAGACTCAGCAGTTTCAGCAACAAAGGCAAGAGATGGTTTCTGAGCAAAGCCGATTACCTTCTGCTGCTAAAAAGCGTATCGAGATGCTTGCCGACATTGGACGGCTTCATGTCGATCATGAAATTGAGGGTCATGTCTTCGGTCTAAGATCTCTTAAAGCTAAAGAAATGAAAGAAGCTGTTAAATTGGTTAGTCAATCTGAAGATGTTGCTACAGCATTTAATATGAGAGATTCCATATTAGCTTTTGCCTTATATCAGATTGATGGAAGCTCTGTTGCTTTAATTTTAGGTGAGGATTCTATAGATTCAAAATTGGAGCTATTAGAAGAGATGGAGGATACTGTAGTCAATAGTCTTTATAAGGCCTATGCTGGTATGCTAAAGGAAAAAGAGGAGGCTCAGATTAAAGATGCAGCCGATGGCAAGGAGGTTCTAGAGCAAATAAAAAAATAGTTGGGGAGCCCGATCATCGGTTCCTATTCTTTTTGTGTAAAACGTACTCTTTATGGCCCGATGATCCTGCGCTAGATGAAATTAACCCAATCATGAGACTATGGCTTTATGAAAGTTGGAGAAAAGATGTCTCTGAAAATTATGATTTGGCGAAACATCAAGCAATCATTCAGGGATCATTTGTAAATCCAGAAATGGCCAAGAAAATGATTGAAAGTGAAACCCCAAATTACGAATCCTCAGATGAAAACTTCGAAGAAGTGAGCAAATATATATTGGAAAGCGAAAATACAGACAACAAACCAAAACATAAGAGAAAACGAAAAAGAAAGATACTTTCTAAAGAAACCTAATAATTTCGGATAATTAATATGGCAGACGACTCTATTCTAGATGGAATAAAACAGGTAAAAGAATTACAAGAATTATCACAACAGTTATTTCAAAGTTGGAGTGGTGGGGGTAATCTCGGTGGTATTTTCTCAAATTTAAAAGACAAGCTCAGCGGAATATCTAAAGAACTGAGCACAGCCAGTATTCCGCGGGTAAAAGAATTAAAAGAAGAAATTGAAGAAGTTGGGAAGCAATTAAAAGACTTTGCAGAAAAAAGTACTTTAATGTCTTCCTTAGGAAAAGCAATATCAAGTGTAAATCCCGAATTTAAGAGTCTCGGTGCTCAAATTGCTGGAATTGGTATTACTCTTGCATTAGATATCAAGCCAGATGCCTTCCTTGCGCTTGGTGAAGGAGCTAAGAAAAGTACAGGAGATCTTACCGGAACATATGATGTTTTGGAAAAATTCAGCTCTAAATTAAAAGTATTGACTATGCCCGCACGATTAGGTGATTCTGCCAAGGCTATGGAAACCTCGATTCTTCAGGCAGGAGCTGCCTCAGGAGAGCTTGGAGTTATTCTTAACGAAGTTGGCGGTGATATGTCAGGCCTAGAAGGCAAACTAATAAAATATACTAAAATGACTTATGATATTGGTAATGCCACTGGATACTCTAGCAAACAAGTAGCAGAATATGCTGGAATGCTTCGTCAGATTCCTGGCTCATTAGATTTAACTATCTCCTCATCAGATGGGGCTATAGGAAATATTCATATGCTTGAGGCTGCAATGCAAGTTGCCTCAGGGACTGGCCAAAATTTTGAAGAGGTATTTAAAGATCTAAACTTTACCTATAGACAATTTGGCACCATAGGAGAGGAGGCATTAGAATACGTAAGTCGTATGTCAATCGCTTCGCAAAATCTTAAAATGCCATTGGAAGATGTTAAATCATTTACTACAGATGCGGCGATGGCATTTAGATTCCTAGGAAATAATACGCAGGGAGCTATCTCTATTATGGAAAAATTGGGGCCAGCAATGCAGGCAAGCGGCCTTGGCCCGGATGCAATAAAAAGTCTATTAGGGTCTGCTACTAAATCTATTGCTGACTTTGGCATAGCGCAAAAAGCCTTCCTATCTGGCTCTTCAGGTGGTCGTGGAGGCATGCGTGGAGCATATGAAATAGATCTTTCTCTGAAAGAAGGTAACATCCATGAGGTAATGGACAAGGTAAGAGAGTCTTTATCTAAACAATTTGGAGGAAAGATTGTTACACTAAGTGAGGCTGCTAAAGATGATAAGGCCGCCGCTCAATTTACCAAACAAGTTCAAATGATTACAACCGGGCCAACCAAGATAGCAGGGAATCAGCAAGAGGCCTACGCTTTGCTTGAAGCTTTTGCTAAGGGTGAGCGTGGTCAAGTGACTCCTGAGATATCTAAACAAGAGGATGCTTTCAAAAAAGCCCTTTCTGTTGGAGATAAGCTTCAGGAACGACAATTTAACCAACTAGTTGCAATTAATAATGAATTACAATTGGTGAGCCAATATTCATCCATTTCTGCTTACAATATGACCAGACTGCTGCTTGGAACCAAGGGCGGTGGAGCTAATTCAATAGATATTCTAGAATCAATGAAAGAGGCTTCGGCTGCCGCATCATCGCTTGGTCGGAGGAAGCCGTCTACTGAGGGTGGAGAAGAAACCACCGCAGGTTTGACAATAGGGGAAATTGCTGAGGATGCGCCAGCAAAAGCCATGGAAGCACTCAATAATCTATTGGGTCGCACTAAGACTATGGCAGGCGATGCAGTAGAAGGAACTCGCGAGCTTTTAGGGCCTGGTTCTGCCGCTCCTCCTCAGCCTCCTCCTGAGGCCACGGGACCGCAGAAACTTCCTGATTTTTTAACACCATGGGATAATGAGCCTAAGAAAAAAGAAAAAGAAATGGTTCAGAAAGCAATTGAAAGTGCTAGCCCACCAGTCGCGAGGCTGCCAGAAATTGATGAACCAGAGGCTGGCGGCGTTAGCCAAGGAGCAAGATCCTCAGCTCAAGCTCAAGCTCCTAGAAATCAGACTCAAGAAGTAAAAATAGCTGTAGTTTGTGGAGATTGTAATACGAAAATTTTTGAACGAGTCATTGGTGACCACACGGACAACGAAAGAAGAAGAAATAGTAATATAACTAATTATGGATAATTATGGCATTTGATATTCCCTCTCCCCCAATACAATCCAGTGACATTATGGAAGCTACTAATGTTTTACTTGGAGGTAATAACAGAGATATTGCTGGATTTTCAGCTCAACAGGGCCCTGGGGTAAGTGGACTTGGGACACGTCAAAGCCGTGTCCAGAATGGACGACCGGCTGTCTCTACAAGGCAGATGATGCATTGGCTAATTCCAGAGGGGCCAATCGTTCAAATGTATATTAATCCGCAGAGTGTACGATATAGTTATGAAAAACTTATTACTCCACAAAGAACAAAGGGAGGTTATGTTATTCAATACTGGGGAGAGGATCTAACTAAACTTAATTTAAGTGGAACCACAGGAACATCAGGCATTGAGGGAATTAATATTCTGTATGATATTTATCGTAATGAGCAACTTGCATATGATCCTTTCGCTTTATTGCAGGTAGCCGCTCAAAATGAGCAAAGCATCGAGGCCAATATTGTTGGCGGAGTTTTTGGAGCGACTGGGCTTGGCTCAGGAGGAGGAGGAGGATTTGTTGAAGGATTGCTCGGAGCCTCTCAGAATGGAGCAGGAGCGCAGGCACAATCACCGAGTCTTGCATCAATGGCATTTAGAGTAGAACTATTTTATGGAGGAGAAGTATTCAGAGGCTACTTTCAAAATTTCTCTGTAAATGAGAGTGCAGAATTTATTGGCATGTTTAATTATGATATCAATTTTGTGGTAACACAAAAACGTGGATTCAGACAGAACTTCCTTGGTTGGCATCGATCTGCTACCAATGGTTATAGTAGTTCTAGTCCGGTATTCGGAAGGCCATATAGCTATAGCACATTGGTCGAGGGAGAGGGAACTTTCCCAAAATTAGAAACAGTAGGATCTTCTCTTACAAGTGCATTTGATTTATTTTAGGCAAGGGATATGACATTATTTGACAACCCTGGTGGATTTTTAGGCGATTTAGGATCTGGTTTACTTTCCAGTATAAATGAGCAATTTGGTATCGCAGAAAATGATACTAGAAGTCTAGATTCGACAATTGGTGGAGGAAATGTAACTATACCTTATGGTAAACTTGGAGAGCTTGCTTCAAAAATAGATAAGACAGCAAATAGACAATATATTGAAACAGGCTCAATTAGAAATATTCGTCCGAGAGTTTCTGAAATATTGATGCAAGAACCAGACATTACTATTCTTATTAAGAAGAGAATGTTTTCATCTTTGGCAGAAAATTATAGATTTGATCTTATGAATAATGAGGAAAAGACATTCATACGAGCTGCCAAAAGAATATTTCATAATAAATGCAAAGCAATAGCAGCATATGAGAGACTTACTAAAATAGAAAGAATAGTAAAAGATGTTGGTATAGTAAATGATTTCTTGCTCCCACAAATATTCTCTGCGGTGGATACTCTTAATACAGTTTCTCCTGGGCTTATTGGGGACAATACCAAGGCTACATTAGAAACGATTAGAAGAGTAAAAGCATTTTCTGATCCTTCATTTGAAACGACATGGCTTAGAGATAGAAGTGTCCCATATATTATTGATACGGGGGAGGGGACTGGAGTAATAGAACTTACAATGGTTTCAGCAATTACTTGTTCCAATTCTGTTAAAATGGGCGGAGGAAAAGCTAATCTGACAATAGAAGATCCATATAAGCTTATGGTTATATCAAATGAGGATATTGAAATAGCTTTAGCTCAGGTCACAAGCACATTTGGTAATAATAACTTTTTTAAAGTAATCCGAGAACAATTAGAAGAGACTACGGAGGCTCTTAAAAATAAGCTTAATCAATCTAGAACTGATAGAGGAGCGGCCACCATTCGTTTCTTTGAAAGCCCAAATACTGCCCTATTTAAAAGAGTCCGCGCAATCATTGATGAGGAAGGAAGAGAGATAGTTTTTAATTTCAATGGAGGTCTTTTAGGAATAGGATCGTCCGTGGAGCTTGATTCTAGTGCTAGCGAAGGGACTAACGGTCTAAAATCTGGGCCAGAGCGTAATGCTTTTGAACTAATTATATCTAATATTTATCAACTTATGGGATTGCAACAGTCTTTGCAAAAAGACATGGTATCCTATAACAAGAAAAATAATTATGTCCGAAGAAAGCTTAAGCTTAATTTTGGTGGCAAGAATCTGATTCAACCGATGGATCCTGTGCATATTTTTTGTCAGAGCAAGACTCAAGCTGACTCAAGGCTGACAAGAGGATTGGGCCAAACTTTTGGGGCTACGGAGGGCGGAAACATCTTAGAGTCACTTGATGCTGCTGTAGCCGGATTTGAAAACGCTATTGATGATATTTCAGCATCAACTAATGGTGGCCCAGGGGCAGGAAGCTACTTTGAGAATGAAAAAAATCTAATTGCTGGACCAGAATTCCCGAATTGGCTTTGGTCACTTATGAGAAATGATTTTACTCGCCAAAGTGCTGGGTATCAAATCTTTCAGGGCGTGACAAGCGATGTAAGTCACACCTATAGTAATGGAAAATATGTGTTAAACGTAACCTGTGAGGATAATACTTATTATTTTAAGCAGGGTCAAATTAATATAAGTCCATCGACCGAGGTTTGGAATAGTGCTCTATATGATCCGTTGACTCCTTTTGATTTGAGCTTTAATGCAGCTTCTGGGTTTTCCGAGGGAGATGCTCCTCCATTATTGGACGAAAATGTAAGCTTATTAAATACTAAATGTGTAAGAGCAAAGCTTGGCAGATTCCGTGGGCTTCCTATAGGGATGCATAACTATGGTAATCAAGATGCTGAGCCTGTTTCCGCCTCGGCCCGGAGTGCATCTTTGTTCCGCAAAAAATTCAATGATCCTGATGGCCTTGTCTATCGTTGGAAAGAAGGCATCGGGTCTTTGGTCTGGTCTGGCTCACCACATTCAAATCTATCACTTGGGTCTATTAGGAGCGAAGCATCTCCAAATCTAACATCCAATCCTTTTGTAGGACAGGATGTTATGAATGTCTTATCATTATTAGTTACATCTAAACCATATAACTTTAATACATTTATTCGTTCGGCTGTTAATCAGGCAAAATTAGTAAATGTAAAAGATAAGAACGAGATGGCGAATGAGCTTGGGTCTTCTTCATTTTATCGTGGACTTATAGATAATTTAACTAAAACCAATTCTACTTGGGGAAATTTTGTTCCATTTAAGAGTATGATAATAAATGAGGGAGCTTATAGCTTCCTAAGCTCTGGTGAATTTAGTATTACTGTCGCTAATTCTAGAATAAATACTCTGGTTCGAGAGAGAGCGAAAAGATTCGATGAATTATCCCTGGTTGTTGGAACTTCAGATTTTGCAAAAAATCCTAATTTCTATAAAAAAGGGGCTGATGGTCTTTTAAAGTTTAGCGATCCAAATATTGATCTTGGAACATTACAGGCACTAGGAAAAGATATAATTGAACTTGATGCTGAAATATCTAGCTTAAGAAATGATTTTATACGATCTAAAGCAGATGCCAAATCAAGAAGTGCAGATGGTACTCTTAGAATTTTTGGTGATGATATCTCTTTTGATACCACCATGACCGACAGTGGCGGGCAAGTATCTGAAGATCAAAGAATATCTGATCGTAGAAACTTTAGAAGGAAATTGGGAGGCCTAACGCAAAGAAGGCTGTGGAAAGTAAAAGCTAATGATGATGCTAATCTTTTTATTGTAGATGATTCATATGATAAAAATTATGATATCCAAGCATTCGAAAGAAGTCTTGCTGGAAAGTTAGAGGCTTTTAAGAGTACTTATTCTGACGTATTTAGTCAAATTGAAAGCGTAGGTAAAATATTAGACCTTGAGGTTTTTGCTGATAGTCAGGGGCATGTTCATGCCAGGCCTCCACAGTATAACCGAATGCCAAGTTCTGTCTTTAAGCAAATGATTAGAGATAAGGAAGTTAAAGGAATTCAGATTTTCCCAGAATTCCTTGAAAGTCTTTTCTTTAACCAGGTTAAGGGTCTAACAGATCAGATTGAAATTGTCGAAGATGAGATTAGAGTCCGTGCAGCCGCGCTGGGATTTACAGATGATACGGCAGCAGAAGGAAAATTAGGGTCCTTTAATACGGAATTTAAGTTTTTAACATCCGAAATCACTGGATTATTGGGAGCTAATGATTTTCGTTCTCTTATCTATCAGGCAAATCCAGATCAACAGAGAAAGAGTCAAGCGGAATCTTTGCATAAATTTTCTGATAGCCTTCGAGGGCCCCTTAATGCTACAGCAAATTTCGACATAAATAAACGATTAGACGTAGTAAATAATGATGCGTTTAGTGGGGTTAATGAAAGTGTAGTATCCTCAATTGAAAGAATTGGCAAAAGACTGACAGAAAAAAAGAAAACCCCGGCGCCAACAGTTAAAACATTATTATCTAATACTAGGACATTTGACCAGGGTGTGCAAAGCCAGCTAGACACCATAAATCTTAGTTCTGAAATTGCTCAGCTTATAAGTGAAAGACAAGGCCTTATTAAACTTATGGCCAATGCTGTTAAAAATCTAGAACAAGGTATTACCTTGGATGCCGATCCTAGGGCATCAAGCAATATATTTAACAATTTATTTAGCCAAATATCAGATAATAGATTTCCTGAGATTCTTGAGCATATGATAGAGCATGAGCTTGAAGATGATCTTGGGGAGGGATCTGGCAAAAGATACATTCTTACAGACAGCAAGATTCGCTCTCTAACCATCCGTGAAGCACCTCCGCCCTGGACAGTGGTCGAGGTCAACGGACAGCTTGACGGGGGCCTGTCGGCCCTGCCAGAGGACTCCTTTGTCACAGAAGGAGGTAATGCCATCGCCTCGGCCTGGGCTGTCGATTATGATATGTGGAGACAATATGGTTGGAAGTCAGCTCATTCTGTTCAGGTGCCATATTTAAGGGATCCTGAGGGGCAATGTGCACCATATGCCGTGATGCTATTAAATCAAGCAAGAAAAAATATATTTCAAGGCGAAGCAATGATTGTGGGCAATGAATTCGTTCAGGCAGGAGAAGTTTATTATGTTGAGGATAGAGACCTTCTTTTTTATGCTGAGACTGTAAGCCACAGCTTTACTTATGGTGGTGATTTCTCTACAACCTTAAGCTTAACATATGGCCATAATCCTGGAGAATATATTCCAACGATGCTTGATATTATAGGCAAGGGCCTATATACCAATCGTCATCAAGCGGAATTGGCTCGCCATGCGAGACATGGCAATGCATCTGGTGATATCCCTATTACAACTCTTTCTTATGATGTGCCACCAAATGAGCCATTAGATAAAAATCCAATAGTAAATCTGCTTAAAGGAACATTTGGTTCGCAAAATCGGAGTAGCCTTTCCAGTGCATTGTTATCTACGACAGGAATATTAACTCCGACGTCATTTGGAGATAAAATAAAATTAGAAGTTAGAACATATTATAATTCTGATTTTGGATCAGCAGATAACGATATAAATACTATTGCCAATGGCGTAAAAGCCTGGTTAACAAATCCAAGCTCTATTAGTAGTGATCAAGTTATCTTGCCTGATAGCTCTGGAGGGCCCTCTCCAAGACCTGAGGATATTAATGTCATATCTATTGATTTGGGAACTGATATTTATGCTGATGAGGGTGAGGAAGAGCAGAATTATTCTCCTAGTAATTCAGCATGGAATATGGCACGTCAGTTAGCATTTAATGCAATGTCGGGCACTGCTCCGAGCGTTGGAAGTTCCGATGATAATACAAAAGACTTAAATTCTGAAAGATTAACGCAATCTATTAGGCAAATGTTATTTACAAAGGTTATAGATATTTGGGTGACGTTTGTTTCAGACACAAGAGCCATAGTTGACGGTTCAAATTCTAATACTGATGATACTAAGCTAAATCAGCAAGAAATTGAAGAAAAGAACAGATATATCGCAGAGGTCAATCAGCGCTTCCAAGACGCGAGCGATGCTTTATTCTTATCAGATGCTGGCTCATCAGCAGATGACTTGGAAGGCGAATAATGTCTAATACATTTAAACCAAATCTTGGAACTCCTAGTGGAAGACATCGTAGAGCCACCATTCTTCAAAATAATGGGGATGGTACTGTTCAAATTGGGCTCGATGAGGGCGGGCTCCAAGGATCCAGGCAAATTTATACTGTACCCTATCCTCTCAATTGGGCCGGCCCGGGCGGAGAATTTGCTGGAGGCGATATCATTCAAAAAGCCTCGGTCATGGTCGTTCAAACTCAGGGAGGACCATGGCAGATCGTAGAATATTTACCATCAGGAAATACTTTTACAAATAATAATATATTATCTAAAGTAAAAAATGGAAGATATGTCATTCAGGTTAAAGATGGCAACAATATATTGGTCGATCCTAAATCTGGAATCTCAATTGGACGAGATGATTATTTTGCTCAACTCAATCCTACTAGTAATATTTTTAGTCATAACTTTCATTCAGAGTATTCTTTTACCCAAGCTGGCCTTCAAATAACAGGTCCCATTAAAAGAGATCTTGTTGAGAATGCTAATAGAAATATATTAGGTTCTGCCTTAGACTCTCATGCATATGACCACTCCTTAAGCTATATAGGAATGGATCCTAAGAGTTCAGTTTCCAGCAGAACTATTGGAGCAAATATTAGGAATCCTGCGCTGGTCGAAAGTCGGCAGATTATTCAAGAGTTCTCTTCATTATTTAATTTTACAACTGACGTTGCTGAAGAGACACTGTACACCGACCCACAAAATACCACACCAAGAATTAGGTCATCTAGAAGAGAAAATAGAACAGATGCTTTTAGTTTAAGTCTAGAACATCCAAATCATTTAATAGAGATCGTTCAGGGAACGGCCGTAGATACATTTGGAAATATATTAGATATTAATAAATCTGTTCTACCAATAGGATCCGTTGATGCATTGTCTCTTAATAACAATTCGGATAAGGCTATTGCTTTTTCTGGTATTCGGCAGCAGCTGCGAAAAAGCATTGCTTATTCTTTTGAGATAAATGCTAGAAAGGGAGGATCAGAGATTCGATCAAATAATCCCCCTGATGTAAATAGTAATAAAGATTATGGGAGAGACAGAAGCCGGTTTGCATTTGCAGTAGATAAGGAAGGCCAATTCAAGCTTAATATTCCTGCATCTAGTGAGATAGGAAATATCCCTCTTCTAACCAGAACAGAAAATTTCTCTGTACTTCAGGCTAAAAAGGACGGCGAAACAAATCCAAATAGTTTTCTAAAAAGTTCTACCGGGCAAGATATTTTCTTGGACAATTTTAGTGCCCGCGCTGGCATTGATCTTACGTCTGGAAATAAAGATCTAAAAAGTTTTGCAGCACCAATAGATAGGATTACAGATAAGCCAATAAAATATGGGACGGCTTATCATGATATTACAAAAACAGTTAATGAATTTCAGAAAAGCTCAAACTATCTCAAATCAGGACTGGATCTCATCAATTTTTATAAGAATGTTCCATTAAATACAACCTACGTTCCCTTCCCTTATATTGTTTCTAATGAGATTATAGTTTCCGGCCCAGATGCTAATGCCGGAGGCAGAAGTGGGTCTATTAATCTTGACGGATTCTTACAAGTAAATATTGGAGCAAATACAATTGATAGACAGTCAATTCATTTTGATTATGCTGGAGGTGTTGTCGGCAACATTGGCAGAGATAAGCAAGGAATAAGTTATGCTGCAACCTTAGATGGAGACCTTATGCTGCAAGTCGGAGGCTCTGGCATAGGTAATGAGTATGATTCTCGCTTT
>Ga0307380_10005527_pt1 | contig 16747 bp, 35 predicted proteins | sample UN3MG_FD_202239 | JGI IMG/M metagenome (GOLD analysis project Ga0307380, IMG submission 202239) | Soil microbial communities from Risofladan, Vaasa, Finland - UN-3 | ecosystem: Environmental > Terrestrial > Soil > Coastal area > Acid sulfate soil | place: Finland: Risofladan, Vaasa | collected...
TTTATGCATCAGATGGTTCAGATATTTATTCTGTTTCATCAGATTTTAATTCATTAATACCAGATAGTGGTGGAGTAACTCCAGGACCCTATTTAGAAAAAGCGAATAATCTTTCTGATGCATCTAACTTAACAACGGCTTATCAAAACATGGGTCTCGGTCTAGCAGCTTCAGCTATCTATAATGATGCTAGTTTTCCGGCAGGTTTTTTACAATTAACAAACCCTATGCCTAATAGCATTAGTGTTGACTGTTTAGTGCCTGGAAATGTTTTGAGATTTGCAGAAGCGGCTCAACTTACATCGCTTCAAGCAGGTCAAAGTTTATCTATTTCTAATGATGGCAGCGAAGATGTTACTGTTGAAACCTTCGATGGAGCAACGCTAAGAGTCATTCGGCCTGGAGAGTTTCTTGAATTTGAAGTAGACACCAATGTAGCACCTGGCGGCGTGTGGTTAGTTACTCCAAAGTTATATGTAAGTAGCGCACAAACGGTTTATGTGGCGCAAGATGGAAGTGATAGCACCGGCAGAGGAACAGTAAATGAACCGTATTCAACTATAGAGTATGCCCTTAACCAGATAACAGATTCATCCGCTACAAAACCTTATTTAGTTTATATAAACACCGGTGATTACACTGAAACGAATCTCGTTTTAAAACCGTGGATTTATATTAATGGTAATAGTTCAAGTTTAACTGTTACAGGTAACGTAAGCCTTGATGCAACTTGGTCAGGTGGTGGACAATTAGTATTTGAAAATTTTAATGATTCTGATTTTCAAAATGATTTTACATTAGATTTTGATGCTGCTACACAAACAGGCGCTGCTATTGTAAAAATATTAAATGTGTATGGTGCTACGGCTTATCAATATAATATTAATGGAAGCACTTCTGGTACAACGGTTTTATTAGCTAATAATGCGATTGGTATAAGCGTTCAACAAAATATAATAGTGACGAATTGTTTTGGTAACTGGTCTGGATCAGCACCGAACGATATAACTATATTACAAACAGACTCACTTAATAATCATACTTTCTCGCTTAATCTTGACACGATTATAGGTGATTTACTTGTTCAATCTGATGATGGAGCATTATTTGGTGTTTGTAATGCTGTAAATGTAGTCGGTGCGACAACGTACATTACTAACACGCCTGGAACCATGAATTATACTTCTATTAATACTGATTACTCAGGTGGTTTAAAAGTAGAAGATACAACAGGCGGTTTACTTACTCTAAATATTGATAGTTATACAGTTACCCCAGTTATAAACGGTACACCTACTATCAATCTTATAAATCGCTCTGATGGCATGTCAGCTAACGTAAACTTCACCCCAGCAAACTACACGCCAACAGCGGGCGCTAATTATGTTGCAAATTCTGTTACCGGAAACCTGAAAGGTATTGATGATGCATTAGCAGGAGGCGGTGGCGTAGGAACTTCACCCGCTCAAGTGCTGTATGTTTCGCCCGACGGTAACGACGGCACCGGAGATGGTACGATACAGAAACCGTACTTAACGTATGAAACGGCGCGATTAGATGCTGTTGCTAATGCAACCGCGGCACAGCCATATGTTATTAAAATTGTCGGTTTCATAGCGCAAGCTGGGAACGTAACAATTAGCCCATTTGTCGGAATCGAAGGTAACGGCGTATTTACATCTCAACTTAGCTCAAGTGCAGACATTGTGCTTGATGGAACTTGGGGTTTGGCATCTGACGCAGTGTGTAATATCAATAATATACAGTTAGCGCCTACGGGTGATTATAATTTTACGTATGCAGGCGATGTATATAGCCGATTGTTTCTTCAAAATATTTATGCGAATGGCGGTAATTTTAATCTTACCGGAACAGGAACAGCCGTAGACAATCCAGAAATTGGTTTTGACAATGTCATATATTACGGAGCGGGCGTCGGAACACAAGATGTGATCGCTCAAGACGTTAACGTAAGTGCAAAAGAATCGACTTTCAATAGCATTAGTTGTACTTCTACATCCGCGACAAGTGTAAACCTAAATGTCGGACCGGGAATTTTTTACGGCGACATAACAGCAATTTCCAGCGGTGCGGGTAGTGTTTTTGTACTTTTTCAAGGCTCCGTTGCGAATTCTTTAACTTTAGATGGCGTTGGTTCGATTGCTCAACTTGACGCATCGGCATACGGAATGACGCCGACATTTTTAAATGGTGCGACTCAAGCTGCAAATATTTTAACCCCAAGCTTATCAGACGGTATTGTAGCAAATAATAATTTTACTCCCGTTAATTACACGCCGGTTGCATCAGCAACATATAATGCTAATTCGGTAACTGCAAATTTGGCGGGTATTGATGCCGCAATTGCAGCCGCAGGTTCTGGAACATCTCCAGCGCAAGTATTGTATGTATCTCAAGATGGTAACGATGGTACGGGTGACGGTACGATACAAAAACCATTTTTGACATATGAAGCCGCTAGACTTGCAGCCGTTGCTTACCCTGCGACAGCCTCAAATCCATTTGTAATTAAACTGGACGGGGTTTTTAACGTAACAGGCAATGTGACAATTAGCCCTTATGTTTCAATTACCGGTAACGGTATTTATACAAGCGCGTTGAATGTAACGGGCGAGTACAACTTGGATGCAGCATGGAGTACTGAAACAAACTCTATAGCAACGCTTTCTAACTTTAGCGCTTTCACAGGCACCGGATTTAATCTTACTTATACAACTGATAGAGCGAGCGTTTTGATTTTTCAAAACATGTTCTACGATGGTGATTTTGTATTAACAGCGCCGGGCTTAGTTAACGCAGTACAGCCCCTGTTTATCTTCGCAAATTGCCCGGATATTAGCGGCATTCCGACCAACGATTTAACATCTAATGACGTATCAGTTACATGCTTGGGCTCAGGGTTTAATGTTACAAACATTAATAACGCGGGCGTCTTAAATACGGTCAATTTTTTTGCGTTTAATTGCGGTGCCATTTTGCAATTAACGCTTACAGATTCCGGCGGAGCGGGCATAAACGGAGTACTCAACAACTCAATATGTGCATCTCTGGCGCTGGATGGGGCAGCCACGTTCTTATCCTGCGGTGCAATGTCATACCCGGGAACGCCTGCTTTCTCGAACGGAGCGACACTTGCTACTAATCTGCAATTTCCAAACATCGCCGATGGTATTGTTACTAACACTTACTCGCCGTCGAATTTTACTCCTGTGGGGAATCCAGCACTATACGAGGCGGACACCGTTCAAGGGTATTTTGAAGGTATCGACAATGCTTTATTAAAGCCATATGGTGGGTTTTCAGATGCCAATGGGTTTAGCACAACGTTAACAGTGTTGAGTACTTACTATCCTGTGGTCGGAGATGCGGGCGGATTCGTAGCTGATAATTCCAGTGGTGTGACGCCACAAATGCAAACAATTTCGGGAAACAGCACCCCAACATTAACGTATGACGGCGCAACGACTCGTAATTTTATGTTCAACTGGAGCATACAAGTCAGGGGTGCAACAGTCACGGAGTTAAAAGCTAAATTCTATATGTGCATCTACAAAGCTGATACATCAATCGTTGTGCTTGGAGCAAAAAGTGAAGCTGTGGTTAATAATCTTGTAACCCAATATGGATTATCGTTTTCTGGAGTAGTTGAACTGGAACAAGGTGATAGTTTATTTGTTCAAGTTAAAAGTGATGTTAGCAGTTTAGTAAATAGTTTATATGTAGAATCGCATAGCGGTAATTTATTAGCGGTTACATAAACTTTTTAAGGTAGGCGTGCCCGTGAGTTAATCCTCTCTCATGGGCACATCTATTTGGTTATATTTGGTTATGTGATTTTTATATATCCACCACCTTTGATGTCATTTGACTCAGCGCCATAGACTAACGTTCTGCATTGCGCATTGTATGTATGTTTGTTTTTAAACACCAACGGCGTATCAATTTGATGATTGTCTGCAAACGATTTCCCAGGATCGATAATCACTTCAATATCAACATGATGCACGACACTGTTATCTACAATGCTTTGATACAACACATTGTAAGTTTTGGGAGTGTTTGACGTATTAGTAATAACAACCTGATGATCGGTAGAAAATACACGAGCCTCATTGGAGTGCCTAGCCTCAAGTGAATGCGTGTGGCACATGACGTTTGTTGATGCATATGAATTTACCGCAGTTGCTGTTATTAATACCGCAATTGCGGTAAGAAAATGATTTTGCATGTTTATTCCCTTAGCTAATTATTTAAGACAAGAGAATTATAACACAAAATAAAGTGATATCAAGATGAGGTCACTAATTATTTTAACTTAATGACCTCACGAATGACTTACATTCTTCCGTTTTTAGAAGGATTTGCTACTTTTGGTCCATTTTGATGATTGGCTTTTTCGCCTGGAGCCGGTGTAGGCGGACGCTTGGTATTAGCTAAATCTGACATGTTGTGATATCCCATCTTTTGGTTCATATCAGCAACATTTCGTTTTTGCCAACCAGGCATGCAGTAACTTTCATTTTCAACTGATCCATCTTTTCCGTAATCGCTCATAATATAACTCCTTTAATTGATTAGACTGACGCTCTTAATACTTGATAAGAAACAACGGTAGCAGCGCCCGGATCAGAAGACAATTGAACCGTAACTGTATCAGCGCCCGGTGTTACTTTTTCGACTGATACAAAATCTGTGCTTGCCTCTATCTGAGCCATAGCAACGTCAGTTGCTAATGAGCCAACAACTGGAAGAACGATAGTAGATGAACCACCGCCATCATTTACTTTACCCGCAAACTTAACAACATGGCTTGGAGCAACACCAGCTGCAAGCATAGATAAATCAACAGCGCCTGCTTGGATGGTTGTAGCGCCAGCATTATCAATAGCAACGTCACCTGACATCGCAACAGCAGCTGCCACGTTTGAAGCATTACCAACTAAAACTTGAGCGGAAGGTAGAACATTTGAAATGCCGCCTGTTGCAGTTAAAGGATTTAAACCAGTGTAATCAGAAGCGATTGTATATAAACCCCATCCATCACTAGCATAAACAGCAACCATGTCACTGGCTAACCATTGCCATTCGCCATTGTTTGCTAATTGAATATTTGCATCTTCGTCTGTCAAATAACCAGCAGCAGCAACGGTAGCTAAAGCGTCTGTACTTGTCATTCTAACAATTGCAGGCTCTACGCCCCAATCTCTTTTAATACTTGTAACGGCCATTATGTCTCTCCTGAGAGTTTGTTTCTTCCATGGAAAAATAGTGACAAATTGCCACTATAATATGAGTTTATTATTGTACAAATAAGGAAATAAATCAATTACGATATAATAATATGTCTATTTAATAGACAATATCTATTGGAGTTCATTGGGTGAATTGTGAATGTAAAAAGAATCAGGTTCCGTGGGATCAAATGGGATAAAAGCTTTCATTGTATGGTCGCCAAATTGATTAACAATAAATTGGGATAAAGTTTTTAAATTCTCTGGACTTAGTTCTTCAATCGTTATGACGACCTTCATAATGCTCATTTTTCGATAACCCATTCGTGGTTAACATCAGGAATAAAAACCATTGATTCATGGCCATTTTTACCATTGAACAATCGGGTATTTACAATCCATCCGCCATATACTTTTGCTCTGTCAGTACTAGAAAGACTTTGTGAACCCGATTCTTTATAAATCAAATTTTCCCACTCAAATGGTATTTTCATCGTTCAATCGCCTTCTTTGTATCATAACTGATTACGTTAGTGTTTTCATATTCATAAAACTTAATGTTAGGAATTCTATTGGTCAAAATAGAATATTGCATTTCTGATTTTAAACCTGCCACTATGGTTTCACTTATTTTGGCAATCGTAGTCAATTCAGCAATATCAATAGTTCCCTTTTCAAGTTCTTCCAAACTTGATAAAACTTTTTCTCTTAACTCACGCATATTATTTATCTTAACCATGTTTTTTTTCCTTGTATTGGACTCTCAATTCTTTAATTTTTTCAGGGTTATTTTTCCTATACTCTGCGTGTTTTTTTAATATCTCATTTTTGTTATTTTCATAGTGATTTTTGTAGGTATCTCTCCTGCATTTTTTGCATTTATATATTTGAATTCCTGATGGAGACTTACCTTGCATGACCAAATCTTGATGATGCAATGTTCCATGAATTTCACAGTAATCAGGGCGTATGCCATATTTTTGCATTCGTGCAGCAATAATTCGTTCTTCTCTTTTTAGCAATTCTTCAATGTATTTTTCTTTGGCTTTTTTTCTATCTAATTTTGTTCTTAAAATGGCTCTTTTAGCTAACATCGTTGCTTTTTTTAGCTGAACTATTTCTTCTGGAAACTTTATTATCTGATTACTTTTCATACCATGATTCAATATCAATTGAACCTTATGATCACTTATCTGCGTTATTCTGCATTCCTCTTCTTTCTTCTTTTTTTTTATGGCGGATCGTTCAGTAATTTTTTTTATTCTCTGCTGTTCTTCCCATATGATTTTATGTTCTGCATTTAATATTTTTTGTATTTTCATACATTCATCGCAATGCTGACAACGCAATTTTCCATTTCTTTCTCTGTGAGATAAGATATTTTTATCCCATATGTAGAGATGGAATGCACAAATAGGTCTTTTACGACTCATCTTTTACAACATGCCAATCATTTGATTTCATATCAGATAAATAAAAATAATAAAGATGATCATTGGAAGGTTTGAGGCATGCACAAAATGGCCAATTATTTCTTCTAACAATGTTTCCCGATTTAAGTTCGGACATAGCTTGTTCAAATGTTAGGTATTCATTTTTGTTATTTGATTTAAAATTTGGTTTACAATTAATCAACTGAATATCAGACTCTACTTTTTTATTAATACCATCTTGTTGCTTAGCATAGTTTTCTAATTTTTTAATTCGCAACTTAAGCTCACACAATACACTTTGCAAATCATGTATCTTTAACATTGAGTCAATCCTACAAGCAATACAATGTTCTTTATAATTCTCATGTTTACATAGTGAGTTCCATTCTTTAAATGCTGGGTAACATTCATCCATTTTTATATTCCTTACAAGACGGTTTCATATAATTTAATGATTTTTGCAGTTTTATATTCTTCGTGTGTCTCTTTTAAAATTTTTATCAATTGCTTTAATTTGTCTTTATCCTGCAATGTTCCTATCAAAGGTCGGCCTGTCTCAGGACAACATGCGATAGCTCTATCGTTAACTTTTACAGCCAGAAGCTTTATTCTCATAAAATTCCTTATCAATAAGTTTGCCAGGCCAACACGCTATGGAGTAACGCTAGGGTATACCATCCCCTGACCTGGCATAACAAGGCGACACCTTCTAATTACGGTTGATTATTACCATCGTTCGTAACATGAATATAATTAAAAAGTGTCATAACTCATTTAACTGAAATAGATTTTGTTTTAATAAACTGAACGCCATCTATTCCAATATGATCTTTTAAATCTTTTATAAGCTGTTGCCTGTCAAGCGAAACACTTATTCTTTCTTTATAATAATTTTTAGGTATCAAACTCTCGTCTAAAATGTCCAAAGCGTAATTATTTTCGCGTATTTTTATATCAAATTCTTCGGTTTTAACTTCTTTTAAATCAAGCAATTCCATATTGAACTTTAAATACTCTTTCAAAGAATTTATCTTTTTGTTAATTTTCTTTTGTCTTTCAAGCATAGAAGAAATGTAATTTTCCATTCCTCTGTCAATCTCTTCTAGATTTTTGATATAGGCGCCGACATTCACAATTTTAGATTTGGCGTCTGTTTCAAGTTCCCCTAGCATCTCTAAATGTTCGGGGAGTATTTCATCACAATTCTCAATTAATGCAATAACTTTTTGATATTCTTTTGATATCTCATATAGTGGTTTCATTAGTCCCTTCCTTTTCTTCTTCGTAATCAGCCAAAAATTCTGACCGTTCAATTTCCTTTTTCTTTTCGTCTTTGGCTGAGACTATTTTCTCTTTAGCTTCTCTATGTGCTTGCCACATGGGGTGCTTGCTCGCTGCAAAATAAGTGTTCTTTAATTCTTCCATTGTGATGCAACGACTAATAGCTTCAAGTGTTTCTTCTAGCAACTCTTCATCAAGTTCAGGTTTCTTATATTCAATTCTTGGTTCAAGATTGTTAATCTTGGTTTCATAAGGTATGTTTTCAATTTCGGTTTCATCAAGCATACCCAAGCCACATATGGACAACGTAACTCGTCTTTTGGCCTGTGTTTCACACTTCTTCATAGCATTACCAATCGCATCACCTTTAAGGTTAGACAAGCTTATAGCACTTGTGGAACAGTCTTGCCTGCCATCTGGTTTGCTAGCGTAGGCTTTTACAATATATAAATCATTTTTCAAAATCTCTGTTTCAAGTCTCATGATTGAAACTTGATGATTGTTGCGTATTTGCTCTGTACCGTCTTTTGTCATGTAGGGTATTTCTTTGCCTTGGAATTTCAAAAGCTGTATAGGTTTAGTCAAAGGATTGAGTCCTATGCTGTCGCATATATTTCTGACATGCTGAACCTTTTCCATCGGTGTTAAACTCGACAAATCATTACCTAGAATAACTTTGTATAATAATTCATCTTTGTTTTGAGTGGTTACAATATCTTGAGCGGTCATAATTAAACTCCAGTAACGGTTAAATGTAAGCAAATTGTTATTAGAAAAAATACTGTGATTAAAGCTAATCCATTAACTAAATGTTCTTTCATATTTGACGACCCCAACTTAATTCACCGGTTTGTTTACAAATAATAGGAACTAACCCTTTTTCACGAACCTCATCATCTTTTCGATTCTCTACAATTTCAATAAATAAGTTGTTCAATTCATACTCGTATTGATCAATAGCGTTTTTGCGCATCTGATAGAGAAGATTGTAAGCATCATTATGATTGGCTGTTTTTAAAAAGTTGGAAAAATAATTCAGTGTTTTATCAAAATCATCATGCCCAATGATCAAATTATATGCATCTGATCCTAACACCTCTATAATCTTTATAACAATATTATCTTTTTCTGCTGTGGGTATTTCATCATAATTAACATAACCTTCCGAAACCAAATCGGAAACAAGGTTATAAATTCTAGAGTCATATAAAAATTTAGGAATAGTCATTAGAAACCCCTCTGGCAGTTTGTGTTATTTTCGTGAATATGCTCACACATTGGGCAATACACTTTATTTTTAGTAAGCAGAAAATCATGAAATGAATAAATATTTGTATTTTCTTGTTGGTGATGATGTAAATTTTGATCTATACTGTTTTCGAACATTAATACGTCTCCTTAGGACATTCTTGTTCATCTGTAGGTAGGTGGCACGCACCGCTTACCTACAGCCCAATTTAAAAATTACTTCTTTCTTTTTTTGTTTACGGCTAACTTTTTATCCTCCTTTTTTTCTTCCCTTTCTTTAGCTTTAGAAATAAATTTGTTAACTAAATAGTTCATCGAACGCTCTTCTCTCATAGATAATGTCTTTAAAAACAACCAATTATCTTTTTCCATCCTCAGCGGCATTTGTTTCATATTGTCATCGTTCATATTTGTTATTCCGTTCTTGTTATAGTAGATAAGCAATGATATCATCGTGATCTTAAAATATCAATAATAAAAGAAATAAATTGATGAGAAAGTATATAAGAAGTGTGAGAAGATGAAGAGTTATAAATAGATAGTAAATTTTATAATCCATTTAATTTTAATAAATGAATATATTAATAAAAAATTTACATTATCTGCTGAATTGAGTAATTTTAGGAAGTTTTAAGGAAACGCCTAGTTATAAGCTAGGCGTATATTTTTCAATCGGTTTTCCGAAACCTGTTCATATTATAATTATGAAAATGGAAAGGTCAACCATAAATGGAGTTTTAGTATGTCTATACAAAAATTTTGTAGCAAAAGCCAAGTCACAAGTGAATCCATTCCCTATACGCAGGTCAATACAAAAGTTATACAAAGTATAAAATTTATTCAAGCAGGGTTTGTTTGGGTTTATCTATTATCAAAACCAAAGGACTGGTTAGTCATCAAATCTCATCTTCGAAACAATTTTGGAATCAGTGAAAAAATGATGAAAAAGATTTTTTCTTATTTAACTAAATCCAATTTGATCAGAAATATAGCTGTAAGAACACCTGATAACAAAAAAATATCCCACTTTGATATAGAAGTTTTAAATGGTGAATCTTTTATCAATATAGACGAAAACCTACTGGGGTCGATTTCAACCCGAGTAGGAATCAACACGTGTTCAAAAGCGGGTACTACAAATAAAAGATATATAAAAATAAAAGATAATATAGAAATAAAAGAAAAAGATAAGAGAGGAGATGAAAAACAATCCAATCCTCAAATTAAAAGAGCACACCCTATTCCTGATGATTTTGTACCCGATTCATCACACGAGAAAATTGCACAAGAAAGATCAATAAATATACATAATGAACTTGAGAAGATGATTGATTGGTGTAAAGGGGATGGCGTCAAAAAAATTGACTGGAACGCAACATTCAGAAATTGGTTAAGAAGAGCAAAACCAAACAATATAACCCCCATACCGAGAGAGCGAACAAAAACCGGTAGAGACTTGATTAATGAAAATCTTCAAAAGGAATTAAAAAAATGCAATGGGATATAAAATTAGCAGCTATGCTAAATAAACGATTTTCGATGCAATGGGGTCATAAGCATGATTCATTGTTCAAAAATTCCGAAGATGTGGAAATGTGGAACCAGATTTGGTTTGAAGGTCTTTCTGGTATTTCTGTTGATGTGATTAAACCAGCATTACTTGAGGCTGGGCTTAACTTTGCATGGCCTCCATCATTGGCTGAGTTTAGAGAACTTTGTGAAAAACATAGTGGCATGCTAGATATTGATACTGCATTTGAACTTGCGATGCGAGGTGATAAAAATAATGCATTAGTTGAACACCTTTTGAAGAAGCTAGCAGGGGATGATAGGTGGAAAATGGGAACAACTGATGACAGATTCCATTTGTTCAAAAAATATTATCAAAAAGAAAGAATAGATGGCCGAAATGAAATGGTTAAACTTAGCTTACAAGTCAAGGAAATATCCGAAAGCAAAAATAGGATTGAAGGGCCTGATGTAAAAAAAAAACACAAAATCCTAAATCAGAAAACATAGATAATTTTAATTTATGTTCTCCATCTCAAGCACCCTGCTCTCCATTGCTTGAAGAGTATATGCTTAAGAACCCAAGAAAGGATGATGATTCATTTAAAGCTATTTTTGAGAAACACACAGGGAAAGAACGTGGTTTAGAGACGATGAAAGAAATCAAACGACAACTAAGCGAAAAAATAAGGCGTTAAAATGGAATATAAAGCTAATACATATTATGGAAGATTCGATGATAAAAAACCTGATGAAGATTTGAGCTATTTTGTTTTGGATGAATATTTGAACAAAATTATCCAGAGGAACATTCATTTATATGAAGAACAGTGTGGGGATGCCTTGAGAAACCTAAAGAAAAATAATGCGCAAAGTTTGTCCGAGATCAAAAATCAATGCAAAGAGCTTCGAGAAGAAATTAAATCTCTTAAAAAGCTTATTTGCAATTTTGAATCAAAAATAAAAGGTAGTTCTTAACTATGAGCAAAAAATACACTTGGGAACAACTTGATAAGAAATTAAAGGATCGTTATGAGATGTCTTTAAGAAGTCTATACGGAGTAAACAAAGATGGCATGGAAGCCAACGCGCAAGAGGCGCTTAGGCGTCACCAAGAATCATTGTTTGACGGAGCATCAAGAGCAGACGTTAGTAACGACCTGGTTGCAGATGCGCAATATAAAATTCTACGCGATACCGAACGGCGGAAATAGAAGTATGTCAGAAGCCGTCAAATTTAAGCGTGAGGGCGTTTCAGCAGGAGTCCCTGACCTGTGTATACCCAAGGCAAAAAAACCTTACCACGGACTTTATATTGAGCTTAAGCGCACCTCAAAAGCCAGAGTTTCAAAAAGCCAGAAAGAATGGATCGATTATTTAAACCTGGAAGGCTATAAAGCGGTGGTGTGCTATGGGTTTGATGAAACGGTTGAAGTGATCGAAAAATATCTTAAAGGTGAGGATTTCTAAGCTACGCGCGCGGTAATGTCACTAAGGGAATTTAGGAAGTAACCGCGCGTTTCACTTAAAACAGGGATACTACGTGTTATGCTACTTAGCTTGCTTTAATAAGCCGACATAGTATATACCTTATTCAGAAACTTTTTTATCTATTTTTTTAATTTTTTTCTTTGGAGTCACTGATTTAATTTCTTTCTTTAGCTCTTTGAAATTAGAAAAAATCAATTTCATCATTTCTTTTTTAGCTTTTTCTAAATCTTTTTTGGTTGCATATTCGGGTAGTCTTGCCACGGTTTATTTCCTCTTTGTTTTAAAAAAAGGAATGGATGATATCAGATTAATTTATGATTTCATACAATAATGAAATGATTTACAAAAAAGCCAACACATAATGTTGGCTCAACTCCTTTTGCCTTGGGCAAATGAGATGTTCCACGTAGAACTTATTTGATTTTATTTCTTAATTCATCTAATTGCTTTTCAAGTTCAGCAAACTTAATCACAACATCAGGGTCTTCTATAATGCCATTAGCTATGTTTTCTTTCTGTTCATGCAAATAACCCGCTAAAACTTCAGTGACAATTTCAGGCGCTAACCCAAAATAAGACGCCAAATGAACAGCAATTGCTGGGGCTATCTTCTCTAAAACAGGTACAACCATTGCTAATAGACTATAAGAACTCATGTGATTACCCTCCATATGCGCGATTTAGCCAGCCCTCCAGAAAAGTATGCTGGGTTTCATCTTTTTCAGCAATAAGTTTATAGTAACCCGCTCTCTCACTGCGCATTGCAGCCAATAAATAAATGCCGCAATGATTTAACATGGAAACCGTTTTATTCCCTAAAATTCCATCATCTTTAATAATATCTTTTTGCCTCATCACAGCCCAGCAAGCACGTTGAGCACATTTTATAGCTGGATTAATGCCCATATTTATCGACATATCAAAAATGTAGTTCAAATTAGATTGGTTTTTTATCTTTCCAAAAGGCGCATTGTCCCAAAATACACCTTTGTAAATATTAATAGCTTGCTCTTCAGTCAAGTTTCTAATGTCATCTTCGCTGGCTTCATAACCGACAAAAATTCCATAACTTCTTAACTCACCGGCAGATAATGATTTTAAAAAGCGTAACGATATACCTTTGTTTGTTATTCCTCCCTTATCTTTTGGGTTCTCATTTAAACCGCCTTCTTTTGCCAAAACAAATGAAACAGCAATATCGAATGATTCCATCGATAATAACTCCCTAAAATAAGTTAACATTTATGATTGGTAGTGATTTGAAAATTGAACCTGGAGATTAACTAGGTCTTCTTGGACAATGTGAATGAGGTCTGAAAGCTCATCGATAGTAGTTTGATATTTTTCTAACTGATTGTTTCTAGCGTAATAGTAACCCAAAAAAAAAGAGACTGGAAATGCTAAAAGACACCATACGGCTAAATTTACCATGTAATTCATCCTTAAATTTTTGTTATTTAATCATTGGCTAAATTAACAAAATGGTATCTTTATAGCAAATTGTTTAATCAATATACTGATTTTATATTTCATATTCATCAACAAAAGATTCATCAATATTGGTCATTTTATGATCTAATACAGCTATGATTATCCCTAAAAAAATCGCGATAAATATAAGATAGATATTTTTCATTAATTGGTTAATTCCCCTATAAGTTTTTCGTAATATTTCTCACAACTATCACTATCCTTAAAAAATAGTTCGATTGATTTATCATCGTAAAATTTAAAAACTATTTTATATTCTATGACTTTTTTTGTTTCAAAAATATATTCGCAATAATCCAAGTAAAAATAATTTACCAAATTAAGATTAATGATTATTTCACAATCATCACCGTTTAAACCTTTTATCCATTTGTTCATTTTAGGGTTCCTTGGTTATTAAATTGCTTTCTATTAAGTTGATGAGCATTTTTGCGAGTGCGTTTGATAAATGATCATCTACAGCATGCTTATAACTGCTATCATTTTTGGGGTCGCAATATGACACAAGATAATCATCAAAACGCTTTTTCACTTCAATGTCTTGTGGCATGATTTCTAGCAGCTCGCTGGCGGTGTATGCACAATAATCGTTAGCTTGCGTTGGAGGGTTGTAACATGAGTAATAAACTGAATAATGTTTCCCTAATCTAACTGTTGTTTTTTCTGTCCATATAAACAAGCTTTTCTGATCTACGCCAAGATCTTTAAGTCGTCTAGCTAGCCCTAAATTTATAACGTGTTCTCTAACATTCATCAGCCACCTCCCAGTCTTTTGCTAGCAAATCTTCCATTGGTATCAAACCGTTCTCTTTTGTTATGTAAATTGATTCCGGCCATTTTTTTCTCTTGATTCGTTCGCCAGCGATGAAGAAGTTAAAAACTTCAGGAAACGTTTTGCCATTTTCTACTATTTCCCAATCGTCTGCTAAAAAACACTGGGGTGTCATGCTTAAAGCTAGGACGCTATTTTTATTAAAGCTATCTACCATGTGTCTTCGTTTTATGGATTTTTCCTTCCACAATGCTTTTAATGCTTCTTCAAATTTCATTTTTGGGTTCCTTGGTTGGTTCGGGTAGTGGCTGCCAGTGGGTTGGTCTAAACATGCCAGTGATATCTTTATTTTCCCAATATACATCTATTTCTTCAGAATATTTTCTTAAACTTGTTAAAAATGGTGGATTGTAAAAAAAATCTCTTTCATTTTTTATGTTTCCAGATATTTGTATTCCAAGTACTATTTTATTAATTTTTGGGAGTTTATCTTTAACTGATATCCATTTATTCATTTTCGGGTTCCTTCATTTTTTCGTTCATTAGTATTTTCCTACGCAGGTTTCTAGGCATTCTGGGCACATGTAGTCTTCATCTTTTCCCCAGTCGTGGTAATGGATGTAGGGTATAACATTTGCGCAACTAGGTGCTGGGTACTTGTGTTCGCCTACGTCGCAGTGACAATTCATCTCCATAATCTTGCGCCTTTTCTTAATCATTTGTTCGTAAATGTATTTGTTTGTCATGGAGTCCTTTCCACTAGGTTCAATTATTTCTATTATAGATATCAAAAATAATTTTCATTAATAAACGCAATGAAAAAACTATAATAAAAAGAACAATAACACCGTAAAATTCATAAAGGCTGTAAGCCATGAATAAAGTTGAAGCAACTACAATAACAGCAAGCCAGTTTTGCTTTTGTTCATTCGTCATTTTAAACACCTCGCACTATCAAAAGTTACAGCGTTTAGCCTATCAATGTCAGTCTGTATATAATGCATCCAACATAATATAAATATTAATGTGATAAAAGTTATTGCATTTAATATTCCGTTATTCATTTTTATAATCCTTAGCTCTTAACGAACATCATTTGAATTTGCTTGTTTTGTGCGTTCATTGTGTTAATAGCATCTTGATTAATTTTTAGCGCATATGATGCAATAAATATAATGCCAAGTACTAATACAATCTCTAATGTGCGTTCCATGTTATCCCCTTAAGTTTGGTTGTGGGCCATTGCTGGCCCGTGTTGGTTACTTAACTAAAAATGTTTTAACATCTTTAATGTCCAAATATTGGTTATATAATTCTTTGTAATCTTGCTCAAACTCCTTTGTTTTAAAGCTAAATCGAATACTGCTTTTATAAGTTGCTATTGTAAAACCTTTGTCGTTTGTCAGTGTGTCGGTGTCAACCATATAGTGCTTGAGAATCGTATCTTTGATATGGCTGCATTCAGCTTCTAAATGCTTGATGTTAGCTTTAATCTCACGATAACGCTCTATAAGTTGTTTTGGTGATTGTATTAACTGCATGTTGTTTAGCATTGTGTTTTTCCCTTAGTGACGGGGCCATCGCTGGCCCGTTGGTTATTTTCCGAGTGTCGCTACGTAGTCGCCGTTTGGTAAGCTGCCAAAGCCGTATACTTCGCAATGTAATCCGTGATGATTAATGTATTCGCTTGCTAATAGACGCGCTTGTTCGTACGGTTCAATCTCATAATCTCTCGAATAGGTTACTGGCTTTAAATCTCTTGCCCAAACTTTCAACCGTGTTCCTCTTGTGTTTGTTGGTCCTAAAAATCTAATTTGTATAGTTTTCATGTGTTTTCCCTTTGAGTTGGGGGCCGTAGCCCCGTTGGTTAATTAATAGTTACTGTAAATTCTTCCCAATCGCACATTTCGTCTTCATTTTCTATGTCTTTGTGATTCTCTTTAACTTCCCATCGCACTTTATAATTAACGTTGTCACCGTCTTCTTCATAGTTTTCGTCAACGCCATATGCTGTGTAATGCGGATTTTCATGAGTACCGTCTAAAAAAGCGTGGCCTACAAAAATCTGTTTATCGTTTAAATTTAGGATTTTTTCACACTCAATTTCTTTGCCGTTAATGTCTATAATCATGTTGTTCCCTTTAAGTTGGGGGCCGTAGCCCCTTGTTTTTAATAATTGGATTCTTTGAATTTTGCTTTAAAATTACCAAACTTCAGCCATGCGCCCGCAATTTGGACATTCGACGGTTTCGCCATGGCTATAACCAAGG
>Ga0307380_10005529_pt1 | contig 16746 bp, 46 predicted proteins | sample UN3MG_FD_202239 | JGI IMG/M metagenome (GOLD analysis project Ga0307380, IMG submission 202239) | Soil microbial communities from Risofladan, Vaasa, Finland - UN-3 | ecosystem: Environmental > Terrestrial > Soil > Coastal area > Acid sulfate soil | place: Finland: Risofladan, Vaasa | collected...
CTCGTTTTTGGCAGCTCGCCGAGCGGCCTTGCTGTACGCTCGGCGGTTGGTCTTGGTATTGCTGTACTTGACCTCGGTCAGGTGGTGCGCGACCTTGTCGCTGTGTGCCATTTTTCTCCCCCTCTCAATTGTTAGATCGAATGACTCGCAGGATGGCTCTCGCAGGAGAGCCATCCGGTGAACCCGTCAATCGTCGCGGCGGCGAAGCTCGCTCTCGATCTCCTGCAACTCGACCCTGTCCCCAGGCATCGAGCACCCGTCGAGCAGCAGCTCATCGCGCCTGCGGCGCAGCTCCTCGGTGTGCTCGTCGCGGCAGGCCAGATAGCACCTGTACCAGTAGCTCATACCGTCACCCCCTTGTGTTGGAATTTCCAGATGCCGTTGCGCAGCCCTGCACGAGCGTGCCGCAGCGCGGTGAAGGACGCCTGTGGCCAGAAGCCTCGCGGACGGTCGCCTGGATCGTAGATCAGGTCGTAGCCGTCAGCAGTGGTCATCGTCCACCAGAGGCCGCCGCCGCCATGGCGGGAGGCGATCATGGCGACCGTCTCGCCGTCAGCGACCACGCGGTACCGGCCAGGGGCGATGCGCCGGAGCGTCATCGAGCACCCCCCAGCTCGGCGAGCACCTGAGCGGCGAGAGCCGGTCGAGCGCAGATCGCCTGCCAGCTCAGTGAGCGGCCCACCAGGCCCTTGCTGACGATCCGGCGCACCTTGGTGACCTCGCCCCGCGTCAGCGACGGGTAGAGGGGGTGCAGAGACTGCATCGCATGTCCGATCAGCTCAGTCATTTTCGATCCTCCTATGTAGTGATGTCCAGAGATCAGATCAGCGGCCCGACCCCAGGGTTTCCCCAGCCCTGGATCCTGCCGTCTCAGTCCATGCATTGACTGAAGCGGCGCAACAGGCGAGTGGAGTCGCCTGCTAGTCGATCGCCGAATAGGCGTCCTATCAACCGCGCCCCCTGGCCGGGGGGCCGATCGAGCCGCTGATCTAATATCTGGACAATCTGCGGGGGCGGCGACCGTAGACCGCCGCCCCCGTTGGATTGTGTTTTGATGGCTTCGCAGGGTCTCCTCTAGTCCCTGCTGTCCCTTGCTGCGTTCTCCCCGTCGACCCTATAACCCGTGGGCTAGTCAGATCTGGGCGGTCTCGTTGCCGGTCTTCGAGGGGGTGTGGCCGGTATCCTCTCAGGATGTCTGATCGGACCGTCACCAGCTTCCCGGTTCCTCTAACCCGGTTTCTACTGCCGTCCCTCCGCTTGGCGTGTCGCGGGGCGCGCTATTCAGTTTTCAAAGACCGTCTGTGTCCTCTGACAAAAAAGACAGTATCACATCTTCTTTCGGATTGCAAGCGTCCCTTGTATCTCGGGTGGAGACAGTCAGACAGGGCTGATCTAGAGACCTCGCCAGATCAGGGGGCCATCACGGTGCGCCTGAGCTGGCAGAGCGGCGAGCAGCAATAGTCGTAGCTGATCCAGCGGCCCTCGCGCCAGGTGTCCTCGCCGCACTCAGGACAGCCGTCCTCTCTGATCGACGCCTCTGCACGTGCGGACCAGAAGATCGCCCCGTCATGGTCGCCGCGATCGAGCGCGGCCAGACTGAGGTTGGCGTAGACCTGCGCTGGCAGTAGGTGGTGCATCTCATATCCTCCTGCCACTGCATAGGATCGATGCGGGCCACGGTGTAAATCTGCCGCCCCTGGTTAATTTTTGGCCATAAATCGACGCGCAGAAAGACCCCCTAACGACGGGTCTCGCAGGGGGTCAGGGGCGCGCTAGGGCGCTCGTGGGTTGGGATCTTCGCGCATGCGCACGCGGGATCCCTGATGCGCTCAGAGGCAGTCGAAGGGGGCAGGCGCAGTGCGGCGCACCAGAGGCTGGATATAGCCGCGTTCTGAGCTGAGGTCGATGACCAGAGACCCGTGCGGGATCCAGCCCTGCGGGCAGAGGTCGGCGACCTGCGCCACGAGATCGGCCAGCGTGGTCGCGCTCGCGATCATGTACTCGATCGGCATGCTATTCCTCACGGGTTGGTATGTATTCACTCTTCACCATCGCGATTCCGCCGAGCTGGACGATGCCGGGTCGATGCTCGATGCCACCTCTGTCGAGCATCTCGCGCCGCACCCGATCCCAGGATCGAGGGTGGACGATTCCGTAGGCGATCGGGACACAGGGGTCGCACTGGATCTCGATCGCGTCCTCGACCCAGGTCGGGATTCTGCGCCCCCCGGTCATCTCTTCGCGCCCGCTCACGCGGTCCTCTCTGGGCGCGCCTGCGTGCGCGAGCGCAGGCACCCGCGCACCTGCGCGAAGAGAGGAACGTGCGCCCGTGCGCGAAGAGAGGAACGTGCGCGCAGGCGCGGGCGCGCAGGCGCGGGCGGGCGCGCACGCAGGCGTGCGCAGGCGTGCGCGGGCGCAGGCGCAGGTGCGCGCACATGCATATGAGTCAAAGGACGATGATGATATCGCTCGTGCTCATGCATGACGAGGCTTCGATGATATTTGTGCGCGCTCGCTTGATGGTTCCTGCGTCTGCGTTCGATGATCCGGGCTCTCTGGCCAGCCGAGTCGGTTGCAGTAGTCTGCGAGCTGGTGGGCTTCGATCAGACATTCGAGTTCGCCTTTGATGCTGGCGAAGAACGAGTTCTCGATCGAGTCCCAGTCCTTGACTTCAGCGTCATGCCAGAAGTTCCAAAAAGCCATCAGAATGCGCCCAGTACAGGCGTCGACATCCATGCGCTTCAGAGCCGCTGCTTCCCTAAATCTATCTGGGACCGGTACGGGCAAAATCTGCCTCCGATTTGTATGAGCTGGCGATCGTCTGAAGGCCAGAGATCGCAGCTTGTTTCGCTCGAACGGCTTCCTTCGTTGCTTTCATCGTCGCCTCAGCCAAATGAGCCTCGAACATCAGTTCATTGCACTGCTCGTCAGCGATGGCTTCCTTGACTGCGACGCTCCCCTCAGCAGTGAGGATGGCTCTCGCTCTGCCCTTGCGGTAGTCCCGCTCAGCCTCAGCCCACGTCCTGGCCTGCTGGACCATCTCGAAGCTCAGCATCTCCAGCTCTGAGATCAGGCTCAGCATCTCCTCGTGCAGGGTGATGGCGTTCACAGGGCTCCCCCCCTCATGAGCGTCTGCTCCACCTTCCAGGCAGCGAACCGGCTGGCGTCGAGCGGCCTATCCTCGTGCGGCTTGGCCAGGCTGAACCAGTACATGTACAGGTCGCGCTCAGTGGCGTTCCACCTGTCCCAGTCCTCTTTCATCCTGCTCTTGTCTCTGCCCGCATACCTGTCAGGGTAATGAATCCTTGGCACCTCGATCTCCTGTTTCCACCCGCACCAGCACAGCATGGTCCTTGCCCTCTGCTCGTCGCTGCAGGTGCAAGAGTCTGGCTTTTCCATTGTCTCTCCCTTGTGATCTTAGACTTACGATCTTAGACCTTAGACCTTAGACGATGACACCCGCCCCGCCTAAATACCTTAGACGGGGCAGGTGACGCCGACGACCTAGACTTCCTTCTGCTTGAAGACGGTGCGGTCTGCCGGAAGCCTGACGGCGAGGCTTGTCGCCTTGTCAGTGAAGTGGACCATGCCGTCCTTGACGCACGGCTGCGCAGTGGCTTCCCACTTCTCGATGCCGACTGACTGGTTGTTGAGCAGATTGACCACCCATGTTTTCGCCATTCTCTTCTCCCTCTAGTTGGCTGACGATCCAGCCTGTTTTGCCGTCCTGAGCATCTGCTCAAGCAGCGTGATCGACTCTGGCTCGCGGGCCAGACTCTTCTCCAACATCTCTTGCGTGCAGTCTCTGACCGTCTCGTCGTCAGACTGCAGTGCGTTCAGAGCCAAGAGCAGCAACTGCCGCTGGATCTCGAACTCCTGCTTGATCATGCCGAACATGGCTGAGGCGATGTTCATCACTTCAACGCCTCCGGCATGGGTCGCCCCTCGTACATCTTGTGGGGTCGGAATCTGTACAGGGGGCAGTCCTTGATCACGCAGTTGCCGATCCGCCACCTGATCGCAGGATCAGTGTCGCCTTCGCAGTCCCAGCACATCGCATTGATCGCCAGCTTCCTGCTGTTGGGGTTGCGAGCCGCATGCTCTCGTGCCGTCAGGCGATCGTATCCGCCCTCTGGAGTGGTAGGCAGGCCATGAGCTGCCTGCGCCTCTGAAGGCGTTGATTTCGGTGCATCAGGAGTCATCGCTAGTCCCTTCGTTGTAGATTTCCATCAGCATCGACTTGACGAGCTGAACTGACCTCTTGGCGCACTGATCAGGAGCGGCGAAGTCTTTGTAGACCAGGGGGGCAAGCTGCATGGCCCAGTTCATCATCTGCACCGCCGTCGGGTCCAGCTCACGTTCGCCGGTCAACGCCTTCTCGACGCTGCCCAGGCATTCTTCGCATGCATCTGACTGAGCAGTGAACCGTCTGGCGTCACCATTATAGACCTGACCGGCAGGCATATGACAGACGGATCTTCCGCATGCCGTCACCGGTCCGCTTGCATGATGGATCATCCCGTTGTCCTCTTGACGCTGTAGTAGACCGGCTCTGGCTGATCGTAGGCTTTCACGCTCCACTCGCCTTCGATGCCCTGCTTCTCGCTGAGCATCTCGCCGATCGGACTTCCCTTCTGCATCGCGAGGAACGTCTCGATCAGGGCATTGAACTCTCGATCCTTGACCGGCAGATCAGAGGGAGCACCAACTCGCGCATCCCTCTTTGATCCGCTGGGACGCGACCGCTCCAGATAAGCAATGTCGTCGTAGAGAGCGGTCAGCCACTTCGCCATTTTTCTCGTCCTGCGCTTGCCCTTGAAGTAGCCGAGCAGGTTTGGCACCAGTGCCAGCGCCACTCTCATCAGAATCGCTTCGCTCATTTTCTCTCCTTGGATTGAGACTTGAAAGCCTCAGCCGACATTGACAGGAAGCCTGATCGTACCGTCCATCCGCGCTCGGTGCTGTAGATGCCGCCGACTGCTACGGATGAGTCAGTGGTGATCTCTGTCTTCATGACTGCGCCGTTTCCTGCGCTGACCATGCACAGCCACTCCAGTAGGAGCGCACGCTCGTCCTTGCTGATCCGCTGCTGAATGAAGTCGCCGAATGAGTCCACCGTGGTCAGAATGAGGTCACCGTCGGTGTCGAGCACCAGCCCGCAGCCAGCCCCGTTCAGAGTGAGGTATGGCTTTCTCGGCTCATCTGCCGTGGGCTGTCCCTCCAACGCTTTCGTTTTGACGTGTGGAAGTCTAAACATCTGCCGCCCCTTCAAGGATCCCGAGGATCCTGTCGATGTACCATCTGCACTTCTTCAGATCTTCGACCTCGTTGCCCTTGTGCCGCCATCGACACAGGTACTTCAAGGCGTTGCCGTGGTTGAAGGAGATGGGATCCTGCACCGTCTCCTCGATCAAGTCAATCGTTTCAGTCTTGCCCTGCGTGTAGTGCGCTGGGTGGTTGACCATGTCCTCGCCGATAGCGCCAGCGACTGATACGCCAGCCGCGTTGTCGAAGCACGGTCTGCAGTACGTTCCCATGTTGCCGTACGTCAGGCCAGGTTCGCCACAGAGTGCGCACTTTTTTGGGGCCATGTCGCGAGGGGCGAAGCGAATGCCTTCCCTTAGCTGGCACCTCCCGCACAGAAAGTTGTCTCGTGGCGGCGTTCCCCAGACGTAGCGCATCTCCTCCTGACCGCAGCGACAGCAGATGAACGACTCGCTCGGCGGGAGCTTCATCATCTCGCGCACCCTGTGGCAAGGCCAGCAGAGGTCAGCGACAAATTCACCCTGGTCGTTGGCGTTGTTGCAGCTCTTGCAGGTTATGACCTCAGCCATCAGACACCTCCAGGTCAGCGATCCAGCCCTTGAACCTTTCGCGGCAAACCTCGCAGAACTGCCAGTCGAGTTCCAGCCCGACTCGGTGAGCTTCCTCTGCGAAGTCATGAATGACGGTGCGCTTGCTGATGGTCCCGCACAGAGCCTTGTCGACGTACGGGAGACCCATCTGCGGCTGTTCGATATGGATCTTGGTCTTCTTCATGATTTATGGCCATTAATCAACGACTGGCCCTTGCCCTCAATGGTGGTGCCAACGGGCTCTCTGCCGAGGCACAGGTGGTCGTATTCGTACTCACCGATCGTCCATCCATCAGCGCAGGCAGCAGCCCATAGCTGGAGTGTCGACTCAGTGAGGATCCTCCAGTGAGTCAGGTGAATGCACCCGATACACGTGCTCGGAATGTAGGTGAGAAGCTCTGGACGTAGACGCTTCATCATTCACCCTCACCATAGAACGTCCCGACGCATCGTCCGTTGACGTACTCGTCGACCGTGTGGCGTGACGGCAGACCTGCCAGCTTCGAGATCTCAAGCAGCCTGACCTTCAGGATCTCAAGGTATGCCGTCAGATTCTCGATCTCCTTGCCCTGCTTGTAGATCACTGACAGGTGAGTGTCCCTCACCCGCTGAAGCTGAGCCACCTTCTCGGCTAGCTGTCTCTCAGTCATGACCTTCGCTGCCCCTCTCGACGATCTCCATGACCTCGTCGATCACCTCCAGCGTCAGCGGCTGCTCCTCATTCTGGATCCACCAGCCATCGCGCCAGCCGTTGCCAAGCTCGTCTAGAAATGACCCTCGCGTGATCACTCTTCGCTCCTCAGCCACCGCACACAAGGCTCGAATGAGAGGGAGTAGGTCATCCTTGATGTCTCCGCACAGGGTTTGCCCCTCCAGCCTGACCAGAAAATTGTACCCGTCGTGATCCTCTGCCCAGCACTCCCTCTCGATCATTCCACTGCCTCCCAGTCCAGCCCAGCCTTTTCCAACCAGGCTCGATACACCTTGGACCTCTGACAGTCCTTGCAGGTGATCGGACCGTCCACCACGTAGCCCGGCATCCAGTAGCTGTCGTTGCAGATCGGGTAGCCTTTGTCGATCCGCTCGCCCGTCTTCACCACTCGGCACCAGTGGATTTTGCGCCCAGTGACCGACTTGAACGGCGTGCGATCACTCATCCTCCACCTCTTCCTCGCAGTCCTCCTTGTACCTCAGCCATTTCAGCCACGAGTTGTGGTATCTGTCCTGGCAGCAAAGACAGAAACGATGACCCCGGTAGAGCGATAAGAATTTACGCCTACTCATTTTCCCACGCCACCCACCATCCATTCATCTTCACTACTCATCCTCCACCTCCTCGGATTTCTCCAACCAATTCCTAAGCTGTTCCTCTGCTTCATCATATGTTGCAATATCACAACCCCTCGACAACTCAGCCATCGTCATACCGTCTCGCCTTGGAGAATTTGGAACCATCTTGAATGCGTACCAATAGTAGCCCTTAGACGTGCGAGAGATCTCAAAGCGATACGCGCCTTGTTTCCATACGATGGTCGAAATGGTCAAATCCTTAAGATTCATTCCTCCACCTCCTCCGGTACCCACCAGCCGGGGACATGTGCAGTACTGTCATACCTCACGACAGCTGGTATGCCCCAAAGCAGCCCCCGCTTCTCCGCCACCTCGCAGCAGTAGCGCAGGTGCTCCATCAGGTCGGCATCGTCGCCGTCCCAGTCGGTGTAGGTCAACTCAGCCTTGCGGCGATCGATGACTCTGGCCGTCGTCTTCCTACTCATCCTGCACCTCCTCCATTGTCGTCATCGCCGATCGGCACCCTGATAGACCATCTCGGTCAGGATCGCCAGCAGCAGTGCCGTGTTTGGGTTCCAGTCCCAGCCCATGACCAAGCAAATACCCATGCCGGTGAGAAGGGCCGCACACCACCAGAGAACCCCACTCAGCGCTCGCCTACTCATCCACCGCCTCATCCTCCACCTCCTCCGGCACGTCCGGCAGTTCCATGCCGAGCCACTCGTAGACGCAGGTCATGGTAGACAGCACGCCTCCGGTGAATGCCATGCCGCAGCCGCCCTGTCCCTGCTGCAGGTCGAAGTTATACTGCCGCCGCGCCCACAGATACCGCTCCCGCATGGCCTCGACGGCCTGCTTCGGTGGCATCAGGTCGCACTCACTCACCCTCCACCTCCTCGTCACAAGTTTCCAGCCAGGCGCGGAGGGCGGATGGTTCGAGTCGGATGCTATGCAGCAGACGAAGCCCTGCGCCGGTGACCCAGACGCCATGCCGGGTTGACGTGAACGTCACGCTGCCGTCGTTGTCGCGAAACACCAACGGCTCTTTCTCTCCGCGCGTCATGAGTCCACCGCCTCGCGAATACACTGCCGGAGGTTCCCGTGCGGGTAGCACTCGGGAAAGTATTGCGCCCTCAGTGCGAGACACTCAGAGCAGGTCACGTAGTGCGCCCACGAGCCATCAGCGAGCGCCGAGACGTACTCGTACTGCTCACCGGCCGCGATGGTGGTGTCGCACTCTCCGCACGGTCGAGCCTTGCGGGCGCGTCGAGTCCTAGCCTCGTAGATGCTGTTGGGCTCGAAGTCGTCACTCGTGAAGCTCATCACTTCACGCCTTCAATCGTGATGCATACCTCAAGCCTGCCGGACGACAGCCGCTTGACATCGACGCCGACCATGTCCATCTCGCAAACGGTCTTTGGAAGATCCCAGCCGGTCCTCGTGGTCACAAACCCGCCGTTGATGCTGCTTCCCATGAACTCCACCTTCGCAGCGGGCCTACCGCTGGCAGCTCGACCTACCTTCCGCGCCTTCAGGCTCTGCTTCTTGTAGGTACCTGCTCGGCAGTCAGCGAGAGCCTTCTCGCAAAGCTCAGGCGGCATTGGTGGGCCGATTGCCGTGAAGCACTCAGGCAGCGTCGCCTGGTGGCAGCGAGAGGGGTCAGGAGAGAGTTCCGGTTGACCGAAATGTTCGACGCGCTGAGCAGAGAGGATGTCAGTGAACGCAACCACCACCGCGCAGATCATCGCCACCCACATCAGGACGTACAGAACGCGGACGACGGTGTCGCGCAGCGGTCGATTGTAGAGCGCCGTCAGGAATTCGTAGCCCATCTTCATGCCTCCCAGTTACCTGCATTTTGCTGTTCGAGATCGTATCGATGGAGAGCCTGGTACACAGCCTTGACGGTGCGACCGAGCCTGCGCCCGATATCCCCGCACGGAGCCCCACCATCGCGCATCTCTCTGGCGATCGAGATTTCGTTCTCGTCCCACTGCCGACGATGGTTGCGCCGCAGCAGTCGCTGGTACTTGTTCTCTGCTGAGCAGTCCTTGCAGTGCAGAGAGACCCCGTCAGGAGTGACTGAGCTGATGTAGTACCTGGAGATCGGGAGGTTGACGTTGCACGTCCGGCAGACCTTCCTTGCCTCTTCTGCGCACTCTTCGCTGGGGTTGCGCGTGTTGGGATCGACCGCGACGACCTTCCCCTGGAAAATGTCGAGCACGCCTTGGATGATCGGTTTCCCGTTCCTCAGACTGCAGATGTAGGCTTCGTACACATCGCTCTTGGGGCCGGTGTACATCAGCCACGCAGGGTTGCCGAGAAGGTCTCGCGCCTCCCTCTCGACCGCCAGCTTCGCCGAGTCATCGCTTGCGCTGATTCGATACCGATCTTGGCCAATCCCAACGGTCCCGATCAATTCGTACCTGCTCATCAGTCTCTCCCTTTGAAAAAAGCCACTTGTCAATTGCCATCACTGCGTAATGCCCAACGATAGGCACTATCACTGCCGCCATGAGTAGCCCGATACCAATCCCGAAAAGCATTGCGCCAAACGGGGACGCTGTCATCCGAGAGCCTTGACTGGCCGGTTCTTGTCGTCGACCACCACCATGAGCTGGTCGCAGCGATCGATGTCGACGAATGCTCCGTTCGACATCTTGGCGCGCCTTGCGCTGACCATCACGCCCATGCGGTAGGTGCAGCGTCTCTCTGCGTCCTCCCGGCTCCGGGGGTTCACTGGTGGGTACTTCACCTGGACACGCACGCCAGCTTCCAGGTCATCCCACTTTGGCACCCTCAGTCCCATCGCTCACCCCACTCAGAGAGGATGCCATCCGCTGCGCCCTCGATGGTCTCAGACAGCTCGCAGAAGCAGTTCCCCCTGCCGCCGCGCTCGTTGACCCTGACCTCGATCAGGGCATTGTTCTGCGACGGGATGAACCGGGCCATGATGGTCAGGTTGTTCTTCTTGGCGACCAGCACCAACTCCTCCCACCTCGGACTGGAACTGCGTGCGGCGAAAGCCCCACCAGGCAATACGTTCCCCATTAAAGCTCTCCTCTCGAAAGTCGTGTCCGGTGTCGTGGGACGTAGCCCTCAGCGGAGAACCTCTCTGCCCAGTCAGGGTACGTCTTGAGTCTGCGGTACAGCGTCGAGAAAGCCATCCCGACGCGACTGAGAGCTGGCGAGATCCTGTGGTCGATCAGATACTCGCTGAGCAGCCATTCCATCTCCTCGTCGACCACCTTCTTGCGAGCGTCGTCGACTGCCTCGTTGCGACTCAGCCGCCGAAGGTGGCTCTTGCGCCGCTGCTTGGAATTCGCCTCACGCCGCTGTTGCTTCTGCAGGGTCTTGCCGGAGCTGAGAGCGTCGTCGAACCGCCTGCCCCACTCGTCGTTCGTTGTCCAGACCTGATAAGCCCTGGCGCGACTCACATTCGACCTCTCTGCCGCTGAGGTGATCGTGTGGCCAGCGAGAAGGCAGCTCTCGAATGTCTTGTACCAATCCATTTGCCCTCCAGTCATTTTTCGTATGGCACTGCATGCCCCTCTTCAATGAGAATCCCCCCAAGGTCGCCGACTCCACCAGAGAGGTCGATAATGGCGAGCCATCGACCAAACGAGTCAGCCTTGAATGTCGTGATCTCCAGGTACCAGCCAAACTCTCCCTGCTCTTCAAAAGTGTAATCGACAGCCTCCTGTATCAGCTCCTCGACCCGCAGTGTCGCCTCACGGGCACGGTAACGCTCATCTGGATTCTTGGACCGAAGCTCGGGAGTGTCGACCCCCAGGAGGCGCACGCGCTGCTTGGTGGTCATGTGGAACCCGAGGTCGATGACCAAGTCCAAGGTGTCCCCGTCTACGACGCGATCACAGTAGGCTCGGTACGTGTAGTTGCTCTTCATTCTCCCCCCGCTGATGAAGGTTCGGATGCGTCCATCCTCGCCAGAGCTGCCGCGCAGGCGAGCCTGGCAGACGCACTGCGGATTTCGAGACGGGCGGTGCGGACGCTATGCGCCCACCGCTCATCGATATCCCCGGCGACGTTGTTCAGATGGTCCGCTGTCAGATCGAGCGACTCGATGTCGCTACGCAGCCCTGAAGCCAGAGCCTTCGCTTCGTTCGGGTCCATGCGGCATCACCTCCGCAGTGACTTGGCGACCGTTACAGTCGCGCAGCACCGCTACATTGGAATCGCGAATGTGGACAACCACATACAGTGACAGGTTGGCCTCGACGAGACAGCCGACCCTTGCCTCACTTTCGCGAATCCTCATTAGATCTCTCCCTCGCCTGCTTCAGCCGGAACTCTGCCATGACGCTACGCTTCTGTAGGCACTTCATGGCTCGCATCCACTTTTCCAGCAATGGCAGGTACTCCTCGTCAGCCTTGGCCGCAGCCTGAATCTCCATGAAATCCTCGTGCAGCCCCATCGAGAGCATCCTATCAGACTGTAACAACGATTGTCAAGTTACACCTGTCTACGTGGGCATGTCGGTGGGGTCACCGTAGCGCACCTTGTTGTCAGAGAACCGCATGAACTTGCCCTCGAAGTCGAGTTTGATCGAGCCGATCGGCCCGCCACGGTTCTTCGCCAGGATCAGGTGCGCCTCCCTCTCAGACTTGGTTTCATCGTACTGGGAGGGGCGGAATACGAACATGATGATGTCAGCGTCCTGCTCAAGGCTTCCGCTGTCTCGGAGGTCTGACAGGATCGGCCTCTTCGAGTCCCGGTGCTCGCATGCTCTGCTGAGCTGGACGACTGAGATCACCGGGATCTTTAGGTCTTTCGCCAGAGCTTTCAGCGTCTTGCTGATGGCCCCGATACCGAGGTCGTTTCTGTCGTACCCCTTGGGCACCGTCATCAGGCCGAGGTAGTCGACCACCAGGAGGTCGAGACCTCCGCTCTTCTTCGCCTTCCTGGCTCTGTGGACGAGGTCTGAGATCGACAGCGAGGAGGAGTCATCGATCAGCATGCCAGCCTTCTGCAGCTTGCGCACCGTAGCCCTTAGACATGACCTCTCCATCTCGTCCATCTGCCCTGACCGCACCTTGGCATGATCGATCGAGGACTCGCACGCCATGATCCGCTCGATGATCTCGACTGAGGTCATCTCCAGCGAGAAGAGCATCGCCCTCTTCCCCTCCCTCAAGGCGACGTGCTGGCAGATGTTCACGGCGGCGACGCTCTTGCCCATGCCGGGTCTTCCAGCGATGTGAATGAGCTGACCGGCACATAGACCCTTGGTGGCGTCATCGAGGTCTCTGAAGCCCGTTCTGAGCCCCACTACGGGGGTAGGAGGGCGCGTCACGATCTGCTCGGCGAACTCCTCCATGAGAGCTTCCATCGTCCTCGGACCACGCCCCTGTTCTTTGCGGTCACCGACAGAGTCGACTCGGCCTTGAAGCTCTGACCAGATGTCTGACGGGAGAGCTGGCTGCTTCCTGACTTGGGTCGTCAGCCAGAGAGCGGTGCCGTCCAGGTCGCGCCTCAGACGATGCTGCTTCAAGCTCTCGATGTACGACTGGACTGCACTCGGATCCATCAGGTCAGAGCCGAGCGTCTGCAGGAGCGCGACGTGCTCGTGGCTGTCGTTGGAGTCGAGCGCGTTCCCCACTGAGACGTAGTCGACTGCCCCCCTGTCGTTGGCGACCTTGTAGATCGCTCTGAAGATCTCCTTGTGCGCCTGTACGCCGAAGTCTTCGACATCGAGAGCCTCGACCACCTCGCTGAGCCGCCCCAGCATCGCGCAGGCCAGAACGGCCCGCTCAGAGGCGTTGGCTACGAACGGGCTTGGATCACCCTGCCCCTCGCTCTCGACGCTGCCGCTGCGGTATGTCTCGACGTTGACCTTGGGCAGCTTGCCGGGAGGCTTCCTCATGTCCGCCGCGTCACCCTTGACCGGCAGATCGAGCAGCGACACATCCACCACCCCGACCACGTTCGCGCCTGCGTCTTCCAGCAGGGCGATGACATCGAGAGCGTAGCGTCGACCCTCAGAGTCGTTGTCAGGCCAGATCACGACCTTGCGGTCCTTCAGCGGACCCCAGTCTGACCTGCGAGCCGCGCTCGACCCTCCCTGGCTCGTGACTGCCACCACCCCGCTGTACATCCTCCCCGCTGCATCAGCAGCCTTCTCTCCCTCAGCAACGATGACGGGGGCATCTGGCCGAGCTGCCAGGCGATCGAGACCGTACAGGGGGCGCGGGCTGCTGACCCCTCCCGGCCCCCACTTACCATCTGGGCTGCGAGAGAAGAACGGGATCACATCCTTCTTGCCGCCTTCTTCGTACCTGACTACGTGGCCGATCTCGCCGCCAGACTCGTCACGGTACGTCCAGTGGTCGACGTACTGCTTGCCGTGCCATACCCCGCTGACCCCCTGGGGAGCGCCGATCGGGGCGCTGCTTGGCAGGTCGACACCAAGCCTCTGCGCCAGGTCGATGATGCCGCCACCGGCAGAGCACGACCGGCAGGTCCACACGAGACCGTCAAGCTCGAAGTCAGCAGATGGAGTCGAGTCATCATGGGACGGGCAGAGAAAGCGGATCTTCGACCCGAGCCGCTTCCCTGACCGTCCCATCGTCGCCCGCTCCACGCTCTGCGTGAAGTCTGGCGAGAAGTCGCTCATTCCCAGGTACCGAGCTTCCGGTAGGGATCCTTCTCAGGCTGCTTCCACTTCTCCACCACCGGCTTGCCAGCAGACCCCGCCTCATAGAGCTTGATGAACTTCTCGATGTTCTCGTCGCTCTTGAGCAGGTGCTTGAAGTCCTTGAAGTTGATCCTCAGCTCCCACGGGTCGTACGGCCAGCCCTTGACGGCTTTGATCAGCTCCTCTGAGGTGTACCCCCACCTCATAGCAGTCCTGATGCGACCCCAGCGATCATGCGTCAGCCTTCTTCTCCCGACATTGTCATCGTCGCCGAGGGTGCTCAACCACGCATCCCACACCGCGAGAGCGGCGTCGATCGTGGCGTCGTCCCTCTTCCGCAGCGACGGCGGCAACCTCAACAGCTCCTCATTCGACCTCTCGCTCCTGACCACCAGCTCTTTCTCGATGTCGTCAGTCTCGAACTCGCCATCAGCCTCACCGACCCGCCCCTGGCGCAGCAGGTCGAGGTCGAGGACGTAGCCGCTCTTCTCGCCGATCTTGGCTGGCGGCTTCCATACCAGGATGCCAGCATCTCGAAGAGCATCGACGCCAGCTTTCGCTCCCTTCACGCCGACCTTCACCGCCTTGAGTTCCTTCAGCGTCGGGAAGCTCTCTGGCCTGTGACGCAGCAGGTACATGCAGATGATGAAAGCGTCCTTGCCCGCATTGTCCAGAAGCCAATCGAACGCTCTGTCTGGGACGGTGAAGCACCCTGCCACACCCTTGACTGAGAATAGGTTTTCACCTATATTCATTGGAGGCATAGTTCCGATCTCTCCCGATTGTTCTAGCCTGTTTGTGGTTCTGAATCGCCCCGGCTCACTACCGGGGCGATTCGCTTTTCAGTTGTTCTCTGCTTCTTCAAACGCCAACGAAGCTGCCTGGAGCTTCTCTCTCATGCCGCGAGAGAGACCCTCGATCATCACCATCGCCTCGATGAAGCTCAGTTCCAGCTTCACCCCTGGCAGTCCGGTCTCAGGGTCAGCCAGGATAACACTGAACACCCCGTTGCCGACAACCACGCTGCTCAGCCGGTAAGCCTTCAGCTCGGCCACGAGCTTGGCAATGTTCTCGCCCGGCTCCATCACGCCCCCCTCACTACGAGCGTCTTCTTCTCGAAGACCTCGATGCCACCGACCTCATCCTCTGCCATCGCACCTGACATCCTGACCTCCTCTCGGATCTTCTTGTGATCCGGCGTCATGAACTGCGGAAAGATCAACTTCTCGTCGACCACCATGTAGTCCCAGGATCGACGCACTGACACACCCTTGGGCAGCTCTGGCGCGTCAGAAATGGCCCCAATGGCGCGCATCATGTCGCCCTCTCGACCATCAGGCAGGGTTTCGCCTTCGAGGCTCTTCACGGGGCTGTCAGCGAGTCTGAGCACCTCCGCTCTCAGCTCCTTCTCCTTGGCCTCGACTGGTGCCAGGTGCGCCTTCTCGGCGGCGTTGACCTCAGCGAGAGCGTCCTTGATCTTCTTCTTGATCGGGGCGTAGTTGCCAACGATCTGCTTGCGCAGCTCAACGATGATCACGAGGTGCTTGGCTGTCTGGTTCATGATTCTCCCTCCACTAGCTCTCGGTTGAGACCAGCGATTGCCTCAAGGTAGCTGGAGGCGAGGTCTCCAGCCCCTGCAAGCTGGTCGTCAGTGAACTCGCAGGGGGCACCGATCACCTTCAGGATCAGGTCGCAGACAGACCCGCTGATCGCCATCTGCACCCGCGTCACTTGGTCGTCAGCAACCATCAGTTCGACCCCTCGTCATCGTCATCGATCATGCCAGCCTCCTGCCGCTTGAACTCTCGCAACAGAGCGCCGCTGAAGGCGATCACCAGCATGCCGATGAAGATCCAGGTGCCAGCGGGCCAGAACTGGTTGATGCCGTAGCAGATCAACGCCCACCCGGTCCACCTGAACATGGCGACGATCGCGTTTGCTGTCGTCTCAGTCATACTGGCCTCCAGATAAATCTCTTGCCATCCCTCAGGCCGCGCATCGCAGCCGTAAACTCCGCCGCATCAGGTGCAAACACATGCCACCGGTAGGTGCTCACGCAGTCTCCAATCAGCACCTGTTCAACGCTGACAAGGAAGGCGCGCAGCTCGTGCTCTCCGCAGATCAGGAATCCCTCCCCTGGTGTCATGCGACAATTTCCGTATGCATCCACCTCAAGCTGAACACCCGTCAGCCCAGATGAAACCATAGGCGTCTTGGCATTGCTAATCCATGAGTGGCCAATGCTGATGAAGTGAGCAGATACCGGCGCGATCGCGATGTCTCGATCAGACTCAGTCATCAGCGCATTCCTCTCGATCGAGTGCGAGCTTGTCGACGACAGCCTTCATCCTCTGCGTCTCAGCACGGTACTCGACGCACCTGCTGAGCAACGACTCTGCTTCCGCCTTCCAAGCGTTGCCCTCCATCATACCGGCTCGCCGGTCAGCCGTGGCCTTGTCAGAAAACTCCTCAAGCAGAGCGGTGTATTCGCAGCGCATGCGATTCAACTCGCCACGCAGGTCAGCCTGCTTCTTCCGCTCGCTCGCAGCCTCAGCCTGCGCCAGCCCCTCTTGAATCTTCATCGCCGGGTTGAGCCAGCGGGCCAGGTCCAGACAGAAGGCTTCATCGAGCCTGTAGCAGTTCCAATCGTCAGGAACCTCGAAGGCGACCTCAACGAAGACGGTGCCAATGTTATTGCGCCTGAATCTTACCCCGTCAACGACTTCGCAGGTCTCGCCGATCATCCTCTCCCCCATCTCTTGGCGAACTTGACGACGATCAGAGCAGCCCTGAAGACCTCGATGTCTTCCTCGTACTGGCTGAAGTCGACCATCTTGAACTTGCCGTCCTTCGACAGCCCGACGCCGATCTTGCTGGCTCTCATGATCTCTTCCGCCCTCTCCGGCTCGCACTCTGCCAGCGCATGCTGGTAGGCGGCAAGCTGG
>Ga0307380_10005530_pt1 | contig 16746 bp, 14 predicted proteins | sample UN3MG_FD_202239 | JGI IMG/M metagenome (GOLD analysis project Ga0307380, IMG submission 202239) | Soil microbial communities from Risofladan, Vaasa, Finland - UN-3 | ecosystem: Environmental > Terrestrial > Soil > Coastal area > Acid sulfate soil | place: Finland: Risofladan, Vaasa | collected...
CTGCCCCACGTAAAATTACATGAATCACGGCGTCTTCAGAGTTGGCGGTGATGCCGCGCCTCCAGCGCCGCCGCCACCACCACCGGTGCCGGTGCCGGCACCGGCGCCGCCGTGCAAAAACGACGGGTCGAGCACGGGCACGGCTGGTGCGTCCGACACGTTCACCTTGAGTCCGAGTTCGACGAGCACGTCGTCAACAACGTGGTCGTCGTCAATCTCTTCGTCGACGCGGTCGCGCTCAGCCTGCTCCTCCTCGGCAAAGTACTCTTCCAACAAATCCTTGGTCATGGCCTCGTACGACTGCAACTGTTCGCAGCGCTGTAGAACGTGCGCCATGCGCTCGGGGTGCGCGCTGCGTATTCGCTCGGCCATGGCGCGCACAAAGAACACCATGTTGTCTTCGACGGCCGTGCCCGAACGCAGTTGCTCGAGCTTGCCACGAATCGCAATCAAATTGGCCTTTTGCGTGCCCATGCGCGTGTACTCCACGCGTCCCATGCGCAGATCGCGCGCGGCCTGCCGCGCCTCCATTTTGCGATCGCTTGTCCACAGCTTCTTGGTTTGTTTTTCGAGGCGACGCAACTCGATCGCCTTGTCCTCCTGCGCCATTTCGAGCCGAAACCGCAGTCGTTCCAACTCGGCAAAGCGTTCCGTCGCCTCCTCTTTGACTGACGGTTCGTAAAAGTAGCCGAGCCATCCGTTTCGCCCGCCAAAAACATTGACGATCCAATTATTAAACGACTGACGCTCGCGCACATTCGGCGACGACGACGACGACGACATGACGACGTTTACTGACGCTCGCGCACACCGCCTTTTTACAAGCTTGCAGCAGTTGGCGACGTATCGCGGCTGGCACATCGATTCTGAACACAACGTGTTGACGCCGCACCGCGGCCTCTTTCGTTTCTACGCGCACACCGACACGGTGCGTGTCGCCGCGCTCTTTGTCGACTTTGCCACGGACGTCATTCGCCGCGGCCGCTTCAACAACCCCGACGCGCTCTTGCGCAGCGTGTCGCCAAAGAGCGCAGCAATTCAAACCATGATTCATTTGGCCGACACGGAAACTGTTGAAGTGCTTGGCAAGAGCGTGGCCGAACAGCGTACACTCATTGTGTTGATATTGCACGCCGACGCACACCAGTCGCTGCAAGCCGAGGCGCAGCACTTTGTCGACGAGATCACGCTGAATCGTGAGCACGCGGCCGTGCTGTACCTGGAGCCGTGGCACATTGACGAGCTGGCAATCGACGTTGTCGCGCACTCGGACGTCAACGTGCACCGACGTGCGAGCGACGACGAACGGCGCGCCTATCTTGTCGAGCACCTACCGCTGATGCTCATGTCGGATCCCGTGGCGCGCTGGCTCGGCTTTCGCGAAGACGACGTTGTCGTTGAAGTGCGCAACGACTGCGATATGGGCGAGTCCAAATACCTGCGCCGCGTCGTCCACCGACCGATGCACGCATCTGCCGCAGCCACGGCAGCCTCTGTGCTGCATGATCGCACGCTCTTCGATTTCCAACTGTGAATGCATCGACAGTGCTATTTTATGTGCGTGTAAAGTGCGTCTATAAAAATGATGCAAGCGTCGTCGGCGTCTACCAGCGTTTTCAGCGGCGCTCTTGTCGAAGAATCCGCCACGTCGTCGGTGCCCACGTTCAACGACGACGACGACGACGACGACGACTACACCACCAATGTTCCGATGAAACAACGCTCAAAATACTCAAAGAGCGAAATGCGCGCCAGAGACGGCCGACGAGCGCTCGAAGAGAATATGCGCCGGCGGCCACTGACGTGGTGTGGCGGCGTGCTGTCGCTGATTGCGCTCGCAACCATCATCGTTGGCGTGTGTGAAGTGAGCAACGCCGAACACGAACGAAAGTACGGTTGGGCAATGAGCACGTGCACAATAGAGAAGAACTACGCGCACAACGACACCATGTGCATTTACTTTAGTGTAATGCAAGTTGGCGAAGGACGCGCGGACTCCGTGTGCGCAGTGCCGGCGCGCATCACGTCCGAGGCGTGGTTTCACGAGGCGCCCGCGTGCTCATACTTGAATCGTGTCGATCGTGACGAAGTTGAGTATTGGCGGCAGCTGCCCGTCAACACGCAAATCGAGTGTCTCATTCCAGTTGGCGACAGTCACTCGGTCGTGTCGAGAGAGCAGTGCGTCAACAGCGTTGTCACACGCGGTCCCGCGGCAATTGTGTGGCGGTCGTGGATCGAGCACATGGTGTACTTGCTGCGAACGCCGCGCGAAGGCGCCATTGCGCTCGACCAAGTCACGGGTGTGCGACGCATTCTCGGCGCATCCATGATCATCATCGGCACGATTGTGCTGTTGCTGGCGGCGCTGTGTGCGTGCAACAAGTGCGTGTCACGGCTCACACCGGAACTCGTACGCCCACGCACCATTACGAATTTTCGCCAGCTGTACCGGGAGAAGCGCGCACAAGCACGCAAGTTGCACTGAACGCGACGAACACTCGCGGGCCTATATAAAATATGCAACAAATGGCAAGCATAAAGGAGTGCGCACCAACATGGCATCACTGTTCTCGCCGTCTGTCTTGCAAAATGATGAATTGCCTCGTCAATTCGCTACCGTTGATTTCGTGTTCGTGTCTGACAAAGATGGCAAACGAACGCCTGCGACGAGAAAGGTGCTCAATCTCGATGGCTCAACGAAACTGGACCGAGATGGCAACGAAGTGTACGAGTTCGTCAAGACGTCGCGTATATTTGCCGTCGAAGACGAACGCTGGCAGGAGGAGTTGGACGCGCAGCGCGCTCGCAGCGCCGTTCGCACGCGCAGCGCTGCCACGTTCAGCTCGTATCGCGAACAAGCCATGGTCAACACGGAGCTGCAACGACAGCTGTCGATCAAACAGCTGATAGCTCAGGCGGCAGCGTACGAACACGAAGGTGATTTTGCGAGAGCACACGAGACCAGAATGCAGGCTGCCGCGTTATAAAAGGACACGCTATTCATGGTGTTTACTCGTCGTGACACAATGGACTTGAATGAAGTCGCGCTTCGGGCACACGCCAAGGCCGACTTGGAAATCGGTCGAAAGCTGCTGGTACGTGCACGCGACACGGAACGCGCGCGTCTCGAAACAGCGGCAATCGAGCACACTCGGCGACTGGTACAGGTCGACGCGCTCGAGCGTGTGCGCACGGCTGCGAACGATTTTGTAGCTGCTCTCGAGCATGCCGCGAAGGTGCTGCCGCCATCCACTCAAAATAATGCCGGCAACGGGGCGTTCAGCAACTACGCGAGTGCCATTGAGCCTCTGATCGACTCGTACTCGCGCTCGTCAAGAGCCGCCATGGCCGCTGCGTCGTCGGCATCGATGCCCATCGGCTTGGGGTCGCCGGGCACTGGCCGATAAGAGCGGCAGAACGTGTCGACGTAGCCAAAGCGGCGCACAAGTGGCCAGCGCAGCGCGCGGTCAAAGTTCGGATATGCGAACCAAAAAATAAAGAGTTGCCACAGCAGCGCAAACGCCGAACCGACCGTCATACCGACCATGATTTGTTCGGGCGAGTTGTACGAAAAGAACGCGTGCGCGTAGCCGACGAGCGCGTACAACGACACGATCAGCGCATTTTGGTACAGATAGATGTGCGGCGTCATCCACTGCATTGCAAAAACACCAATGCTTGTGACGGTGAAGGCGGTGAGCTGCGGCTCAAGGGCGGGCATGCCGCACGGCACGCACGGCGAGCACGGCGGCAGCAGCGGTGGCGCGCCACACGTTGCGCCCGGCGGCGACGGCACCGGGAACGGCGCCACGCCACACGCATTGTACGGCGACGTCGGGTCAATACACCAAAACGCGTACTCCCCGCACTGCGCAAACGGCACGGGTGCCGAAAACAGCCACAGCAAAAAGTAGTTGAGGAAAAAGTTGACAGCGATGCCAAACGACAACAACAGCAGGTAGAGTTCGCGCGTGCGCAACAGGCCCTCGAGAAAGATGCCCAGCGAAATAAAGTAGTGCGTGTAATACAACAGCACAAGATACTGTGTTACGAAACTGCGTTCGTACGGACAATGCGACTCGGTCCAGTACTCGATGGACGTCAACGGCATACTGACGACGACGACGACGACGCTGTCCAACTACTCATGATGACGACGCACACTTTTATACGACAGGCGGCATTGACGGAATAACCACAGTGTGTATGTGCGCCGTCAGCTGCTCAAAGTCGGCGCTCAGCACGCGCGTGCTGTCGCTGCCAACCGCGGGAAGCTCCGTCAGCTCAAAGTTGTGCTTGCCGCGCGCTATCCACAAAATGTCGTGTGTGTTGTTTGGTGACACGGCCACGGCCGCTTCGTACAACCGCTGCGCGTGTACTGGCGCAATGACTTCGTCTGCGGCGCCGTGGACAATCGAAACGGATGTTGTCGCGCCAATGCGGCCAATGTAGTCAATTGTCGTCATGATGTCACCGGGCAACGTGACGCCCAAATTGCCGAGCGCGACGCGAAACACTGACATGAGCGGTGACACGAGCACGAGCGTGCGTGCCGACGCGCGCTGCGCAACAATGTACGTTGCCACCGCCGATCCCAGCGACTTTCCATACACAATGATGCGGCGCGCGTCGACGCCCCGTTTCTCCACAAGATCGTCGTATGCCGACAGCGCCGCAGCGTACACGGTGCGCTGGCGTGCGTCGCCCGTCGTGCCAGTGTAGCCCGGATACTCGAATACATACAGCCCCACGCCGTCGTCGGCGAGCTGATTCAACAATCCAATGCCCACAATCGACACGAAGCCATCGACGTCGTCGGCGTTGCCGTGGCACGCCAAAATAACGGGTCGATCGGGTGCCGCCGCCTCTTGATAATACACGGGAATGCTGTTGCCGGCCGACGTGCGCACAAAGTCCGTGGCAACAAAGCTGGTCTCGCTCTGTGCGCGCGGCGGCTGAAACGTGGCCGACGACACCAGATTGCCCATGCTTGCAGTGGTGACAACACACATTTTACTGTTCTGATATAGACGTGGCGGCTTTGCGTCGAATTGACCGCCGATCCATGGCCATGCTGCTGACGCCCGACACGTTCTCGGCAATGTAGCGCCGTCTCAGCTGCAGCGCGAGGTGCAGCGACACGATGGCGGCCGCAACCAAGAACGCAAGCACAATGTACGGCCGCACCCGTTCGATCATTTCCAGCGGCGTCAACTCGCCAAACTGCGCATCGACGGAAATGACGTTTAACGAGCCAATGTCCAGCGGTGACGCGGGGGGCTCCGCCCCCCCGACCCCCGGACGCGTCGCCTGAGAACCTGCGAGAGCCCGAGGGGGCGCAATGTACGGTCGCGCTTTGACAATATTCGACATGTGTGTGTAGACCACCGGGTACGTGCGTTGCACTCTCACTATATAGAGATGACCAATGATCCAACCCTAATTGAGCGCGCACGATGCAGCGCCGACCCACTACACGAAAATCCGCTGCCGCACGCCGCCTCGCACAGCTCTCGCCCGCGCTCAGCAACTTTGCCGCAACACTCAGTGACGACGACGACTATGACGAGGACGAGGACGAAGCATCAATGTCCTTTTCCACCGTTCGCGGCCTCATGCCCTCCGAGATGGCGCTCCGCGCCACCTCGGGCTCTGGCGGCTTCTCAGGCAGAGCGTCCGGGGGTTGGGGGGGCGGAGCCCCCCACCAAACGGACGACGAGTCGTACATTGCACTGGAAGCAGACGATGCCACGATCGAGACGAGAACCGCAGCGCTGCCACGACCGTCGTCGAATCAGACGCTTCAGCGGAAACGCAAAGCAAAAGCCGTGCTGGCAGCTGAAGCCGAGCTTGCCCGCACCACCAAAAAATCCGCGACTGCACCCAGAGCCTACCGCACAATCGACGACGACGGGGGCTCTGCCCCCGCAACCCCCGACCGCGTCCTTCGTGGTGCGACGGGGGGTGTGGGGGGCACTGCCCCCCATTGGAGACGACGATTTGTAGAGGAGCAGAGACGCACGCCGCTGCAGCAGGCGCGCCGTGCTGCGCAGGAAGGGGCGGTGGAGGCGCCGCTCGCTCCGCAGTACGTTGGCTGGATACGGCGGCAGTTTGATTTGCGCAAAAAACTCTCTGATCAGCCGTGGTACCAACAAGCCCAAATGGTTGCGGCGTACGCAGGCATGTCCATTGATGAGCTCGTGTACATTCCGTCGCTGCAGGCGGCACGCACGAGCGATCAGCCACTTGTTATTGTGCCACAGCGCTACGAGGCGCTCATGGAGCCGTCGCCGTTCAACTACGAGAGCGTCGTTCCCGAGAGCGTTCGCCGCAACGTTCCCGGCGCCACGACGACGCCTGCGCAACACCAAGCCGACATTGACGCGGCACTCCTCGCCATGCTGGACGAAATTGAACGCGAAGAAACGGAGCGCAACTCCATGTCAGCAGACTCTGAGGACGGAGTTACCGCTCCCGAGGAAGCGACGCCTGCGCGACCGCGCGTCGTCAATAGACGTGCGCCGCAGCAACCAGACGGGCCGCGCATGCGACGCGCCAACTCGTTGCCGGCGCTGCCACGAAACATCTTCTTTACCGAGACGACGGCGCGTCCACTGTTCACGGCACTGCATCACGCTGCGCGCAGTGGTGCGTCTCCCGAGTACGTGGCGCACTTGGAGGCACTCAGACAGGAGCTTCTCGAGTTGATTGGCGACACGCCAAACAGTGATGCAGCGGCTCGAGGGTTGGTGCGACGCATCTATCAGCGCAACCGCATGATGAATTTGCTGGCTAGCGTCGAGAAGCGCCAAGAGCGCGCAGCGGCAGCAGAGGCGGCGCCAAACGTTGCGTTTCTCGAGCCAAAGCACGTGCGCAACCAACAGTTGGCGCGCGACATGATACGGCTGCGCTTTCCACGTCGACTTGGCACGGCCACAGTTGATCAGTTCGAGCGCTCCGAAACGTGTGCGTCGCTCTTTGCGCTGGTCGTGTCGTCGCTCGCCAGTCGTGGCATGTTCGTGGGCGGACGGCGCCAGCTCCGCGGTGGCGACTACAAGCGCTACGAAGACGGCGTGGGCTACGCCATGTCACAGCTGCGCTGGGCCGGCATCAATCGTCAGAGCGACACTGTCGAAATCGACATGAACGCGCTGTCGTCACATCACGACGACGCCGCGGCGCGCAACCCGTGGTGCACGCGCTCGAACCGCTACGGCTCGTCGTCGTCGGCCACCGGGGGTTGGGGGGGCGGAGCCCCCCTTGGCTTCGGCGCCGCGCTGAAGCGAGGCCTGTTGTCATCGCCGGGCTTTGGGCCGCTGACCGGCGCAGATGCCGCGAGGTCGGCATACGGCAAACGCAACGTTTTCATTTAGATGTCGCATCAACATTGCACGGCGTCTGTATAAAATGTCGCGTACTTGGACGTCAGTGTAGTGAAGACGTCCACGCACCACACAGTTCAGGTGTAGGTGCCAATCGGTCGTCGACTACTACAAAAGCAGTGTACTTACATTGAGTACGACGAGCGCAAAGACCAGCCAACAAAAAAATGTCTCACCCTTCGGCACTTCGTCCGACGGGCGACTTCCTGAGAAGCTCCAAGGCGGGTGCGTCGCGTGAGCAAATCGTTGCCGAGTTGCAGCGTATCAAGTACAAGAACAAGGATTCGCGGTACAGCGGTGCCAAGGGGGGTGCGGCGGCGGCGCCGCCAGTGTACGACGACGCCGTTGGCGACGCGCTGCGTCAGCCACTCGTGCGCAGCGCAGCGGCGCAGAAGAACGGCGTCGAGCACTCGGATGGCGACATTGCCATTTTGAAGGCGGTGCAGAAAGCGCTCGAAGGACGCATGCAAGACGCTGCGACGTCGTACGACGACCTGCTGAGCGAGTCGAAGTCGCTGCAGTCGACGGCCGTGTTCACGTTCACGTGGCGTAAGCAGCCAACGGACAAGGAGGTGTCCGTCAAGAAGTCGGCGGCGGAGCGTGCAGGCAAGGTGTACGAAGCCGACAACACGCCGACGGCCCCAGAGCCCGTGTCGTTCTCGGTGCCGACGCTGAACCGCATGTTCGGCGGCAAAATTGACTTCTCGAAAGACCAGTATTTGTTGTCGGCGCACATTGAGTCTGCTCACTCGACGGCGCCGTACCCGCTCGACTTCACGCTGCACGGCGTGCAAGGGCAGGCTATTGAGCGCGAGTTCTCGAGCGACGGCACCGCGGCGACGCTGACGCTGTTGCCGAACACGACGTGGACCGGCGACTTGGAAATTTTCCGTTTGCGCGACGTCAACGTCAAGAACTTGTACAAGCACGGCAATGCCGACATGAAGTCGGAGCTCGAGGCGCTCGTGCCGCTCGACGACTCGTCGATCATGTTGGTGCCGCCGAACCGCACGCTCGGCAAGATTCTCAAGCGAAACCAGAAGAGACTGTTGAAGGGCGGCGAGCTCGAGCTCATCCCCGTCATCAACATGTACGCGGTCGACGAGTCGCTCATTGTCAAGGTGCTCGAGGACTTCAACGACCAGGTCATGAACGACCTCAAGACGACGGCGTTCCCCGACATTCAGGGCACGCTCGCGCGCGCTGACCGCACGATTTCCGAGGCTGATCGCTCCGAGTTCGCCAATGCCGAGGACGCGGCGGGCATCGGCTCGGCGGCGGCCCTCGAAGCGGCGCACAAGGCCAAGCACCAAGTCACGGTCAAGGTTCGCTTGCACGTCATTGACCCGTCGAAGCTCGCCGACCACGAAGTCGCCAAGGCGGCGCGTGCCGTTGAATAAATTTCATTTACATTTACGCACCGCCGCCGCCGCCGACGAGCGAGTGTTTCTGGCGTCGGTCCGCGCCGATTTTGCGCCGTTTCACCGCTCTCTTCGGCTTCGTTGTCTTTTTTGCAGCTGCCGCCGCAGCCTCACTCGCCGACATGACAATATCGTCGGCGTCATCGTCATCGCCATCTTCGTCCGCGTCGTCAAGCAGCGCGCGCGCGCCCACGATGCTCGTTGCCATGCGCAGCGTTTCGCGCACCTCATTCTCTTCGTCGTCTTCGCCGCCGCCGGCGCCGTCATCATCAATATTCTCCGCGCTCTTGAGCCGACTGCCCCCACTGAGTATGCCGCCAAACAGCGTGCGCGCATAGTTGCGCGTCGCGTCCCACGACCGCAGCGCGCCCCACTTCGACTTGATGCCCACGTCGACCGTCGTCAACGAGTGGTAGTTCGGCGCCGCAAACAACCAGCCCTTCTTCTTTGCGTGTTTCGCACACAGATACACGGCCACAAAGCGCATCGTGGCGTCGTCAAAGACGGGCGTCGAGAAGTAGCGCTCACCGGGTTTGCGCACCGACCGACACTGCCGGCACTTGGCCGACGTGCCGGCGCCGTACACGCCCAGCGACGTCAGCTCGCCCTGCTGCTGCGTGCGGCGCCAGCAGCGCGTACACAACAGCGTCGCGTCATACCAATGCGCCGCCGTCATCTTCGTGTAGCCCAGACACGAGCAGCACGCCACAATGATCGACGAGTCAATACGCAAACCATAGCCAAGCATCGACACGGACAACATGCGCTGCCGCGAGCACAACGAGTACAAATAATAGCACCGCATGTCGTGCCGCCGCTTCGTATTCGCCGAGCGCAGCGCGTTCGCCCGATCCTGCGGCGTAATCGAATCCTCCACTTTCTGCATGGCCGTGTGCGTCTGCCGCGTCTTGCGCTCCTGACTCTTGTAGCGCTTTGCCGCGCACGTCCACACCACACACTCATCGGCCGGATCCGCCGACCGGTGGCCCACAATGAACGGCCGCCCATTCAGCTTCTCCCAGCGCACCAAGAACTCCTCAAACACCGTGCTCTCCTCAAACGGCGGCGACTCCAATGGGGGGCGCACGCGCCCCCCACACCCCCCGGTCGCCACGTGTTCGTGATTGTCGTGCGAGACGGGAAGCATGAGGGAGTCGTCGTCGTCGTCGGCGGCGTTCCAATCAGTGCTGCAGGGGTTGTGGGGGGGCGCAGCCCCCCCATCGAGTTGAGCGAGCCAGCGAATGGCGTCTTCGCGGGCGTTGGGCGGCGCGTTGAAGAGCGACGGGTTGTAGGGATAGATGTTCATGTCGCCGTCGATGGAGGCGTTGGCCTTGTACCACGCAAAGAGCGTTTTGTGGCGCTGGCCTTCGCGCTGGAGTTCGGCGAAGGTGGGGAAGCCGCGGCGGCGAAGACGCTCGGCAACTTGCATTTCGACCGACGACGACGTGAATGAGACGAGTTCGCTGCCGAACATGGGCAGTTCGTTGGATGCGTCGGCCTTGGCGTCGATGAGAGAGCCGCGGAATTCGCGGCACACGCGGCACACGAACGACGAGAGCATGTGTATGGGCAGTGGCTTGGTGTCGTCAATGTTGAGGCGTTCGCGCAGCACCGACGCCTGTTTGTCGGCGAGGTGTTTCGACAGCGGAAAGACGTAGATGCGTTCGCGGTCGATTTGGGCCTGTGCAAAGGCGTGCACGAGCTGCAGCTGGTACATGGTCGTGTTGCGCGCCAGATAGCACACGAGTGCGACGGCGACGCCCGGCGACGGCGTCTTTTGATAGTTGTTGTAGGCGGCACAGTACTCGCGCACAACGCTCGTGTTGGCGTGCAGCAGCAGCAGGGGAAAGTGACCACGGTCAATGAAGTTGCGCTGAATGTCCTCGTCCGTCGCGTCGGGGCCGGGAATTTGCGTCACGGGCAGCAGCGGCACGAGGCGCTGACGCCCCTTGACGGTGCGCACCTGACGACGGGGATAGCAGTCGAGCATGCGACGCAGTATCAGTTCAACGTCGGGCGTGAACGCGGCGTCGAGCGCGCGCTCACTGCCTTCGGGAGTGGTTGATGTGGGCGCAAATGCCACCGCCGCCGCCGCTGCCGCTGCCGCAGATCGACTAGACGTCTCGGGGCTTGTGCGACCAGTGTCGAGGAAACTGATGCACGCCGACACGAGCGCCTCGATGAACGACTCTTTTTCGACTTGGTACAGCGTTTTGGATGGCAGCGCCTGTGCCGCAATCGTTTTGAGACACGACACGCCCGTGGGCGAGCCGCGCATCGTGTCCATGCAGTCGACGACGCTCTGCTGCCAGCGCAGCCAGGCCGTGCGCGCACACAGCTCTTCGTACAGATGTGGAATGAAGCGCGCCGTGACGAAGACGAGGTATTCGCGAACGATGTTGACGACGGTGTTCTGATGCACGAAGCGACGCTGTTTCGACGTCTTCTTGACGTTGACGCTGACCGACGCGAGAAACGAGTAGATGCGTGAGCGCCGCTCGACGTCTTCGACGGGCAGCGACGACGGCAGCACGCCGAGCTTCTTCTTGGCGCGCGCCTGCGCGTAGTCGCACACTTCCACGTCATCGGCGACGGCGGGCAGCACAAAGTCGCGTCGGTAGTCTTGGGCCCGCGACCGCGTGATGCCGCGCGCACGCCGCGCCGCGTTGATGACGCGCGACACGCGTGTATTCGGCACGAAAAAGAGCAGTCGGTAGATGCGCAGACGCTCGCCGAGCGCGGGACGTTGCCGCGCGTGACGGTAGATGCCGAGCATCGACGCGGCAATGAACGCCGTGAACAAATACATCATGGCGTCGTTCTCGACGTACGACGACTCGATGATCGAAATGACGTCGCGCACCACGCAGCGGTGCGGAATCGCCTTGCTCAGCATGTGCGTGAGCGAGTCGCGCGACTTTGACGACGACGACGACCCCGACCCCGACCCCGACGACGCCGTCTCGGCAAAGAACGAACACGATTCAATGCGCGCCACCAAGTCGGGCAACTCGCCTTCGTGAAAGACCGTCGCGGCCGACGGCGCGTACTGCTCAAGAATGGCGTCCAACTGATCGCTGCCGTCCTCGGGAATATATCCCAGCTGCTCAATGGCCGTGCACATCAACAAGTGCGCATCCAGCCACATGTGCGCATAGTGCGAAAACGCATCGACCCGATCGAGACCGGGGGGCTGCGCCCCCCCAACCCCCCGCCGCTCCGCCTCCTCACCCCCCTTCGCCGTATCACTAGACGTCATCGGGGGCGGAGCCCCCGCCGGGGGTTGTGGGGGCGGAGCCCCCAGCGGAGCCCCCAGCGGAGCCCCCATGCCTTTGCGCCGCCGGCGTTTGCGGCGCTGCTGCGTGGCGTTTTTGCGTTCGGCAATGGACTGGGTGGAGCGCTCGGCCTGCTTGTGCCGCACGCCCCGACAGTACGACTCGAGCGCGTTGACGCGCAGACAGAGCGCCGAGTACACCTTGTAGCGGCTCTCTGTCCACGTGTCGAGAACGTACGGCATCCACGTGCTGGGCGCTTCGATTTTGGTGCCGAGCAGCGCGACGACGTCGGCAATGTACGGCGACGTCGCGCTCGTGCGTTCGTTGAAGCGGCGCAGATCGAGAAAGAGCAGTTGTTTGAGCGGTTCGGGCGTCGAGCCCGTCAGACGTTCGCGAAACGCAACGTCGGGCGGGCGCGTCATGTCGGAAAAAATGGGTGGATCTTTTTGTGGTGGTGGTGGTGGTGATTGGTCGCTGGCATCGTGTCCTGTTGACAACATCAAAATTGGGTCGACTCGTTCGAGTAGACACAGTTTTGTATTGTCAACAGTCACCCACGGCACGATGCCCCCTAAAAATGTCCAATGTGCAGCGCTGGCGGAACCTGCGTTGCACCCACCGGCGACGGTGGCGTCTCGGGGCCAGTCGATTGATGCAGAGACTTGCGTTTCGACGACGACGACGCAGCACCAGTAGGCGCCGGCTGCGGCGCCGGCGGCGCCTTTGGATACGCAAACGTTTGCTGAAACACGACAGTGTTCGAGTAGCGATCGTAGACGCGGCGAAAGTGACGCAGCGACGGCTTGACAATGGGATAGAGAATGCCTTCAAAGACCGCGTCGACGGGCGTGTTGCAGTCCTCGACGCGGTACTCGCCGGGCACGTCGACAATGTTGAAGTGCGGCTGAATGAGCGTGGGCGTCGGATCGCTGTCGGAGTTCGGCGCGTCGACGCGAAACTGCATGTTGTCGTTGCGCGTCGACACGAGAAAGCGGTTGACGTCGTAGCGAATGCACAGCAGGCAGTTGCGCGACAGGTCGGCGAGACGCGACTGCAGCCCCTCGTTGAGCCGCTGCAGATGATCGGCCCACTCGTTTTCGTAGTAGAACGCCATGAGCGTCGTGCCGCCACCCTGACAAATGATCTGGTTGCCCTTGCAGCGCACACCCATGGCGCACGCGGGTTCGCCGGCGCGCGGCGGGCGCAGCATCTTTTCTTCGTGTGCGCGACGCGACACGGGCAGCGCCTGTCGCATGCGCTGCAGCGTCGTGTTCTGCGGATCGTTGAGGTGCGGCGGCACGCCCGCCTCGCGAATCACGTCCGCCACGAGCTTGTTGAGAAACGAGTCTTCGAGCGGGCTCACCGTCGACGCAAGCAGTCGGGGAATGGGCGCCGCGTGCGGGCGGTTGTTCGTTTCGCGCACGAGCGCCGACGCACACTCGGCAATGCGCATGCCCATTTGGCCCACGACCGGCGCGTCCGACGCGTTCAGCGACTCGCGGCAGTACTGCTGCACGAGCGAGTAGTTGCCGCGCATTTCGAGGGGCGGCGGCGCACCCCCGCTGCCTTTGAACACGTCGTTGACGTGGCCGTCGTTGGGCGGCATCAGCGCTGCCAGCCGCTTGCCGACGCTGGGCAGCGGGGCCGCCGCCGCCGCCGCCGCCTCCAATGGGTGCTCGGGTGAGCGCGCACCTAGTGAGCGCGCTGGCGCGAATGTGGCGTCGGCAGATTCGCGCGCACGATTCGCCGCACGTTCAATTGTGCCTTCGGAGCGGTCCGCAAGTGCTTCGGCCGCCGCCGCCGCTTGTGCGTGTCCCGCCGCCAGCCGGCTCACCTGATCCGTTGCCGCCGAGTGCTTGCGCCGCACAAACTCCTGCTGCGCGAGCGCGCGCTTCTCGTTGTTGATGCGCACGAGCGAATCCGACGCGCTCTCGTCGGCATCCCCACCTTGAACGTGTGACAACGGGCGTTTCGCTGCACGTGCCGTGAACGTTGACGTGTGCACGCGCTGCTTGGGTTGCTCGGGTTGCTGCTTCTTCTTGACAAACATGGTGATCGACAATCCAATGCGCTACGCAAAAACAAAAGTTGGTATTCGTTATAAAGGAAACGGTGAAACAAAATTTTTACTAATCGACTAGCACGCGTATGTATACACGCGAATCGTGTACACGTGCCGTCTACTGGTTAGTCGTCGCCGTCATTGTCGTCGTCGTCATTTACCAACGCTACTCCTCTCTCCGCTCTCTCACACACAATGGCGCTATTTGACCAGCCCGCGGGGAGCAAAACCCCCCGAAAGAATGTCGGCAACGATGAGGCGGGCGCGGCGGCTTGGGGAGGCGTCGCCCCCCGCGACGAACTTCCGATTGAGAAGATTGCGTCGTTGGCGCACTCGCTTTTTGCAGACGGCATCCGCAACCGTGTATTTATGCCAGCGTGGCTCGCACAGTCGCTCATCACACAGGGCGTTGCACCACCACCCACCCCCACACCCCCCAATCACTCCATTTCCGGCTCCCTGCACGACGCGGCGGGGGGTTGGGGGGGCTCCGCCCCCCTGTCTACGTGGGCCGAGGACGAGCGCAAACGGCAGCGCGACCGCATGGCGCGTCGGAAACACGCAATCGCGAAGCGCGGGGGCGGCAACATCAAGGACGCACTCAAACGGCAGGACGAACGGATGTTGCGCGCGCTGACGCCTGCGGCAACGGCTGCAGCGGGACGTCGGCTGCCGCGCGCCACCACCCAACTCATTTCTACAATTTCAGCCATGAAGCGCTCGGCGAGCGCCGGCGACATGGCGCGGAGCACCGCCTCGGGGCGCGGAGGAGCGCCCCAGACCGCGGCGGACAACTCGCCCGTGGCGTCGCTGCAGTCCGTGTTTCGCATGATGTTGCTGCACCCCATTCACTTCACAATCGTCGCTGGCGGCAAAGACGACACGTCGCTGCGCCTCTTTCCGTTTGGCAGTGCGCGCTCGCACTCGCAGTTCAGCGTGCCCGGCTCGCTGCTCAACGCCACTGAAGTGCTCACAGTGCAGTATTTGGCCATCACGCCCGGCTCGTGGGCCGACGTTGAGCGCTACGTGCTGAGCGGCGGCGGCACCAACGGACACGGCGAAGTGCTGGTAGCCGCTGCCGAGGCGAACGACGCCTTTGAGCTGGCCTTCGACCGCGTCGCGCTCGTGCACGCGCTGTGCGACGTCATTCTGTACGGCGCCGGCCCACACGTGCGCTGTCGACACGTACTCGAAGCCGCCATCGTGTCCATTGCATCCGAAGCCGCCGTCGTCGACGCTGGCTACCACGACACGCTCATTCGACTGGCACACAGTGTGCGGCTGGCGCCACTGCCACCGCTGCCCATTGACGACATGGCGCGCGTGCGCGCCGCCGAATACGTTGCACGCTACCGTGTTCGCTCCGTGCCGGGTACCCACTACTTTCAACTGATCAGATCACAGGCACACCGGGGGGCGGAGCCCCCCCGACCCCCCGCCGCTCCGCTCCCCCAACCCCCTTTGACGTATCACGAGACGTCGTCGGGGGGGTGTGGGGGGCGGAGCCCCCCATCATCAGTACGATATGAGTGAATAAATGAAGCGCGAAAGTTGTTGGTGTGTGAAAGAATGAGCACAGACAAGGCGAAAATCAAGGCGGTGTTTCGGTCGCGCGAACTGCGCAATGCCATCACGCTGTTGCCCGACGACTGTACGCTTGGGCCGGTGCCCAAGTTGCTGGCGGCGAGCGTGCGCACCATTTTTGAAGACGGCTCGGTGCGCTTCTCCATGGGGCTGGCGACGACGGGCCGCGAGCTGTACAACATGTTCGCATCGACCATTGCCGCCGCCTTCAAGAACTACACGAACGTGCACACGTACGTGTTGTGCTTCGACGACAAGCGCAACGTTCCCACGCGCAAGGCACAAACGCAGGCCGGTCGGCGCGAAAAACTTGAGGCGAGCGCCAAGCGCAAGCGCGTCGTCGAGTGGCACTGGGATCACGTGTCGCCCATCGTCGTGCTTGCCGACGACACGGAGCTGCCGCCGTGGGACTACCTGCGCCTCGACCGCGCCGCCTACGGTCGCGCGCTCGACGAACTCGTCGCGCTCATTGCCGACACGTTCACGCCGCCGCCCGGCTGCCGCCTCATCTTGGACACGGGCGAGCGGCGTCCGCGCGTCGTCGAAGCATCGCTCAACGGGCACGTGCTCGCCGTGCACAACGACGCCGTGCGCGGACGCGGCACGCTCGGCGAAGCCGACATGACGGCGCAGTTCTACGCGCGCTGGGCACGCGACTCGCGCCACGAACTCGTCGAGCGCTCACGCGACGCCTATCCCGCACGCGCTCACGCCACTGCGCACATCGACACGCTCGCCCACTACTACAGCGAACTCACGCTCGCCTCCACGCCCCTTGACGACCGCGTCATCCCCGCCAAGGGCGGCGAGCTCATCGCCCTCGCCCACCTGCGTGCACGCTACGAGGCAGGCGACGTCCTGCTCAACTCCACCGACACCGACTTCATCACGCTCTCCGTGCCGCACTACGCCATGTCCCTAACCCTCGGCCACAACCTCCACGTCCTCCTCGGCCGCGCCCACCTGGGGGCTCCGCTGGGGGCTCCGCCCCCACAACCCCCGGCGGGGGCTGCGCCCCCGGT
>Ga0307380_10005531_pt1 | contig 16744 bp, 9 predicted proteins | sample UN3MG_FD_202239 | JGI IMG/M metagenome (GOLD analysis project Ga0307380, IMG submission 202239) | Soil microbial communities from Risofladan, Vaasa, Finland - UN-3 | ecosystem: Environmental > Terrestrial > Soil > Coastal area > Acid sulfate soil | place: Finland: Risofladan, Vaasa | collected...
CCACACGCAATGCAACGGCGTGGAGCTGTACTACACGCAGCGCTCGGTGCGGACCAAGAGGCACAAGTACGTCTTCAACGGCTTCGACGTCGACGAGCTGTACGACCTGGAGACCGACCCCCACGAGCTGGTGAACCTCGCCGACGACCCGGCTTACGGGGCCGTGAAGCGCGACCTCGTCCGCCGCATGTGGCGCTTCGCCCGCCGCGAGCAGGACGGCGCGATTAACGGCTACATCACCGTCTCTCTGGCCCCTTACGGCCCGGCGGAGGCGTTCCGCGAGGACTGAGGCCGCCGCAACCCGCGACCTTCGCGGCGGGTCGCCGTTATACTGGGGGAGCATACGAAGGAGTGTGGCTATGCGCACGACTCGACGGAACGTCCCGGCCCTGGCCTGTCTCGCCTTGTCCGCTTTGCTGGCGCCCGCCCCGGCGGCGGAGTTGCCGTACGTCAGGAAGGCCACGTGGGTCGACACGATGATTGCCACGCGGGAGGCGATGGCCGGGCAGTCCGGCCCGGCCGCGCAGCGCGTGCCGCTGCCGGACTTCGGCACAGGCGAGTTCACCGTGACGGCCTGGGTGCAAACGAATCGCGGCGGGGGAACGATCCTCGCGAAGGTGCCGGAGACCGGCCGCTGGTGCCAGCAGGCCAAGGTGTTCTTCGTTCGGGGGGGCAAGGCCTCGTTCGACATCGGCTGGGTCGGCCAGATCACATCGCGCGACAACGTGGCCGACGGCACGTGGCACCACGTGGCGCTGGTCGGCAAGCCGGGTCAGCAGTGGATCTACGTCGACGGCAGGCAGAGCGCCACCGGCAGCCTGTCGGGCGAGGCCGACCGGAAGGAGTGGGTCGTCAAGATCGGGCAGTGCGCCGACGGCTTCGGGGGCGACTTCAGAGGGCAGATCGACGAGGTCCGCGTCTACCGCCGCGCGATGTCGGCCGAGGAGGTCAAGGCGCGGTTCGAGAAGGCCCCCCCCGCCGGCGACGCCGGCCTGGTCGCCCACTGGCCGTTCGAGGCGGACGGCGCCGACGCCTCCGGATCGGGCAACGCCGCCTCGAAGCTCACGCGGTGCGACTTCGCCCCGGGCAAGGCCGGCAAGGCCCTCCGCCTCACCGGGGGCGGCTGTGCGGTCGTCGACGCCGGCGCCGCCGCGGACCCGGTCGCGCCCGTCTGGGCACGCCTGCAAGGGGACTTCGCCGACGAGGCCTCCCGCAGGGAGATGACGTGGGAGCGGCAGGACGGCATCTGGCAGGCGCCCTGGAAGAGCGGGGACTTCCCGGCCCTTGCCGGGCGGTACGCCGAGGCGGCGCATCGCCTGGCGATGGTGCAGAAGGAGTTGACGGCCCGGGCCGGCAAGGTGACCGATCGCGCGGGCCTGGAGGCGGTCCGCGAGGGCTACCTCCGCACCCGCCGTCACGCCGAGGCGCTGGAGGCGCTGGCGAGTTTCGACCTGCCCGGCCTGCGCGAGATGATCCGGTCGCTCTGCCGGACCGAGGGCCCGCGCTACCCCGCCGGGGCGAAGCACCTGGCCCGGCTGGACGAGCTGGAGACGCGCGGCGTGGGCCTGGCCGACAAGCCCGACGCGCTGGCCGGGTGGGCGGCGGACGTCGCCAGGCTCCGCCGCGACGCCCTGGTGGCCGACAACCCGCTGATCGACTTCGACAAGCTCGTGTTCGTCAAGCGGAGGACGTTTCAGTCGAACCACTACTACACGGACTACATCAACGGCTGCCGGTACTTCGGCGGGGACCTCTGCCTGCTGGACCTCCGCAGCGGCAAGGTCGAGGGGCTGTGCCCGTCGCTGAAGGACGGCATCTTCGGGCGGTTCGACGTCTCCTTCGACGCCAAGCGGATCGTCTTCGGCTGGAAGAGGAGCCTCGACGAGGGCTTCCGCATCTACGAGGTCGGCGCCGACGGCACCGGCCTGAGGCAGATCACCTTCCCGCCCGAGAACGAGGCGGAGATCGTCCGGAGCTACCGCGTCCGGTACCATCACGGCACGGACGACATGCACCCGTGCTACCTGCCGGACGGCGGGATCTGCTTCATCTCGACGCGCTGCCAGTACGGCATCCTCTGCGACGCCCCGGACGACTTCACCACCACCGTGCTCTACCGCGTCGACGCCGACGGCGGGAACATGGAGAAGCTCACCAACAGCTCGGTCAGCGAGGCCTCGCCGATCGCCATGGCCGACGGGCGGATCCTCTACACGCGGTGGGAGTACGTCGACAAGGGGGCCGTCAGCGCCAAGTGCCTCTGGGCCGTCCGCCCGGACGGGACCAGCTCGGTGGAGATCTACGGCAACGACATCTCGCTGCCGCCGACGCTGACGCAGGGGCGCGACATCCCGGGCAAGGAGGGCCTCTACGTCGTGCTCGGCGCGCCGCACTACCCGCAGAACCGCGTGGGGACGGTCATTCGCCTGGACATGTCCAGGAACATCCGCACGCGCGACCCGATGACCTACATCACGCCGTACGTCGACATCCGCGCGGAGGGAGGCTTCCATCACCTCGCCGACGACGGCACCTGGCGGCGGAGCAACGCCGGGCCGCTCTTCGCCGAGCCGTACCCGCTGAGCGACAAGTGGTTCCTGGTGTCCCACAATCCCGACAAAGACTTCAAGGACCCCACCGCCTACGGGCTGTACCTGCTGGACGAGAAGGGCAGAACGCTGCGGATCCACGGCGACCCGGAGACGAGCTGCTGGCAGCCGGTGCCGCTTTGCCCGCGTCCCCGGCCGCCGGCGCTGAGGTCCGCCCGGGACCCGGAACTGGCCTCGAAGGGCCAGGCCGTAGTGGCCCTGACGGACATCTACCACGGCATGGAGGGCATCGAGCGCGGCACGGTGAAGTACCTCCGCGTGCTGGAGCAGGTGCCCCGCCCGTGGGCCAGCCGCCGGCGCTGGGGGGGCGACTCCTACGACCAGCAGCACTCGGTGATCAGCAAGGACACGGCCCTGGGGCTGAAGGTCCAGCACGGCGTGGTGCCGGTTGAGGACGACGGCTCGGCGCATTTCCTCGTCCCGGCCGACCGGAACGTCTTCTTCCAGGCCCTGGACGAGAACTACATGGCCGTGCAGACGGAGCGGACGTACGTGAACTACCGCCCCGGCGAGATCCGGACGTGCATCGGCTGTCACGAGACGCCTCAGGACGCGCCGAAGCTGCCACCCGGGACGGCGAGGAACGTCCTGGCGCTCAAGCGGGGGCCCTCGACGCCGGCCCCGCAGCCCGGGGAGGCCTCGGCCGGGCGCCCGCTGCACTACCCCACCGACGTCCAGCCGGTGCTCGACAAGCACTGCGTGACGTGCCACAGCGGCGAGAAGCCCAAGGGCGGGCTGGACCTGAGCGGCACGATGACGGCGCTGTTCAGCGTCTCGTACGAGAACCTCCTGCCCGAGCGGCGAGGCGGCAAGGGGCGCCGGGGCACGCCACTGGTCGGGCCGACCATCGGCGAGAACCACCCCAAGACCGGCAACGTGCACTACCTGCCGCCGAAGTCGCTGGGCTCTCACGCCAGCCTGCTGGTGGCCGCGCACAGCAAGGGCAAGGTCAAGCTGGCCGACCCGAAGCTCGCCGAGCGGGCGGAGGAACTGGCCAAGGTCCACCGGAAGATCAGCATCCCGCTGCCGGAGATGATCCGCCTGACGAACTGGGTGGACACGAACGGGCAGTACTACGGCAGCTACTACGGTCGCCGGCACGTCCAGCACAAGGACCACCCCAACTTCCGCCCGGTGCCGACGTGGGAGTCCGCCATCGGCCTCTGCCCCCTGCCGGAAGACCAGCGGTAACGGTTGCCGCCACCCGCTCTCAGGGCCGGGGCGACCGGTCTACGGTTCGGGCGCGCCCCGGGGCACGGTGACCGTCACGTCCTCCTGCCCGGGTGCTCTCGGGGACCCTTCGAGGACGACGAGGAGGACCAGCACGATTCAGATCACCCCTTCACCGCGCCCACGGCGGCCGTGGGGAGCGGGGCGACGCCGTGGCGGATCAGCGTGCGGAGGATGCTGGCGTACTGGGTGCTCCAGGCCCCGCGGCTGTAGCCGCCGCCGAGGGTCATCACGACGGGCACGCCGCGGCGGACGCATTCGTCGATGACCGCCGCGTCGCGCTCGATGACGCCCTCGCGGGTCATCTCGAGCCGGGCCAGGGGATCGCCCGCGAGCGTGTCGCAGCCGGCCTGGAGGACCACCAGGTCCGGGCGGGCCTGCTCGAACAGCCCCGGCAGGTGGCGCTTCAGCAGGGCCAGGTACGCCTCGTCGCCCATCCCGGCGGGCAGCTCGACGTCCAGGTCGGATGCCTCCTTCGGCACGGGGTAGATGTCGCCCTCGTGCATCGAGAAGGTGAAGACGCTGTCGTCGCCGGCGAAGCAGACGGCTGTGCCGTTGCCCTGGTGGACGTCCAGGTCCACCACGAGCGCTCGGCGGATGAGCCCGCGGGCCTGGAGGTCGCGGATGGCGACGGCGATGTCGTTGTAGATGCAGAAGCCCTCGCCGGCGTCGGGCTTGGCGTGGTGGTAGCCGCCGGCGAGGTTGATCGCCACGCCGCAGGCCAACGCGAGCCTCGCGGCCAGGACCGTCCCGCCGGTGGCGTGGCGGAAGGCGCTGACAATGGCGGCGTCGGTCATCCCGGCCGGCAGCTTGCCGATCTTCGGCTGCTCCAGGTATCGCCCCACGGCCCGCGAGTCGCCGAGCGACCTGAGGAACTCCGGCGTGTGCACGCGGAGGACCTGCTGGTCGGTGACGGGCCCCGGCACGAACACGTCGGAGGGGGCGATCGTCCCGGCGGCCAGGAGGGCCTGGTAGATCTTGGCGTACTTGTGGACGTCGAAGCTGTGCATCTGCTCGAAGCCGCCGAGGTCGATCTGGTAGTGCTTCGAGTACACCACGGCCACCTTGCCCCCGATCGCCCGCCCGGTTCGCGGCTCGTCGACGTACTTCAGTGCCGGCGCCTTGCCGGGCCCGCCGCACGAAGACAGCGCCATCGCCAGCAGCACCACGCTCGCCCGCAACCCGCGACACCCTCTGCCCACCGGATCCATCGCTTCTGTCCTCTCGCCAGACCGAACGCCCCGGCCCGCGCCGGCCAGGTCCTTCTTCGGACGCCCATCGGCCCGCAGTATAATGCCTCTATGCCCGAGAAGCGCGCAGCCATCCTGGAGCGGATCCGCCAGAAGATCGCCGAGTTGCCCAACAGCCCCGGTGTGTACCTGTTCAAGGACGCCGCCGGGCGCGTGCTCTACGTCGGCAAGGCCAAGACGCTTCGGTCGCGCGTGGCGAGCTACTTCCAGCCCGGCGCCGACCTGCTGAAGGGCCGGGGGCCCGATATCCAACGGATGATCGACGAGCTGGTCGCCGACCTCGACGTGCTGGAGTGCCAGAGCGAAGTGGACGCCCTGCTCCAGGAGAACCGGCTGATCAAGGACATTCAGCCGCGGTTCAACGAGCGGCTGAAGGACGACAAGACCTTCCCGTACCTCCAGGTGACGACCGACGAGGACTTCCCGCGCGTCGGCATCACCCGCGAGCCGAAGGCCGGCGGCGTCAAGCTCTACGGGCCGTTCGTGTCCGTCAACGACCTGCGGGCCGCCCTGCCGCTGATGCAGCGAGTGTTCAAGTTCCGCACGTGCAAGCTGGACTTCGACGAGCAGTCCGTCCGCGAGCACCTCTACCGGCCGTGCATCCTGTACAACATCAAGCAGTGCACCGGCCCGTGCGCGGGGCACGTCTCGAAGACGCGATATGCCGAGCAGGTCCGCCACTTCCGGCAGTTCCTCGGCTCGAAGGCCTCGCAGCTCCGGCGCGAGCTGACCGCGCAGATGGCCCTCGCGGCCGAGGCGCTGGACTATGAGCGCGCCGCCGTGCTGCGCGACGAGCTGAAGGCCCTCGAGGGCCTCCAGAAACGCGGGCTGGTCCACGAGGACGTCCAGCCGGAGGCGTTCTTCGTCGACCCTACCGAGGGTCTGGAGCGCCTGGCGAAGGTGCTGGACATCCCGGCCGTGCCACGGACGATCGAGGGCATCGACATCGCCCACCTCGGCGGCGGGGAGCAGTGCGGCTCGATGGTGTGCTTCATCGACGGGCGGGCGTTCAAGGCCGGCTACCGGCGGTACCGGATCAAGACGCACGAGGGCAACGACGACTTCGCGTCGGTCCGGGAGGTGGTCTGGCGGCGGTACAAATACGCGGGCATGGACCAGGAGCTGTTCCCCGACGTGATCCTGATCGACGGCGGCAAGGGCCAGCTCGCCGCGGCGTGGGAGGCCTTCGAGGGCCTGGAGTTCCGCCCGCCGGTCCTGATCGGCCTGGCCAAGAAGAACGAGGAGATCTTCGTCCACGGCCGCCCGGGCGCCCTCCGCCTGCCGCGCAACGACGCCGCGCTGCGCCTGCTCCAGTCCGTCCGCGACGAGGCCCACCGCTTCGCCCAGCACTACCACCACATCCTCCGCCGCCGCGCCACGCTGGAGCGCGACGCGCCCGTCCGCCGGAGGGTGGCGGAACCTGATGAGTGATGACGCCGGACGCCACTGGGCAGCGTGCCGGTTGCCGGGAGAGGCCGAGTACGAGAACGAGTACGAGTACGATGGGGGGATGGGGGCAGCGCCCGGTGTGATTCGCCGGCCTACTTCCCCAGGAACTGCCGGACGCCGGTCAGGAACATTTCCACGGCCAGGGTCGTCAGGACCATTCCCATCAGCCGCTGGAGGGCCAGCAGGCCACGGCGGCCCAGCAGGCGGCTGAGCAGGCTGCCGGCAAGCAGCGTCGCGGCCACGACCACCCACGCCAGCAGCAGGGCCGCCGCCCATTCGGCCAGGCGCCCGGGATACTGGCTGACAAGGATGAGGACGGTCGCCATGGCCGAGGGCCCCGCGACGGCGGGGACGGCGAGCGGCACGACCACCGGCTCCTCGCCTTTCTCACCGGCGAAGTCCAGGGCGACGGCGGAGAAGATCATCCGCACGGCGATCAGGAACAGGACGATCCCCCCGGCGATGTGGAGCGACGGCTCGGAGACGTGCAGCACGGCCAGCACGTGCCGCCCGCCGAGCAGGAAGGCCGCCAGCACGGCCAGGGCGATCAGTAGCTCCCGCAGCACGATCCGCCGCCGTCGGCGCTCGCCGACGTTCTCCAGGACCGCCAGGAAGAACGGAACGTTCCCCAGCGGGTCCATCACAAGCACCAGCAGCATCGCCGCCGACAGGATCGTCATCCGCCGCCGCCTTTCCGCACCCTCGGGCCGCCCGCTCCGGCAGGCCGATCCGATTTCACGCCGGGAAGCCAGGCGACCGGCCCGCTAGAAGCGCCATCCTTCCTGCCGAATCAACTCCGTGAAGCCGATGCACTGGATCCCCAAGTCCCTGCACACGTCGGGAATCTTGGGGCGCCTGGGCTTGGTTGAGGGCTTCTCCCCCGTGACGACGACGCACTGGTTGGCCTGTGCCGTTGCGATGACGAACGGGTCCGCGTAGCTCTTGCCCGTTCGGCCGTCGACCAGTCGCGCATGGCTGGCCATGATCCTCGAAAGGTGTTCTTGGATTCGGTCGTCCAGGGGCACGAACAACGCCTCTCGCCTTCTGGCCCACTCGTGCAGGTCGTCGCCCTCCTTCCGCTCCAACTCCTGGAGCACTTCTTCGGAAGAGATGAGCCGCCCATCCGCAATGAGTTTGTCGACGCTATCCCACAGGGACGGGAATACCTCCTTGGGGTACCATCGCGTCCAAGCGTCGATCAGGGCACTGGTGTCGATGCAGTACCTCATCTGTCCCCGCCTGTCAGAACACTGTGACCCGCCAGCACTTCCGCCACGGCCGGCAGGTGCTTCAGCCGGGCCCCGAGCAGTTCGGCAAGCTGGCTGCTTGAGATCGCTTCGCGGTAGTAGGCGTCCACGGCAAGGCGGGCAAAGGGCTGGCCAATCGCGCGGATGATCCGTCGAGCCATCGGGACCGGTCCGCCCGGTGCCTCCCCACGTCGTGCCCGTTCTCGCCCGTACTGCTGGCGCTTCTGCCGGTAGAATTCCTCGCTGGTCCTGCCCAGGATCAGCAGGCGGCGCGCGATGACCTCTCGGCTAACACCAAACTGCCTGGCGAGCAGTTCGATTACATCGTCCGACCAGTCCACAGACCCCTTCACGGCCCGAACCGATGGGTGCTCCAGCAGGTCCTGACGCGGGACGAGGGCCTCGCCAGCGACGTAGTTGCAGAACCGCTCAAGCCTTTGGTCCTGGGTGCGAGGGCGACGGCTGATCCGCAGGTTGGACAGGCCGGTCGCCCCCACCATCAGGTGCAGAAACTCGTGCAGAAGGGTGAAGACGCGCCCGTTGGGGGAGTCCTTCCCGTTCACGGCGATCAGCGGGAAGACGGACTCGGCGATGGCAATGCCCCGGACTTCCCGGACCTCGACGCCGTTCAGGTGCATGACCAGGACGCCCTGCTGCTCAATGGCGTCTCGCCAGCCGTTGAGGGCGTCGTACTCGGTGCGCCAATCCCGCCGTGCGCCCAGGGGCAGTCCGAGCAGTGCGACAACTCGGCGGCCGACCTCCTCGACAGGCTCGTCAAGCCGCATCTGGCCGACAAACAGCTTGGGCTGGTCGGGAGTCTCGTCGGCAAGCTCGACGGCCGCGTCGCGAAGGTACCGGATGCGGCGAATCTCGGAGACCAGCTCCGGGCTCAGCTCCCGCGGCTCGTCGTGGGGCAGGCGGCGGAAGTCGTGAGGGACCGAGAAGCCAAGCTCGGCGGGGGGCTTGGGCAGGTAGAAGGTCGCCAACGGGCGGCGATAGACCCGCGCCATCTCCCTCGCCTGCCTGACGGTAGGGCGTCGGTCACCGGCTTCCCACGCACGCAGGCGCTCGGGCTGCACGTGGAGCTTCTCCGCGGCCTCCTCGATGCCCATGTTGATGGACTCGCGGGCCCACGTGAGCAAGACCGGGTTGACCAAGGCTTCCTGCCGCATACCATCATCCTATCCCGGCATGACCAAGCATCAAACTGGCTAATCGGCGCCTCGGACCGCATAGCAACAGCCAAAGAGCATCCGCTGGCCTCGCTCAAGCGTCAACCCCGTTGTTGATACGCCACGGCCCGGCGGGGTACAAGCAGGGATGGAAAGGACGTTCTCATGCCGAACGCCGCAACGTATTGGGCACTGTTGCTGGGATTGACTGTCTGTCTGGGCGCCCTGGCCGCCCCGGCGGCGACCGTGCTGCTGGAGGCCGAGGGGTTCGACGACCCCGGCGGGTGGGTGGTCGATCAGCAGTTCATCGACCAGATGGGCTCGCCGTTCCTGCTGGCCCACGGCCTGGGCGAGCCCGTCAAGGACGCGACGACCACCGTGGCCATTCCCGCGGCCGGAGAGTACCGCGTGTGGGTGCGGACGCGCGACTGGGTGTGGATGAGCAAGGCCCCCGGCACGGCGGGGCGATTCGAGGTGCGGATCGGCGGCACGGCGCTGAAGGCGACCTTCGGCACCAAGGGCAGGGACTGGCAGTGGCAGGACGGCGGGAGCGTGAAGCTCGCCGGGGGCAAGGTCGCCGTCGCCCTGCACGACCTGACCGGCTTCGAGGGCCGCTGCGACGCCGTCGTTCTGTCCGACGAGAAGGGCTTCGTCCCGCCCAACGAGCCGAAGGCCCTGGCCACGCTCCGCAAGAAGCTGCTCAACCTGCCCGACGAGCCCGAGGACGCCGGTGAGTACGACCTGGTGGTCGTCGGCGGAGGCAACGCGGGGATCTGTGCGGCCGTGGCGGCGGCCCGGCTGGGGCTGAAGGTCGCGCTGATCCAGGATCGCCCGGTGCTGGGAGGCAACAACAGCTCGGAGGTCCGCGTGTGGCGAGGCGGGGGGACGAACATCGAGCCGTACCCGCGGATCGGCGACATCGACCGCGAGTTCGGCGCGCGGGCGAAGGGCTCGCCCGGCACGGCGGCGGAGTTCGGCGACGACCGCAAGCTGGAGGTCGTCCAGGGCGAGAAGGGCATCTCGCTGTTCCTCAGCCACTACGCCCACCGCGTCGTCACCAAGGGCAGGCAGATCGCCGCCGTCGACGCCCGGCACATCGTCACCGGGCGCGAGCGGCGATTCGCCGGGCGGCTGTTCGCCGACTGCACCGGCGACGGCACGATCGGCTTCCTGGCCGGCGCCGACTGGGAGATGACCCCCAAGGGCCACATGGGCCGAAGCAACATGTGGCGGGTCGCCGACACGGGCGAGCCGGTCACGTTCCCGCGGTGTCCGTGGGCCCACGACATGTCCGACAAAAAGCCCCCCGGCACGCTGGGCGTGTGGTTCTGGGAGAGCGGTTTCAACTACGACCCGTTCGCCAAGGGCGAGCACATCCGCGACAACAACTTCCGCGGCATGTACGGCACGTGGGACGCCCTCAAGAACGTCCACGGCAAGTACCCCAACCACAAGATCGAGTGGGCCGCGTTCATCGCCGGCAAACGCGAGAGCCGCCGCCTGCTCGGCGACGTGCTCGTCACCGGTGCGGACGTCAAGGGCGCCCGGAAGTGGCCCGACGCCGCCGTGCCCTGCACCTGGAGCATCGACCTGCACCTGCCGACGGCCGAGTCCGCCAAACAGTTCGGCGACGACGCCTTCATCTCCCACGCGATCCACGGGCGGTTCACCCGCCCGTACTGGGTCCCCTACCGCTGCTTCTACTCGCGGAACGTGGCGAACCTCTTCATGGCCGGGCGGTGCATCAGCGTGGACCACGAGGCCCTCGGGACCGTCCGCGTGATGCGGACGACGGCGATGATGGGCGAGGTCGTCGGCATGGCCGCCGCCGTGTGCAAGGAGTACGGCACCACGCCGCGCGGCGTGTACACGGAGCACCTCGCGCAGCTCCAGGCCATCATGACCAAGGGCGTGGGCAAGCTGCCGCCGACCGTTCAAAGCGTCGAGCCCGGCGGAGGTGGGGCGCGCGTCGTCCGGCTCGAGCCGCCCGATTGGCTGAAGTCCGCCGGGCCCAACCTCGCCCGCGGCGCGAAGATCACCGTCTCCAGCCGCTTCGACGAGGGGCAGTACCCGCCGGAGAACCTCAACGACGGCAAGGCCGACATCTCCTCCAACGCCGGGCGGTGGGTCAGCGCCCGCACGATGCCGCAGCACGTCGAGTTCCGCTGGGACAAGCCCGTCACGATCGGCGCGGCCCGGATCGTCACGGGGTACCTGAAAGGCGCCTCGGCGGGCGACACGATCTGGGACTTCGCCTTCCAGGTCCCCAGGGCCGACGACTGGCAGCTCGTTCCCGGCGCGAACGCGAAGGGCAACACGAAGGTGGACTGGCACGCGACGTTCGCCCCCGTAACGACCGACCGCATCCGCCTGTTCATCACCGCCGCCCACGCCGACACGGCCCGGATCTGGGAGATCGAACTGTACGGGCCGGTGAAAGCGACCGGCAAGCCTTGACATTGGGCAACTGATTGAGAACAGATACCAGATCACCGGGAGAATCTCTCATGGCAACAAAGAAGTCACGGATAGCTCGACGGCAATTCCTTAAGGCTGCGGCCGCGGCAGTGGCGGCCCCGTATGTCGTCCCGGCCTCGGCGCTGGGGGCCGACGGCAGGCCGGCGCCCAGCGACCGCATCACGATGGGCTTCGTCGGCGTGGGCGGCCAGGGCTCCGGCGATATGGGCGGCTTCATGGGCTTCCGGGAGGTCCAGGCCGTCGCCGTCTGCGACGTCGACGTCCGCCACCGCACGCGCGCCAAGGAGCGGGCCGAGCAGCGCTACGCCCGCGACAAGGCCGACGGCACGTTCAAGGGCTGCGCCGACTACAACGACTTCCGCGAGCTCTGCGCCCGGGCGGACATCGATGCCGTCTTCTGCGCCACGCCCGACCACTGGCACGCCCTGGTCACCTGCGAGGCGATGAGGAACGGCAAAGACGTCTACTGCGAGAAGCCCGAGACGCTCACCGTCCGCCAGGGGCGGATCATGGTCGAGACGGCCCGCCGTTACGGGCGCGTCTTCTCCGGCGGCAGCCAGCGCGTCTGGGAAGACTACAACTGGTACCACCGGATGATGTGGTCCGGCACCGCGGGCAAGCTCCAGGAGGTCCGGGTCAATATCGGCGGGCCGTCGGGCGAGATGCTTCGCCCGGCCGAGCCCGTGCCGGAGTGGATGGACTGGGACCTGTGGCTGGGCCCGGCCCCGTGGCGCCCGTACAACAAGGCGTACCACCCGTTCAACTGGCGTGGCTGCCGGGACTTCTCCGGCGGCGGCATGACGGACTGGGGCGCCCATCACATCGGCGGCGCGCTCTACGCCAGCCAGTTGTACGACCAGCCCCTGCCGGTGGAGGTCATCCCGCCGGACGGCAAGGAGCACAAGCACCTGACGTTCGTATACGCCAACGGGGTGCGGATGTACCTCGGCGGCGCGTGGGACGGCCCGCTGGGGTTCAAGGGCACGCTCGGGGAGGTCCCCGCACGCGGCAGGCCCCGCAAGGCCCCGCCCGACATCCACGTGCCGAACTACAAGGGGCGCGGCATCTTCGGGGACTTCCTGCACTGCGTCAAGACGCGCGAGCGGCCGTTCCGCGACATCGAGATCGCCCACCGAGCCGTCGCGACGTGCCACCTGGCGAACATCGCCTTTTGGATGCAACGCGCGTTCAAGTTCGACCCGGCGACCGAGCAGATCGTCGGCGACGAGGAAGCCAACCGCTGGATCGACCGCCCGATGCGCGCGCCCTGGCGGCTGTAGGCCCGCAGAAAAGGAACACTCGAATGAAGCTTCGTCTGATCGGAACGATGGCGGCCGTGGTGCTTGCGGGGGTCCCCGCGGGGCTCTGCGCCGAGGGGCCCGACGTTGGCGAACTGACCCGGGAGCTGACGGGCGAGAAGCCCACCGCATCGCGGACGGCGGGGCAACTGGACGCCGTCTACGCCCAGGTGCTCGACGCCCTGATGCCCGACATGGGCAGCGACGACGTGGGCAAGAGCAGCGGCCCCCAGGGGACCCTCGAGAGGATCGCGTTCCAGGCGAGCCGGCCCGGCGCCGACGCCGACCGGGCCGCGTGCGCGAAGGCCCTGGCCGCCAGGCTGGGGCCCGACGTGCCCGCGCCGGCGCGGGTGTGGGTCCTGAGGCAGATCGAGCGGATCGGCCGGGCGGAGGTCGTCGCACAGGTCGCCCGGGTGCTCAGCGACAAGGACGCCCTGGTCCGCGAGTCGGCCCGGCGGGCCCTCAGGGAGAACCCCTCCCCCCAGGCCAACGACGCCCTTCAGAAGGCCCTCGCCTCGGCGGCGCCCGCGTGGCGCGTGGCCGTCATCAACGCCCTGGCCGACCGCCGCGACCCCTCGAACCTCCAAGCGCTGCTGAAGGAGGCCCAGTCCGACAACGACGACGTCCGCAGCGCCGCCGTCGTGGGCTTGGCGAAGCTCGGCGAGAAGTCGGCCGGCGGGGCGATCGCGGCCGCGATGACCACGGGCTCGGCGGCGGCGCGGCGGATCGCCACCGACTCGTACCTGCTCCTGGCCGACGCACTGGCCGACAAGGGCGACAAGGCCGCGGCGCTGGGCATCTACAAGACCATGCTGCCCGGCGAGGGGCACCTGAAGTGCGCCGGGCTCATCGGCATCGGCCGGGCGGGAGGCGTGGCGGAGCTGCCGGCCCTCTTTGAGGCCCTGGCCGACCGCGACATCAAGGTCCGCGGCGCCGGCATCGAGGCCCTGACCCTGATGCCCGGCAAGCCGGTGGCCGATGCCATCGCCGCCAAGGCCAGGACCGCCGGGCCGGAAACCAAACCGTCGCTCCTGCTGGCCCTCGCCCGGCGAGGCGACAAGGGCGCCGGCGCGATCTTCCTGGCGGCCGCCGAGGAGGCCGACGAAGCCGTCAAGGTCGAGGCGGTCCGGGGCCTCGGCGTGGTGGGCGGCACCACGGCCGTGCCGGTGCTGCTGAAGGTCGCCGCCACGACGGGCACGCCCCAGCAGGCCGCTCGCGAAAGCCTCCAGCGGATCGAGGCGGCCGGCGTCGACAGGGCGCTGCTGGCCGCCATGAACGAGAAGGACCCGGCGATCCGCACCGAGGCCATCCGCGCCCTGTCCGCCCGCCTCGTGAGGGCGGCGACACCGGCCCTGCTGAAGGCGGCCCAGGGCGCCGACGGCGGCGTGCGCAACGAGGCGCTGAAGGCCCTGGGCGCGGTGGCGGGCACGGATTCCCTCCCGGCCGTGGCGGCCCTGCTCCTGAAGGCCCCCGACGACGGATCACGGAACGAGGCGGCCAGTGCGCTGGCCCGCATCGCCGGCCGCGAGGCGGACCCCGAGAAGCCCGCCGGGCCCATCCTGAAGGCCCTCGCCTCGGCCGACGGGCCGGCGAAGCTGTCGCTCCTCGGCGTGGCGGGCCGGGTCGGCGGCCGGAAACTGCTCGGCGCCGTGCGGGCCGCCGTGAAGGACAAGGACCCGAAGGTCCAGGACGCCGCGGTCCGCGCCCTGGCCGACTGGCCGGACGCCGCCGCGGCCGACGACCTGCTGGGTGTCGCCAAGTCTGCGCCGAACGAGACGCTTCAGGTGATCGCGATTCGCGGCTTCATCCGTGTTGTCCGCATGCGGAGCGATCGCCCCGCCGCCGACAGCGCGAAGATGCTGGCGGCGGGACTGGCGGCGGCGAAGCGGCCCGAGGAGAAGAAGCAGGCCCTCGGAGCGCTGGGCGAGGTCCGGGACATCCTGGCCCTTCAGGCGGTCGTGCCCTGCATGGCCGACAACGCGCTGAAGGAGGAAGCCGCCCGCGCCGCCGTCCGCATCGGCCGCGACGTGTGGAGCAAGGACCTCGACGCCGCCAAGGCCGCGATGCAGAAGGCCCTCGACGCCTCGAAGAACGACGACACCCGCCGGCAGGCGCGGGAGGTCCTCGACCGCATCGAGCAGAAGCAGCAGGAGGCCGCCGGCAAGAAGTGACCCATCAGGGCCCGGCCGGCGATGCCTCGGCCTGGGGCCGGACGTGGACGGCGGCCGGGAGCATGGCGCCGACCGTTACTTCGAAGCTCCGTTGCGGCGGGCGGAGGCGGGCGATGTCCTTGTTCGTCCTCAGGTCGACCACCGTGCAGGCGACGGGCGTCGGCAGCGTGACGGTCGCGCGGCGGGGTCCCTGTGCGAGGTAGTCGGCGATCAGCAGGAACATCCCGTCGCCGCGCCGCATGCCGCTGATTCGTGCGGCGGGCTCGCACGTGACGCCCGCGACGAGCTTGCCGTTGACGATCACGTCCTCGACCGGCGCGACGATGCGGATCGCCTCGGCCAGGCCGGCAAGTCCCTCGGCGTCCCAGATGCGCCCGGACCAGAAGTGCACACCCCGCGAGCCGTTGGCGAAGCACTCCAGCAGGGCGCAGGTGAACGCCTCGGCGGGGAACGTGCCGGCGTCGCCGGGGGTGATCCACGGCAGCACGTCGGACCGCGGCAGCTTCGCCCGATCGGCACGGGCCTCATCGCCGATCAGCCCCAGGTGATACGGGTACAGCGGCGTGTACGTCGAGACCTGCGAGTTGCCCATGAGCCTGGGGTACAGCCGGTCGAACGGCCAGAACTCCTGGTAGTTGTGCCCGGGGCGAAAGTCGTAGACGCCCAGTTCCGGCGGCTCGATGCCGGCCTTCGCGCACGCCGCGCGGATTCGTCCGGCGAGGTCGCCCCACATCTGCTCGCCCTTCGCCAGGCGCCAGGCGGCCCAGTCCTTCGCGCCGCTCCGCTCGAAGTCCGCCCGGCAGCGGGTGCACTTCTCGGCGTCGACCGGCCCGCGCCAGCCCCACAGCTCGATGTCACAGCTCAGGTAGCTTGCCCGGCACCGCACGCATTCGCTCGCGACGCGGTCCAGCTCGGCCTCGTACAGCGGCCCGCGACAGGACGGGCAGAGCTTCTCGCCCGTCTTGCCGCCGGCGAGCTGGCATCGCAGCGGCCCGCCCTTGCCCTGGCGGTCGACCGAGGCGAGCATCTGGTGGAACGTCGAGTCGATGTTCATCACCGCGAAGCCCGCCTCGCGGAAGCGGCGGATCGACGCGGCCGTGTTGGGGTCGTCGAAGTTGGTCCACCGCCCGAAGAGCGGCAGCGTGTTGAGGCCCGCATGGCGCCAGGCCCCCAGCGCGTCGGGCCAGGCGATCGTGTCCGCCAGCGACCACCATCCCAGGCCGGTCATCAGGCGTTTCGGCGCGGGTGCCGCCGGGACGAGGACCGCGCGGACGGGCTGCTCGACAAGCGGCGTCCGCCCGCCGGGCCATTCGAGCCTGTAGCGGATCGGCCGCGGGGTGGCGGCGTCGCCGTCGGCCCGGAGGTACACGCGCCGCCAGACCTTGTTTCCCTTGCCGGCGATGAACGTGAACGTGTGCCGCCGGTACGCCCCGCCGTCGGTCGGCTCGCCGGTCAGCCCGGCCAGGTCCGTCCCCCCGAACCGCCCGCCGACAAAGCGGACGCCGTCCGGCAGGTCGATCGTCGCGGTGACGCGGGCCTTCTCGGCGCCCGCCGGCACGATCCAGCCGATCGGCGTCGGGGCGTTGACGTTCACGGGCACGGGCACGACCGGCTTGTGGAAGTACATCCGCGGCCCGGTCACCGTGAAGGCCGTCGGCTCGCCGGCGTCGGGGTCGCGGTATTCGGCACCGGCCGGGCCGGCGAGCACGCGCACCTCGTCGCTGACCGACAGGCCCGCGCCGTAGATCTCCACGCCGACGTACCGCGCGCGGACGTTCAGGCCTCCGAAGCGCAGCGTGTGCACCCACGGCTTGCCCTCATCGGCGGGGACGGCGAACTT
>Ga0307380_10005532_pt1 | contig 16740 bp, 16 predicted proteins | sample UN3MG_FD_202239 | JGI IMG/M metagenome (GOLD analysis project Ga0307380, IMG submission 202239) | Soil microbial communities from Risofladan, Vaasa, Finland - UN-3 | ecosystem: Environmental > Terrestrial > Soil > Coastal area > Acid sulfate soil | place: Finland: Risofladan, Vaasa | collected...
GGCCCCAGATGGAAGAGTCATCGTCCAGAAATTTGAGGATAAAACTTAAATAATTGGAATGTGTCCGGATTCTCATGAGAGTTGAGGCAGGCTGTCTGACAGGTTGGGTATAAATTCGTTTGGAGAGAGTTTCAGGGGAGAGTGGAGGAGCCCAAGGGAGAGATGCAACGGAAAAATCCCGCTCTAAACGCTCTAAATGTACTATAATCATACTACAATAATACTATCATTTTTCCCAATGTCAAGGAAAAAAATGATTTTCCGCTTTTTTTTAAATTTCCTATAATATATATAATCAATAGGAAATGTAGGATTGCAATCATAAGTTGAGCTATTTTCCTTGAATGTAATAAAAGCTTAACAGATTTTTTTGTTAGAAAAAAACTAAGGCTGTTCGGTTATGTCTTATAAAGGAAAATGGCTTTAAAATCGTGATGGGATTCTTATTGTTTGACTACAAATGTTGTATTCATTTTTGCTTTTGCATGTGTGTCATGCTCTTCAGCCTTTTGGATTTTCTTTTCTTTAGATGGATCAGAATTCAAGGCATAAATATCGAACACAAATGAAAAGACTATTAGAAGAAAAATAAAATACGCTCTTTTTTCCATCGCAATCCTCTATTTTAGTCCAGGCTTAGCTTACACTCAAGATATCATCGAAAAACATACCCCTCTCAAATATAAAGCATTGACTTGGTCAGAACGCCTATCTATAATAAAATCAAGGTGAAAAGATACGTCTTCCCCGTCCTTTTAATTCTGTGTCTGACGACTCTTGGCTACGGTTCTATCATCAAAATTACGGTTGATGCTCCCATCCATCCTATCACTTCAGAATACATCCAGAAATCGCTCGAAAAAGCGGATAGGGAGAACGCCAGCCTCATCATTATTTCTCTCAACACTCCGGGTGGTCTGGATACATCGATGAGAGAGATCATCGAAAAGATCCTCAGCACCGAAACCCCAGTTGTGGCCTTCGTGAGTCCCAGCGGTGCTCGCGCCGCATCTGCAGGATTCTTTATAGGCGTTGCCTGTGATCTCTTCGTTATGGCTCCTGGGACCAACACAGGAGCAGCCCATCCTGTGGGCGTTTCGATCACAGGACAGCAGATGGACGAGACTATGGCCGATAAGGTCACCCATGACGCGGCTTCTTATATCAAGTCAATAGCTGAAAAAAGAGGCCGGAACACAAAAATGGCAGAAGACGCTGTAAGGGAAAGCCTGTCCTACACAGAAAAGGAGGCATACGAGGGAGGCCTCATTGACTTGATCGCACAGGACGAACAAGAGATCATCGATTTTTTCCACAACAAAACCATTCAGAAATTCGATGGGGAGGAGAGAGTATTAGACCTTCAAGATGAAGAGGTCGTCGACCTGCCTATGACAGCCAGGCAAAAGTTCCTCTTGACCATTTCAAACCCGAATTTGGCGTACATCCTTCTCATGCTTGGATTATTGGGACTGTATTTTGAGTTCTCGAATCCTGGAGCGATTCTTCCCGGTGTGCTCGGGGGATTATGCCTTCTTGTTGCCATCTTTTCATTCCAAATCCTGCCCATAAATTATGTGGGTTTGATCTTAATCCTGCTTTCCATAGGCCTGTTTATCCTAGAGCTTAAAGTTCAAAGTTATGGTATCTTATCTGTAGGAGGGATATTGGCAATGGTCATAGGATCTATCATGCTCATCGACGCCCCGATCCCAGAATTGCGCCCGAGTCTCAAGTTCATCATCCCTGTTGCCATCGGTCTTTCTCTGATCTTTCTCTTCCTGATCATATTGGCCGTACGCGTCCATATGAGGAAAGCCCTCACTGGTAAAGAAGGTCTCGTCGGTGAAATCGGAGTGGCCCGGACTGAACTCAATCCGGAGGGCAAGGTCTTTGTCCATGGGGAGATCTGGAACGCAGAGGCGGAGCAAGACATCCCAGAGGGAACAAAAGTGAAGGTCAGTGAGGTCCTCGAGAATTTAAAGGTCAAGGTCACTAAGGTGTAGACATTTCTGATAGCTCTTTGCGCAGTCTTGTGGTATAAAAGCAATCAAGAGGAAATATTTTTGAAATAAAGACAGGAGTTTAGGAGTTTAAAAGATCCTAGGCTCCCCAATGAGGAGGCTAAAATGATAACCTTTCCAATAATCGTCGTTGCCCTCGTCGTACTCTATCTCCTGAATGCGATAAAAATCTTGAGAGAATATGAAAGAGGCGTGATCTTCCGTCTTGGACGCGTGCTGGTCAAACCCAAAGGGCCAGGTTTGATCTTTGTGTTCCCCCCGATCGACCGGATGGTCAGAGTCAGTCTGCGTATCGTGGTCATGGACATCCCGCCTCAGGATGTCATCACCAAGGACAACGTATCCGTCAAGGTCAACGCAGTTGTCTATTTTCGTGTTATGGAACCCCAAAAGGCAATCCTGGAAGTCCAAGACTTTCTTTTCGCCACATCTCAGCTAGCCCAGACTACCCTCAGGAGTGTTTTAGGAGAAGTCGAACTTGATGATCTTCTTTCAGAAAGAGAAAAACTGAACCTCCAGCTCCAAGAGATCATCGATAAACACACCGACCCCTGGGGGATTAAAGTCCAGCTCGTCGAGATGAAGCACGTCGACCTCCCAGAAAATATGGTCAGGGCCATCGCCAAACAAGCAGAGGCAGAAAGAGAAAGAAGAGCCAAGATCATCCATGCTGAGGGAGAATTTCAAGCCGCAGACAAGCTCAAAAAGGCTGCAGATGTCATTTCAGGAAATCCTCAAGCTCTCCAACTTAGATTTTTGGGAACCCTTGCAGAGATAGCCACTGAAAAAAATTCCACGATTATTTTCCCCTTACCTATTGACTTGATCAGTGCTTTTATGCAAGAAAAGAAGAAAACTTAAGAATACAGGAAAATGACTAACAAAGATTACAGAGAACTTCAGCTCTCCAGCTCTCAACTTGTTTTGATCTTCATCGCAATTCTTGCTCTGGGTGTTGTGATCTTTTTATTGGGTGTGTCCGTTGGTAAAAAGCAGGCTCAAATCGCAGATACTACCCAATTCACTTCTGAGCCTTTAACAGAACAGGTCGTCGAAGAAGAGCCGAAGCCGGTTGAGAAGCCAGAGGAACAACCTACAGAAACAGAGAAACCCGCAGAGCAACCCAAAGACGTCATTCGAGAAGAATTGGCATCCCATCAGAAAGTAAAAGCAGAAACAAAAACGAAACCCACTCCTATCCCAAGAAGCAGTGGTTATTATATCCAGATCGGAGCATTTAAGAACAGGGATTCCGCCTATACGACAGCAGAAGAATTGAAGGATCAGGGCTTTCCTGCCCAGGTCTTCGACCCTGCTCCAGCGGATACAAATCCCCTCTACAAGGTTCGAGTGGGTGGCTATGAGACAAGAGCCCAGGCTGAAGAAGAATTGGGAAAGGTTGCACAAGCTCAGGGGAAGCAAAAATCTGACTATTTTATTTGGCGACGCTGAGTTGCTTGTTTCACCAACCTGTTTGATCCACACCATCTGTCTTTTTCTGCCGGGTGATCCGAAGAAAAAGTGGGTGTTTTAGCTACAGGAATGGATTCGTGAAGATTAAAATCAGAGACATTCTCTGGGTAGTTTTAAGCGGAGCGGTCACTGCCCTTGCCTTTCCCAAGTTTAACCTGGCTTTTTTCTCCTGGATCTCCCTTATTCCCCTTTTTTTTGTACTGACAAAAAAAAATCCGGGCCGGGGATTCCTGCTCGGTTGGATAGCCGGGATTTCCTATTATGCCGTACTCCTGAATTGGATTCCGGCTGTTCCCTCCCATTATGGAGGCCTCTCAATCCTTGTCAGCATCCTCATCTACTTGGGATTCATGTGTGTTCTCGGGCTGACATGGGCGGCATTTTCTCTCTGCTTTACAAAGATTCATAAGCCCTTCCCTATTCTAAGTTTCTTCCTCGCTCCCTTCATATGGGTCTCACTCGAACTCATCATCACACACATATTAACGGGATTCCCGTGGGGCCTTCTTGGATATGGCCAGTACAAAAACCTCTACTTCATCCAAATGGCCTCGATAACCGGCATCACCGGTCTTTCCTTCATTCTTGTGCTCTTCCAGAGTCTTTTTGTGCTCTCCATAAAACTAAGAAAAAAAGCTCCTTTTTTTGCAGTCCTTACACTGGTCATACTCATCCATGTGAGCGGGTTTATGAGCATCAAAAATATTCCGGTTCAGGAAAATTCCTTTTCCGCAGCCGTCATCCAAGGGAATGTCTCTTCAGATATACAATGGGGGCATTTATCCTTCGAGGAGATCGAATCCCTCTTCAACCAGCACTTGCAGTTGAGCAGCGACGCCACGCTCAAAAACAACACCCTGGTCATTTGGCCTGAGTTTTCCGTGCCGCTGTGTTTCGGATGCTCATACGGAATCTATCAGGAATTCAAAAACAGTCTTTACCGGTTTGTGCAGGAAACAGGATGCACTCTCCTTCTCGGAACAAACGAAAAAACAGAGACGGGGGGAGAGACGGAATACTACAACACAGCGCTCTGCCTGAAACCAGATCTCTCGCAAAACCAGTACCATAAAATACATCTCGTTCCTTTCGGCGAATACACTCCCTACAAGAAAGTATTTGCATTCATATCACGCGTGACCCATGCCATTGGCGATATAACTGCTGGAGACCAGTTCGTACTGCACGAACATGAAGGCAACAGGTTCGGCTCTCCGATCTGTTACGAGATCATATTTCCAGACCTTGTGCGCAAATTTACTAAAAATGGAGCTAGCTTCCTTGTCACAATCACCAATGATGGCTGGTATGGACGAAGTTCAGCCCCCTATCAACATTTTGCCATAGCAGTTCTAAGAGCAGTGGAGAACCGGCGTTTCCTTCTCCGGGCGGCCACTACTGGCATCAGCGGTATCATCGATCCCTATGGGCGAATCCTCTCTCGTTCTGAATTGATGACCCAGACGTTCTTGTACGACACCATCACTCCCCTGCACAAGAATACAGTGTACACCAAACACGGGGATGTTTTACCCTATATCAGCTTGACTTTGACGATCATTTTCCTTATTCTTGCCGTCATAAAGAGGCGAAATGAAAGACAGTGATTTCTCCACTGAAAAGAATCTTTCCGAACTCCAGGAAAGAAGCAGAACAATGCTTGCCAAATTCGAGGAATTGCGAGGTTTTCTTTGACCTCGGTCAAAAATCAAAAGAGCTAGAAGCACTAAATAAAGAACTCTCGGAACCCGATAGCTGGAACGACCAACAAAAAACATTTTCCCTCCAGAAAAAAAAGAAGCAATTGGAACGAGATATCCGGGCGCGTTCTTTAGTGATCGAAATGAAAGAAGAACTCGAAGTCCTGCTCGAACTGGTCGAAGAGGGGGAAAACGTCCAGGAGGACCTCAAGCAAGCCATCTCTTCATTCGAAGATAAATTGGAGCAGACAGAGCTCCAAGCCCTCTTCACGGACTCTGATGATTCTCGAAACGCAATTCTCACCATCCACCCGGGTGCAGGAGGGACCGAATCTCAGGATTGGGCCCAGATGCTCCTGCGGATGTATATCAGGTACGCGGAAAGGAAGGGATACAAAACCGAATTATTGGATAGTCAACCTGGAGAAGAGGCGGGGCTGAAAAGTGCGACACTCCGCATCGAGGGCGATTATGTCTACGGTAACCTTAGCCAAGAATCAGGTGTTCATCGGTTGGTCAGGATCTCTCCCTTTGATGCTAATAAAAGACGCCACACGTCTTTCGCAGCCGTTTTCACATATCCAGAGATTGAAGATGATATCGAGATCGAGATAAATCCTGAAGACCTGCGCATCGACACCTATAGAGCATCCGGGCGGGGCGGCCAACACGTAAATGTCACGGATTCGGCCGTGAGGATCACTCATCTGCCCACTAAAATCGTGGTCCAGTGCCAGAATGAAAGATCTCAGCACAAAAATAAAGCCAGTGCTATGAAGGTTCTCAAATCTCGTCTCTATGAGCTGGAAAAGAAACGAAAGCGCAAAAAACTCGAAAAACTTGAAGACACAAAAGGTGAGATCGCCTGGGGAAACCAGATCCGGTCTTATGTGCTCCATCCCTACCGCATGATCAAAGACCTCAGAACAAACGTAGAAACAGGCAATGTGGACAAAGTCCTGGATGGGGATCTAGATGAATTTATCAAAGCCAGCCTTCTCCAACGGGATTGAGCTGACACCTAAAACGGAGAGGTCTGTTTCACGACTCTCGATCTTTGATCTGTTCCCAAATCTCGTCCATCTCTTCGAGGCTGGCCTCACCCAGGCTTTTTCCTTTCTCAGCCAATTCTTTTTCAAGAAACTCGAACCTCAGCATGAATTTTTCATTGGCCTTCTTTAGCGCGATCTCTGGATTGACACCCAACTTGCGCGAGACATTTGTCAGAGCAAAAAAAGCATCACCGATCTCTTGGAATATGTGCTCCTTTGTCTCTATTTTCATAGCGCTCTCCAACTCGGAGACCTCCTCTTTGACCTTTTCCAGAGCACCTGAGGGATTTTCCCAATCAAAACCATAGGAAGAGACACGCAGTCCGATTTGATAAGCCGAATGGAGAGCAGGAGCGCACTTGACGATCCCATCAAACAGAGACTTCCGTTTCTTCTCCTGCTGTTTTCCTTGATTCCATGCATCCAAGACCTCTGAAGAAGAGGCGATCGTCTTGCCTCCAAAAACATGAGGATGCCGACGGATCATCTTCTGATTGATGTTCTCTACGACGTCAGACATCATGAATGCTTTTTTTTCTTTGTAAATCCTTGCTAAAAAGACAACCTCCATCAAGACATCTCCCAATTCTTCGGCGACAGAGGGCACATCTCCCGAAAGAATAGCTTCGAGGGCTTCATAAACCTCTTCCAGGAAATAATTGGATATGGACTGCTCATCTTGCTCTTTATCCCAGGGACACCCGCTCTTTCCCCGAAGGGTATCCAGGATCTTTACCAGCTGTTCGAATTTTTGGCCTGCAAGCTTTGCATCTTCCATTTGGGGCTTCCTTGAATTTAATTCGAATTTGTTGTAGAATTTTTCTCCAACGTATCCAAATTATCTGAAACTGTAATAAAATTCAATCCCAACCCTTCGTTTTCATAATATTATGAGTGAGAGGAGAAAATGACCGAAAAAAACAAGAAAAAAGAAGGCCCCAAAGCAACAGGAAAAAAAGCAAAAGAGAAAAAGGAAGAGAAACAAGAAGAGAAACAGGAAGACAAATCAGAAGAAAAAAGAAGAGATGAAACAGAGCCAAAAAAAATCCTCCCGCCACTCGATTTCAGCTCCTTAGTCCTCCCCTTTTTCACACAGGCCCTGATCGAGCTCGGAGAAACAGAGAACCCTGAAGCTAAAAACACAGAGGAAAATCTCAAGCTCACACAAAGGCTGATCGATATGCTCAACATGCTCAAAGAAAAAACGACCGGCAATTTAAAACCCGAAGAAGAGATCTTCTTGGATCAGTGTCTTCACCAACTCAGAATTGCCTATATGGAAAAGGCAAAGATCATAACATTATAGATTTATGCAGATCATAAAGAATTTCACAAATTTTCCTTCTTTTCCCAAAAATACGTCTGTTGCCATCGGGAATTTTGATGGTGTCCACTTGGGGCACCAGAAGATTCTGAGAGTCCTGACCGAAGAAGCGAACAAGAAGGACCTTCTCCCTGTAGTTTTGACCTTTTCTCCGCATCCCATAAAAGTCTTGGGCAAAGGGCAGATACAAATGCTGCAATCCCTGGATCAGCGGTTAAGGGAAATAGGCCGTTTCACCATCCATGCAGCTCTCATATTAAACTTCGACAGAAAGCTAGCCAACCGAACTGCCCAAGATTTTTTAGAGAATATTGTACTCAAGCTCCTCAGAGCCCAAGAGATCATCGTAGGAGAGAACTTCTGTTTCGGAAGGAACCGGGAAGGATGCACCGATACGCTCAAAAAGCTCGCCCAAGAACTTAACTTTGATGTGCGTTCCATTCCACCTGTTAGTGTGGGTGGAACAGTTGTGAGCAGCAGTAATATCCGTAAGCTCCTTTGGGAAGGAGAGATTGAAAAGGCGGCAACCTTCCTTGGCAGGTTTTATGAGATCGGGGGTGAGGTCATCAAAGGAAAATCGAGGGGTACAACGCTCGGATTTCCCACCGCCAACATCCAGACCTCAAACGAGATCACACCGGGAGGAGTATTCCTTTCAGAGGTCTGCCTTGGGGGGAAGAATTATCCATCCCTCACCAATATCGGCACATGTCCGACATTTCACCAAAAAGACAGGAATATCGAAACCTATATCCTGCATTTCGACGCAGACATCTATGGGAAAACAGTCCGCATTCGCTTCCTAAAAAAGGTTCGCGATGAGATTAATTTCGATACACCCGAAGCTCTTTCTCATCAGATTCAAAAGGACATCCACGCTGCTGAGGCTTTCTTTTCTTCCCGGAAGGATCGATGATTCCTGATGAAGGGTCCGTTCGGGGAATGGACCCTACACAACATAAAGATCACGCTGTCCCATAGGTCCGGTTATTGACATTTTGTTGGAAATGATGCATTTTTTTTTAAGCAAACACCCTTACATGATGCGCTTAGATCAAAGAGTCGCTGAGTTGCAGGGTATCACTAAACCAGGAGTTGTTTCATGGAAGAAAAGATAAAAGCCAGAGTCATGGACGCCAAAAAGATCAAAAGATCCATGCAACGCATGACAACGGAGATCACTGAACGGAACCGGAATTTAAAAAATCTGGTGATCGTTGGAATTAGAACCAGGGGCATCTACCTGGCGAAAAGGGTGAACAAACTCATCAAAACTCTGGAGGGAATCGACGTTCCTTTTGGCGTTCTGGATATCACTTCCTATCGAGACGACTTCTCTGAATTGGAGGCCCAACATATGGTCAAAAAGACAGAGATAGACTTCTCTGTTGCAAAAAAAGATGTTCTTCTCGTCGACGATGTGCTTTTCACCGGGAGGACAATCCGGGCAGCCATGGACAGCCTCATTGACCTGGGAAGGCCCAAAACGATCCAGCTTCTTGTCCTCATCGATCGAGGACACAGAGAGCTTCCTATACATGCGGATTATGTGGGGAAAGTGCTCCCCACTTCCAAGAGAGAGATCGTTCAAGTGCATTTAAGAGAAATCGATGACACAGACGAAGTTCTCATTACAGAACCAGGAGGGATCAAATAGACAGGAGGGATAGAACGTGAAGCTATTGATCAAGAACGGCAGAGTAGTCGACCCCGAAAGCCAGACAGACGACAAGCTGGATATCCTCATTGACAATGGGAGAATTGCAGACATAAATAAAAACATAAAAACAGAGGCTCAAAGATCCATTGACGCGACTGGCCTTATCGTGGCCCCAGGATTCATCGACATGCACGTCCACCTCCGCGAACCGGGACAGGAGAACAAGGAGACGATCCGCACAGGAGCCAGGGCAGCGGCAAAGGGAGGTTTTACGTCCATCGCCTGCATGCCGAACACAGCACCCATTAACGACAATGTGAGCGTGACTGATTATATCGTCTCCGAGGCGCAAAAGAGTGCGGTGGTGAACGTCTTCCCCATCGCGGCAGTTACCATAGGGCTCAAGGGTGAAGAACTTACAGATATGGCAGATCTAACAAAGGCCGGCGTCATAGCATTTTCAGACGATGGTCAGCCTGTGTACAATAGTGAAGTCATGCGGCGAGCCCTCGAATATTCCAAGCTTGTGGACGCTCTTATCATTGACCATTGTGAAGACAAAGAGTTGAGCCGTGATGGCGTCATGCACGAGGGACGCTTTTCTGATCTTCTTGGCTTAAAAGGAATCCCCTCCTCCTCGGAAGAGATCATGGTCTCTCGAAACATCCTCCTTTCCGAACAGACCGATGTGCCCATTCACATCGCGCACCTCAGTGTCAAAGGAGCCGCTTCGCTCATCAGGAATGCCAAGAAAAAAAAGGTCAGGGTCTCAGCCGAAGTGACACCTCACCACCTCCTTTTGGAGGATGCATCTCTTAAAAATTACGACACAAATTTTAAAATGAATCCTCCCCTGAGAAGTCGATCAGACGTCAAGGCCATGGTCAAAGCTATGAGAGATGGCACAATCGATGTTATCGCCACGGACCATGCGCCGCACGCGCCGGATGAAAAGGCCGTTGAAATCGACCGAGCGCCCTTTGGTGTTATCGGTATGGAAACAGCTGTGTCTCTGATCCTCGACCGGTTCATCCACACACAGATGATCACGCTTTCAAGATTCATCGAGATGATCTCGCTCAATCCAGCACGGATTCTAGGACTCGATAGCAAAGGAAGGATCGCCTCTGGTATGGATGGCGATCTCACGCTTCTTGACCTGAACAAAGATACTGTCGTGGATGTCAACACATTCGAATCAAAAAGCCGGAACTGTCCCTTTGACGGATGGAAACTGAGGGGATGCCCTGTAAAAACGATCGTCAGAGGAAACATTGTCTATCCATTTGACAAGTAAAATTGCAAAGGAAAACACATGATGATCAACATCGACCAATGTGAAAAGAAAATAGGATATCAATTCAAAAACCAAGATCTTCTACTCCAGGCACTCACACATAGCTCCTATGCCTATGAAAATCAACAAGCGGACATCTCGGATAACGAAGTGCTTGAATTCTTGGGGGATTCTGTCCTGGGTCTAATCATCGCGGACTTTCTCTGTGGCGTTTATCCCAAACTTTCAGAGGGGGAACTATCAAAACTCAAATCTGCAGCAGCAAGCACGTCTGCTTTAGACTACTTCGCCAGGAAAATCAGACTCGACAAATTTATCCGATTGGGTAGAGGTGAAGACAAGAGTGGAGGGAGAAAGAAAAAAACGATTCTTGCGGGTACTTACGAAGCTGTCATCGCAGCCATCTATCTCGATGGAGGAATTGAACCTGCCAGAGATTTTGTTCTCAAGTTTCTGAGGACGCTGTTCAAACGGATCAATATCAAGAAATTTTTTGTGAATAACTACAAATCAGCTCTTCAAGAGTATCTCCAGAGGGAGAATGCTACATCGCCCATCTACAAAACTGTAACCACAAAAGGGCCCGACCATAAAAGGAGTTTTTTTGTGGAAGTCTTCGCAGAAGACAAACTTTTGGCGAAGGCTAAAGGAAATTCCAAAAAAGAAGCAGAGAAAAAGGCTGCGCAGAAAGCACTCAAAAGCCTGCTCGGTCGAAAAATCCGGACACTGACAACTGATACGTTTCTCCTGAAGAGAAAGCATCATTGACTCCTTCTTCTTCGGGCGGATCACCATCGACAACCAGACCTTCTCACAGTTTAGTCAACCACACGAGGTGATCACTTAATAACGCTAATTTGTAATCGTATCATCACAGATTTGGCAGGGCTCTGAGTAATTCCTTTGCTTTTTGCATTTGAACTGAGCCTGTATTATGATAAGCCAGACATGGCGAAGTGCTTGAAATGCGACAAAAGAAAGGGAAAGAGGCACTGCCCTGCGCTGGGTCAATCCATATGCAGCCTGTGCTGCGGCCAACTGAGAGAGAAAGAGATCCACTGTCCGCCCTCCTGCTCGTTCCTGGCCCAACACAAATCCTACCAGGACCAGCGAGTCCTCGAAAAGAGACACGCAGAGCGCCCAAAAGCATTCTCCCATGAGACAGATCTTCTGAGCGACGAAAGGCTTGCTTGGCTGGTTTTCAACATCGAAATACAGATTGCACAATTCGCCGGAAAAGAGACCGATCTGGTTGACAGAGATGCCCTTTTGGCCCTCGAGTATGCGCGAGAGAAAGTGGAAAAGGAAAAAAGGCTTATTATCGTACCTGATTCGCGATTACAGCCAAAAAATGATCTCGGGGAGGTTATTTTTCAAAGCCTGCAACAGTGCCGATATGAGAAAAAGATCATTTTGCCTGAGACCATCCAGACATACAAAAAAGAGGAGAAAATCCGATGTCTTGACAGAGTTATCTTTGCCGCAAAACAAATTGCGGGCGCCCACATCCAGGGGCAGAGATACCTTATGCAGCTCATCGAACGTCAAGCCAAACTCAACGAGCTTTCCCAACAGCCTAAAATTATCACCCCTTCCTCTTAGACGGTCAGTCTTTTGACATGAGTGCGGCAACAATACCCAATTCAGGAATATTGCTGCACACGATCTTAACGATGGCTGTCATGGGAATCGCCAAGATCATCCCGGGTATTCCCCACAACCAACCCCAGAAAAACAGGGAGAAGACGACCACGAGCGGGCTGAGTCCCAGGCCCTTTCCCATCAACCGCGGCTCGATAACGTTCCCCATCACCTGCTGAATGGTGATCAAGATGACACATATCCAGAAAGCAGGCCATATCGTGTCATACTGAAAGATCGCGATCGCTACCGGAAACACAGTCGCAATAAACGAGCCGATGTTGGGAATATAATTCAGGATGAAAGTAAGGAATGCAAAAACTATAGCAAAATCGAGCCCCCAGATCACAAGAACGATGCCAGCAAACACTCCTGTGAAAAAACTGACTAAAGTTTTGATAGCAATATATCGTTCAATCTGGCTGTCGATATTTTCTGCCATAGTAAAAAATTTGTCAGATTTTTCCTTTGGATAAAAATTAGCGACCTTATTTTTGATCTGCCCCCGACCGGACAGCATAAATATGAGGAAAATTAAGATCAGGAATAGATTGGCTATAAAGGAAAAAAATGGTCCCAAGGATGAAAGGACAAAGCCTCCGACCTTCCCCAAATCGAGCTGTTTCGCCAAATCGATCGTCTCCCAGTCTATTTGAGGCGCCTGCAGCTTCACTTGGATCGAATTTATGATGGATTGGAGCCGCTGTCCATATTTTGGCAGCTCCGAAGCGAAACCTTTGCCACTTGAGTAAAAAAGAGCCCCCAAGACGTATAACACAGAAAAAGTGAAAATAACCAGGACGAGGATGGCGATCGCTTTAGGGATCTTGAGCCGTGTTAAAAAATCCAGAGCTGGAGACATCAAAAAATACAGCATGACAGCCAGGAAAAAAGGGAAAAAAACAGGCTTAGCCTCCTTCAACAACAGGCCAAAGAGAAAGACAACTATGATTAAAAGACAGGCCGTTACAACCTTGTTTCCGTTCATGGCAGCACTGAATTGGGTTTATTATAGTCTAAACGTACTTTAAAACCAAGAGATTGCCCTAAGAAGTACGTACGATGAATTTTATCCTCCTTTGAGATGACTAACAGGGGTGCAATATCACCCCCTTCTTCATCGACAAAGGCGATTAGCAGAGCCAATGTTGCTTCTAATTACATTGAAATTAATAAGTTATAACCTTATATGCTAGACTTTATTTCATGAGGTGTCGACTTTTTGACGGGGTCTTTCATGCTTTTAAATGAGGGATATTTATGTTTCAGACCCAAAAATCCCGCTACCCTCTCCCTCGCATCATCAACCTCTGCTTGAACTAGATATAGAGACTCGCATAAGCGATGTTTCCTGTCCTTGACGGAGGACATATGACACCAAATGTGTCAGCGAAATAACAATCTTTCTCATGAAGCTTTTTCTGTGTAGCCTGAGAGAAACCAGTTTTAGGGATGTCGAATTACTAAAAGTGTGGCACATTATTTGCACAACAATATTAGAAATACCTAAATAAGCAAATAACGGCTTAAAACATAGAATGATTTCTCAATATGTTTAAAATAAGCTAGGAGGGGACAATGAAAAAGGGAATATTATTATCTATCTTGTGCTTATGTCTATTTTTTAATTGGCCACATGCTGGCCAGCAGTTAAAGCACGAAGTCGAGGTCAGGCTGGTTTTGGTAGACGTCATCGCCTCAAAAGGCGGTGAATTTATCAAAGACTTGACCTTCAATGATTTTGAGATCAAAGAAGATGATAAAAGGGTCGCAATCAACTCATTTGAGCTCATAAGCTTTGAGGAGAGAGCACTGTCCATCGAAGAGCGAGAGCCACAATCCTCCAATCGTCCACAAAAGAAACTTGCTGTTATTTTCGATGGAATCAATGCCTGGGAGAAGGATATCCAGAAAAACATTGATAGAATCGTCAACGAACTAGTTCCGCTCGCTAAGCTGGGAAATGAAGTCATGGTCTGCCAGCTCAATGAGGCAAAAGGAGTGGAGGTTCTGCTTCCCTTCTCGTCTGACGAAGGCGCCATCAGGACTGCTGTGGCACGAGGCACAGGAAATATGTGGAATCCCGGACAGGCGCTATTTTCGACAAAAATCGATGAGTGGGCCAGGATTAAAGATCCCTGGTATATAAAAGAAGCGCCAAGTATGGCAGTAGAACCGCGAAGCAAGGGAGACGACCCCAAACTCATCTGGGATTTACAGCTATCCTCGTTTTTGGCAGAAGAAAGGCTTCGGTTTGAAAAAACGATCGGAGGAATGTTTGCCATATGCGGCATGCTGGGCAGCCTCCCCGGACGAAAATCTGTGTTGTTCATCAGCGGAGGTATTCCGGATCTCTCTCCAACACACGTAATGCCCAAGTTCATTGAAGATGATTTCCATCCCGGAACTGCAGGTTTTAAACCCGATGCGGATACAGCCAATGCCATGCGCCAATCCACGATCGACACAGGGGATATGGGAAGAACGCGACTTTTCGATCCTTTCCAACTCGAGGAGAAAAAGGAGTTCACTGTCAGCGAGGAGGTCATCAGGGAATTGATCCGCTACGCCAATGCACACAATGTGTCGATCTATTCCTTAGATGCAGGTGTTTTTTCCAAATATCTTTTCCCAGGAACAGCCTCTGCAGCGAGTATCGATGAAAGAGATGTACAAATAAGGCGCTTCATAAGTAAAGAGAGAATCAAAAGGGTTCAAAACCTGAGCTGGCTGTCCGAGGACACAGGAGCCGATGCCCTGCGAGGAGCAGGCAAGTACGACCAGTTTCGCCAAGTGATGAGCTCTGACCTCAATTATTACTATCAATTGAGCTTCTATCCTAAAAGGAAAAAGGCCGACGATAAATACCACAAAATCAGTGTCAAAGTGAAACGCGGAGGTATAGACATTCGCCACAGAAAGGGATACACAGATTACTCCAAAGAAGGAGCGAACAGGTTGAAATTGATCACAGCTTTCTACAATCCTTCTCTGTACAAAGAGTTGCCTATCGAGGGTGTATTTATTCCATTTGTGAACGACTCTGGAAAATATGTCCCATGGATGAATATTGCTCTTCCCACTAAAGAATTGTTTCTAGATAAAAACTTCTCTCAAGGCAAAAAGACCTTTAACCTTCATATATGGATAAGTAACACACGTACAGGGGAGAAAGGATTCGGAGGGAAGATTAATCTCCCCTTCAAAATCGACTCTTCGTTTTTGGATTATGCGCGATCGGTGAGTCATGTGAGTTTTCATTTCAAAGGGCCGGAACTTACGTTTAAATCCTCTCTATATCAGACTGTGTTTGCTCTAGCTGATCCACAAACAGATGAGATCGGCACATGGGAATCTTACCTTCATATTCCTGAGTTCAAAGATTTAAAAGAGGACGCCATTTTCAATTGTGTTTTGGGTGATATAGCTGGGTCTTTCCAGAAAGGAGAGACATCATTTTCGCTTTCAAAAAAGGATGGAAGCCTTGAATTTGGTGATGCTAAATTTTTCCCAAGAGTGACAAAAGAATCCAAGCAGTGGGGAGGAATTCATATTTTCATGCAAGCCTATCTACCCACAGGAAAAATGGAGGCTACGCCAGAATTTTTACTTCTCGGAGAAGATCGTAAGGTAAACGCGCTCAATGGAGAATTGGTAGTAAATTCCTGGAACAAAAAAACAAAAATATGGAATGGAGTGTTCTTTCTTGATACAAGCAATGGATCAATTGGTGAAAACACTTTGTACGTTGAGATACCAGGAGCAGATGAATCATCCGTTTTAGGTAAGGAGTTGAAGCTTACTATTCTTCGTTAATTCATATTCAGTTGAGGTAATGGATATTATTGTAAAACTTAGCCCAACTTAGACATTTCTATCCAGTCATAAAGATGTCAAATTTCCGCTATTCAAGAAGCATGGCAACAAAAACATCCAAGTCGTCTTTTGTTGCTCTAATTAATGAAAGTATAAAACGAGCCACTCCCATAATTTGGATATGCTTTTTTGTGCTTACTATAAACCCTCTGGGGCTGTCTGCCGAGAAAAAGTTCGGCAGGTTTGTTCTTGGAATCAATGCGGGTCTGGGCAAGTGGACGACTCCATCAAACCGAGATGTTCTCCTCTATCCCCTACCAACTTTCCCTCCAGGATATGGCATGATGGTTTCTGATACAGATACGGCTGTGAATGCACACTATGGCTTTAACCTGCAATACAACTTTACCCCAACCTTTGGATTGCTAGCAGAACTCAGTCGAATAAATGCAGAATACTTGCTTGTGCTTGCTTTAATACCACAATGGGGAAATGACAATCCCGTTCAATTCGATTCAGTTCAAATGCCATGGACTGTGACTACGGTTTATATCAATGGAGTATTTGGTTTTTAAAAAACTCGGGAAAAATTTGTGCCTTTCGCCTTTGCTGGTGTTGGATTTAACATCCTGCACACAAATAGAGTCCCAGGCAAATATATAGCGGTTGAATCCAAATCATCTGTGGATCTTGGAATCAAGGCGGGAGGGGGAATATGTTTTTATTTACCTAGATCTCAATTAGGATTTGAGC
>Ga0307380_10005535_pt1 | contig 16736 bp, 12 predicted proteins | sample UN3MG_FD_202239 | JGI IMG/M metagenome (GOLD analysis project Ga0307380, IMG submission 202239) | Soil microbial communities from Risofladan, Vaasa, Finland - UN-3 | ecosystem: Environmental > Terrestrial > Soil > Coastal area > Acid sulfate soil | place: Finland: Risofladan, Vaasa | collected...
AGACATTTTCCCGCGGCAGGCGCTTGAAGAACTCTTCCATGGCGCCATTGGTGCGGTCGTCACGGTAGGCATAGGGCAGACCGAGAATTGTCCCGTCGCCGGCCAGGAGTCCGAAGTCGACTCCCCATGTATCCACCGCCAGGCTCTCCAGTTGTCTCCCGGCTTCGGCCAATCCGGCTCTTATCCCTTTCTTGATCTCTTCGAAAAGACCGTAGATGTTCCAGTGCTGATGGCCGAGGACATGGACGGGAGCGTTGGGGAATCGGGTCAGCTCCCGGGTATGGATCCGTCCTCCGGACAGCCGGCCGAGGACGGTCCGGCCGCTTTCGGCCCCCAGGTCAAAGGCCAGGAAAAGCCTTGTTTCCATTGCCTCACCTTATATAATCATTCCCCTCCGATTTCAAGCTCCCGACCCTAGCTTTGAAAAGCGTCCCGAAATATTCTAAGATGGTGAAGTAGGAACCCGATATGGACTTCGAGGACAGGTTGAGGTTGATCAGGAAGGAGCGGTCCTCCCGGACGAAGAGGGATTCGATCACCTCGGCCTGGCACGAACTCGATAGACAATCCGACCTCTCCACCAAGGAGAAGCTGGAGAGGCTGATCACCCTGACCCGGACACCGAAAAAAGAGAAAACCCGTGTCGCGCCGGCCGAGCCGCAGAAAAGGAAAGCTCTTGAAATATTCGAGAACCAATATCATCTGCGCAGCCGGTACGGAAAGATCCCCATCGGCGCCGGGCTCAAAATCAACGGCGAAATCCTCTCCCTCCTCAGCCGGGACGGGGCTTTCTCCAAGCTCGACCTTTCCACGGCTCTCTTCCTTGACCTCGAGACGACCGGGCTCTCGGGCGGAGTCGGGGTCGTCCCATTTCTGGTCGGACTCGGCTACTTCCGGGACGAGAAGTTCCAGGTCAGCCAGTTCTTCCTTGGCGATATAGCGGAAGAAGAGGCCCTTATCCGGGATCTCGGGCTGTTCTTCAGACAGATGGATTTCCGGTCGGTGGTGACCTTCAACGGCAAGGCCTTCGACCTACCTCTATTGGAAACCCGGTTCATCCTTCAGCGGGAGGTTCTGCCGCTCAGCGGCCTGCCCCACCTCGATTTCCTGTTCTCCGCCCGGAGCCTCTGGAGCCATAAACACGAAAGCTGCCGGCTTTATCACCTGGCCCAGGAGGTCCTGGAGGCGCACCGGGAAGAGGATATCCCCTCCGCCGAAATCCCCTATCGTTATTTCGAGTTCTTGAGAACGGGGGAATTTTCGCTCATCGAGCCTATCCTTTACCATAACCAGGAGGACCTCCTCTCGCTCCTCGGCGTGGTCATCAGCGGCGCCGCTCTGTTCATCGAAGAACGAGGTGGGGAGCTCGACCTTCCGGGCGATGCTATGGACCTGTTCGGAGCGGCCCGGCTGCTGGAACGGAGGGGGGAGAGGGCGAGGTCGGCCTTATACATGAGCCGGGCCCTCGAGGGCCGGCTTTCCGGGGAATTCGCCGTCCTGGCGAAGATAAAGCTGGCTTCCCATTTCAAGAAGAACCGGGAATGGGAAAAAGCGTTGGATCTGTGGAACGAGATGACCTCTCTCAACCAGCTCGACTGTTTCCGTGAATTGGCGATGTATTATGAACACAAGGGAAAGGATTATGAGAAGGCCAGGGAGGTTGCTTTAGAGGGATTGGCCTTGGCCGGCGGAACCTCCCGGAGTCTCCAAGAGGATTTCTCTCGCCGGCTCGAACGGCTGCGTCAGAAGATAGAACGACAGAGGAAAAGGAAGGACGGGGGATGAACAAGGGGTTCGCTCGCTTCGAAGCCTACCTGCGGGAGCACGGCCTCAAGATGACCCGGGCCAGGGAACAGGTCTTCAGGGAGATCCTCTCTTCCCCGGGCGTTCATCCCAACGCCGAGGAGATCCACCGCCGGTTGCGGGCCAAAAAGAAGCCGGTCGGCCTGGCGACCATCTACCGGACGCTCAACCTGTTGGTTCGCGGCGGCCTGGTGACCGCCATCGACTTGGGCGAAAGCCACAGCCACTTCGAACCGGACTGGAACAGGATCTCCCACGGCCACCTGATCTGCCTGTCCTGCGGCCGGGTCCAGGAATTCAGCCACGCTGCGATCCAGGCGGCCATCCACAGGATCGGGCAGGAGAAGGGATATCTCCTGGACAAGTTCTCGATCCAGGTCTTCGGCTACTGCAAGGACTGCACGGCGAATCGCGGTTGAGCAAAAAACGCTGGATTCCTTCTTCGCTGGATCCTTCTCATATCCATCGCTTCACCTTCTCTCGTCGGCTTTGGCAGCCCATTGCCCGCTGAGCGAGGGCTGTCCTAAAGGTCCGCCCGGGCGAGTTTCTTCCGCAGCGCCGCCTTGGCGATCTCCATGGCCAAAAATACAAAGACGCTGAACCCTAAGATAATCGCAAGGTCGGATATCGTCGGCATGAGAATACCGAACGAATTTCGCACCGAAGGGATCCGGATGAGAACGCTGATAAGGGCGAGCTCCCAAAGAATGGCCAGAATCAGCCAGCGGTGGGGCGGAACTTTGAAAACGCTGAACCTGAGCGAGCGGAAGTTGAGAGCGATGACCAGCTCGACGATGATGAACATGAAAAAGATCTCCGTCCGGGCGTGTTCCAGGCGCGAAAAATCATGAAAAAAAAGGATATAGAAAAAGGGCGTTTCGATCACCAGGGCCATGAAGATAAACGCTTTGACATCCCAGGAAAAAACGCTTTCCCGAGGATTCCTGGGCGGCCGCTCCATGATATCGGGATCGGGCGGGGCGATGCCGAGGGCCAGGGCGGGCAGTCCGTCCGTGGCCAGGTTGATATAAAGGATCGCGGCTGCGAGGAGAGGGAGATAATCGGGGCCCTTAATGAGGACGATGCCGCCGATGACGGCGACCTCGGTGATGTTGCAGCGCAGAAGATAGGTCAGATATTTCTTGATGTTGTCGTAGATCCAGCGCCCCCTCTCGATGGCTTTCAGGATGGTGGCAAAATTGTCATCGCTGAGGACGAGATCGGCCGCGTCCTTGGTGACCTCGGTGCCGGTGATCCCCATGGCGATACCGATATCCGCCTGCTTGAGGGCCGGGGCGTCGTTGACCCCGTCACCCGTCATGGCGACGACCTCGCCGCGGCTTTTCCATGCCTTGACGATTTTCAATTTATCGATCGGCGAAACCCGGGCGTAGACGGTCACCCGGTCGACGACTTTCTCGAGCTCATCCTCGCTCATCGCGGCCAGTTTTTCTCCGTTCAGGACGAGGTCGCCCTCCTTATAGATCCCGATCTCCTCGGCAACGGCAAGGGCGGTGACTTCATGGTCGCCGGTGATCAGGACCGTTCTGATCTTGATCCTCTGGCAGGTCTTGACCGCCTCGATCGCCTCGGGGCGGGGAGGGTCCATCATTCCGACCAGGCCGAGGAAGGTCATCTCCCGTTCGTCGTCTTCGCCATAGCGGGTGTGCTCGGCAGGCATCCATTTCATGGCGATACCGAGAACTCTCAGGGCCGATCGGCCCATTTTCCGGTTGACATCGAAAGCCGCTTCCTTTTCTTCCGGCGAGAACGGGACGATGCCTGTTGAGGTTAGACAATGGTCACAGCGGCCGATGACCTCTTCCGGCGCGCCCTTCAGGTAGGCCACCCTGCGGCCGTCCGGCTCGTCGTGGATAGTGGTCATCCGCTTGCGTTCCGAGCTGAAGGGGATCTCTTCGATCCGGGGATGTCTTAACCTCGTCTCGGTGACATGAAGGCCGGCTTTCGCCGCGGCCACCACCAGGGCGCCCTCTGTCGGGTCACCCTTGATCTTCCACCTGCCCTCGACTTCTTGAAGCTGAGCATCGTTGCAGAGCAGGGCCGCCTTGAGAAGTCTTCCCAGGGGGCTTTCGAACTCTATTTTTCTTTCTTCTCCCAGAATTTCCCCGACGGGTTCGTAACCGACGCCCGTGACTTCGTGGTCGCTCCCGGCGACATAGATCTTCCGGACCGTCATCTCTCCCTTCGTCAGGGTCCCCGTCTTATCCGAGCAGATGACGGTCGCGCAGCCCAGAGTTTCCACAGCGGGCATTTTGCGCACCAGGGCATTGCGTTTGGCCATCTGGTGCATGCCGATGGCCAGCGCGCCCGTCACGATGGCCGTCAGGGCCTCGGGAACCGCGGCGATCGCGAGGGCAACGGCGAACATGACCGCATCGAGCAGGAATTTCGTGCTGAGCCGGCCGATAAAAGCCTCTCTCAGGGCACTGACCCCGGCCACGAGAACGCAGATCGATACGGCCATGATGCCCAGCCACCGGCCGATCTCCTCCGTCCTTTTCTCGAGCGGCGTTTTCTTGACTTCGGCGGCCGCGACCTCCTCGGCGATCTGGCCGAATTCCGTATTCATACCTGTCGCGGTGACGACGGCTTTTCCCCGTCCGTAGGTCACGATCGTCCCGGCGAAAGCCATGTTCTTCCGGTCGCTCGTCGGGATATCGGAGCGGAGGGGCGTCGTTTCTTTACGAACCGGGACCGACTCCCCTGTCAGCGCGGCTTCGTCACAATTCAGCAAATGAACCTCGACAAGTCGGGCATCCGCCGGAATCTTATCCCCAGCCTCGAGGAGAAGGATGTCCCCCGGGACGAGCTCCCGCGACGGGATCTCCTCTTCTTTTCCGTTACGCAGGACGGTGATCATCGGCGCGAGCATTTTCTTGAGAGCCTCGAGAGCCCGTCCGGCCTTGTACTCCTGGATGAAACCGAGCAGGGCGCTGATCAAGACGATGGCGCCGATCATCACGGCATCCAGGACCTCCCCGATCAGGACGGAGAGGGCAATGGCGGCGAGGAGGATGATAATGAGCACATTCTTGAACTGGCTGAGGAAAAGCGAGAAAGGAGAGGCTTTTTCTTCTTTCCTGAGCTCATTGGGGCCGAATTGAGCCCGGCGTTTTTCCACCTCTTCGGCGGCGAGACCTTGTCGCGGGTCAGAGCGGAGGCGGTGGAGTACCTTGACCACGTCCTCGGCGTGCCAGGCGGGGATCTGCATGGTTTTCTTTTTTCCAGCGAAGAGCCGGATAGCTGCCCATTATAGCAAAGAAGGAAGCCGATTGGAAAATCCGTGCGCTGACAGATTCTCGGATCGCGGCTAGCCGATGGGGGTGAGAGGGAAAGGGCTAAAAGGGGATGAGTTGGCAGGAATTATGCTCACCCGAATCATCGCCGGGGGGGATTGCTATTAATAGGGATAAGAACGATAAATATAAACGTCCATTCCTGATGGATCTCTGTGCCGGCTGATGGGGCAGAGGACGGATGGCTTGAATTGGGAAAAAAAAGGTTTTACAATAGGCGACAGAGAAAGAACGGTGCGGCTTTTCCGGAGGAATGGGAAGTTCGGCGTATTCTACCAGAGGGCCGTCGAGCCGGCTCCCTGAAGCGGGTGGGAGAATGAAACAACGCGGCTTTACGATGATCGAAGTATTGGTGGTCGTGGCCATCATGGGCATCCTGATGCTCGTGTCTTATCCGAACATCAAGAATTCCCTCGAGGTAAGGAACCTGGAGAACGAGGCCAGGGAGATCCTGACAACCCTCCAGCAGGCTAAGTTCCAGGCCGTCAAGACCAAGCTCAACCACCGGGTCAATTTTGACAACAACCTGGGCTATTGGGTTTATTTCATCGAGAGAGAAGTGAGTTCCAGCAACTGGGTCGAGGTCCCTAGATTCATGAGGAGATCCATCCCCGATAGGTATACGGTCACCATCAATCTTCCTAACCAATATCTGGTTTTTACACCCCTAGGCCAAGCCTTTATGAACATAGATCCAATCCTCACGTACAGCGCTATCCAGAATGACATTTCTCTCCAGAGCCCGAATATCCAGCGGCAGGGGCAGCCGAGCACCCGGACCATCACCATCTTCGCGGGCGGCTCCATCCAGTATGTCAAATCGACCTAGGACACACGGAAGGGGAGAGCATGATGAAAAGATTGCGGAAAGAGAAAAATAGCAAACCCGGCTTCACCCTTTTGGAGTCGGTCATCGGGATCGCCCTCGTCGCCATCGCTGTCCTCGGCCTGGCCGAGATGTTCACCTTGAGTGTTCTTAACAACATGCGTTCCGACCGGATCACCAGCGCCTCCTTCCTGGTTCAGCAGCAGGTCGATACGCTCAGGAACCTGACCGCGGCCGAACTGAGCCTGGTCGCTTCGAGCGCAGCCGTGGACCTCAACAACGACGGCACCAACGACCTTTTCAGAGACGAGCTCATCGACCTCAACCAGGACAACCTCAACGATTACCGCCGGATCACCGATGTCCAGACCTACGGGACCGCCTGGCAGGTGCAGGTCCTCGTCTTTACGGCCGAGGCCTTCAGCGCCGACGAGGCCGAGCTGATCTCGAACCCCCAGGCCCACCGGGTCCGGGCCAGGGTCAGCACGATCATCCATCGGTGAGCGGGAGGATCGGAACACCATGAGGCTGACAATGAAAAAAAGGAAAAGACAAGAAAGCCAGCGGGGTTTCACGATGATCGAGCTCTTGGTCGGAAGCACGGTGATGCTCATCCTCATCATCGCCACCCTCTCCCTCTACATGCGGAGCAACAAAGTGGCCGTCGACCAGAACATGTACGCCGAGCTACAGCACGATGTCCGCTCGGCCATGTACTTCGTCGCCCGCGACATCAGGATGTCGGGCGTCGGACTGCCGATCGAGTTCCAGGGATATTACTTCGAGGGGACGGACAACGAGGACCAGGGCGGGGGAGTCGAAGTCACTCCCGACCGGTTGCTGATGATGGGAAACATCGAAGATCCTTTGAACCTCATAATCCAGAGCTATAACGGATCCTCGATTACCCTCTCCTTAGATGACTACAGCTACGAGCTGTATCCTTATCCCGACGAGTATTATGAAGATAAAATTGTCCTCATCTTGCCCAACCCGGCTTCGGACTGCCGCTCCGGCCAGGTGAGACAGATCACGCATGTAACGCACAGCACGGGAGGGGGGAACGAGAAGCTCAATTTCTCTCCCGGCCTGGCCCCGGGTATTAACCCGCCCGGCGGCCTTTCGGGGACCTGCGACGAATCGAGCGACTATGACGGGGGGCTGGTGACCTTCATCGACGTCAAGGAGTTCTGGCTGGATATCACCGGCAACTATCCGGGCCTTACGGCCGGGGTGAACGGATATGTCGGGAACGGCCGGGGCGACATTCTTTACATGACCCTGAACGGCATCCACTATCCCATTTCTCAAAACGTCGAGAACCTGCAGTTCGAGTACAACGGCGACCTGGATGACGACGGGGACCTGGACGGCTTCCTGCCCTGGCAGACCACCTGGATGCTGGATGAGATCGGAAGGATCAGGGAAATACGGATCATGATCCAGGGGAGCACACCCCGGGCCTTCGTCAGTGTCTCCGGAACTCCCGACCCGAACCGCAACGTCTACAAGCGTCCGCCGCTCTCGAATACGGCCGGCGGGGCCCAGCCGGACCGCCATAAAAGGTTTCTCCTCGAATCCACCTCCAACATCAGAAACCTGTCTTTGAACCTCTACAACTCGGGCACACGCTAGGGGGATGAAATGAGAAGAGGAAAGGTGAGAACAAACCGGGGATCGGGGCTGATCGTCCTCATCATTGTCATCGCTTTCCTGCTGGCCGTCGGCATCCTCCTCCTCTTCGTCACCGGCACGGGGCCGGAGGTGGCGGCCAATGTCCGGTTGCAGGAACGGGCCTTCAACGCCGCCGAGGCCGGGTTCGACGAGGTCTGGCGGGTTTTGAACGACAGCCTCATCAGCGGCACCTGGATGGATTTCGGAAGCCAGTACAGGACGACTTTTCAGGGTCAGGTCGGGCTGGATGATCCGCGGAGCGATAACTATTTCCGCAAGCGGACGGACGAGGAACTGGTGGCCGACATGACTTCCGACCCCACCAACGTCCTGTGCGGCGGCCCCAACCAGCCTCTGCCGAACGACAGCTCGCTGAGTTTCACGGTGTTCCTGATCGATGACGAGGCTTTAACCGGGGCCACCCCGAACGACCGGGACTGTATTGTCGTCTGCATCGGCCGGGCCGGCCGGGATACTTATTGCCGGATCGAGGTCGTGGTCGAGATTCAAACGACATGACATAAAGGCAAAAAAAGGGAGCGGACATGAGAAAACATCTTTTTCGGCTGATCGCTCTTTCGGCTTTTCTGGCAGCCGGGTTCATCCAGGCCGGCGGGCAGACCTGCGACAGGCTCTCCGCCAGGGCCACCGGTTATGTCGGCGGGGACAGTTCGACCATCGCCACGATGGACGGAATCACCAACGACACGGAAGAACTCGTGCTCCGGCTCAATTACAAAGGGGCCAATTTCGAGCCGTCGAGCGACTATCCGGTCGCAACGAACTGGAGAATGACGGGTGCGTCTGCGGATTTTAACGGTGACGGGTTCGTGGACCTCGTCGAGGGGGGAAGAGACTGCGACAATAACGCCAACGCGACTGACACCAATATCTCCATTTTTACCTGTCTGGGTCAGGATCCGGCCGATCCACTGAGGTTCCTGTTCAGCGGTCCGTACTATATTGATTATCTTCTCCATTTCAAAACCTACGAGATCATGGCCTGCGGAGCCGGGGACTTTGACGGCGACGGCGACGCCGATATTTCCGTTCTCTCCTGGCAGGGGAATCTCTGGATCTTCAAGAACCTCTATGTGGAAAACGGGCTCAGCCCCGGGGACGTCCCCGAATTCGACTCCCAGCCGACCCTGATCGATGACGTCATCAACGACGGCTACGGCGAGTTCGGCTCCTCCGCCGACCACTGGAGGTGGGAAAGCAACATCGAATGCGTGGATGTCGACGGCGACCGGGACCTCGACCTCATCGTCGGGATCCCTTCCCAGTTTGCCTCGACCCGCTACGGCGAAGTCGTCGTCTATATCAACAACGGTTCGGGCACATTTTCCCGCCTCCCCCAGGTGATCAACCCGTACCCTAACCGGGCGCAGTACATATACGGTGTCTGCGGCGTCGCCGCGGCCGACTACGACGGGGACGGCGATATCGATTTTTATGTCGGCTCGGCGAACTCCGACACGATGTATTTTTACCGGAACGACGCCTTGACTTTCACCTATGACCGGCGCAAGGACATCATCATTCCCAGGAACCACGGCTCCACCACCTACTTGCGGCAGGGAGACGTCGATAACGACGGTGATGCCGACATGGTCCTGGCCACGGACGGCCACGTCACGAACCTGCCGGGCGGCTACGTTTACTGGTTCGCCAACGACGGAACGGGGACGTTCACCCGCAATCCCATCCCGACAAGCGGCGACCAGGTATCCGGCTCCGGCGACCTCGATTCCGGCGCCATCGGCGATTTCGACGGCGACGGCGACTTCGATTTCTTCGTCGCCGACGGCAACGACTCACGCAGCTGTTACTTCTTCATGAACGAGATCTATCCGACCTACGTGAACCGTGGAACCGTCCATTCCAGGCACCTTCTGCCCTGTTCCTTTATTACCTCCGATTACGCTGTCGTCTCGGCGACGATCACCGTGGACGAAAATACGCCCGGCAACACCGACATTGAGTACTATCTCTCCAACTGCGACGACGAGAACGGCAACCCCTTGTGGGAAGGCCCGGTGACACCCGGGGTCGAATGGGAGTTCGAGAACCCGGGTGACTTCCTCCGCTGGCGGGCGGTTTTCACCAGCTCCGACGAGACCGTCACCCCGAAGATTTTCAGCATTTACATCGATTACAAATACATCGGCAAGAGAGAGTACAGCCGCACCTCTCATGCGGTCACCATGGTGGAAGTGGACGGTTCTCATTCCGGCGACGAGGAGGTCCTCTACTCCGCTTCCTTCGAGTTCCCGAAATGGCGCGGCCACCTGCGCTCCTGGAACGTCACCGACCTCAACCTGACCTACAATAGGGGCTCACAGCTCGAGGAGATCCGGGATGTCGGCGCGGAATTCGTCGAGGACGCCGGCGTCAACCTGCGTGACCGCGATTGGTCGACGCGCCTGGTCTATACGGCCTATGACGCCCAATCCGACGGCGTCATGAATGACCGCCTGGATTTCACTCCCTCCCAGGCCGCAACACTTGATGATTATCTCGGCCTCGGCCTGGGCAGCCCCGAGGTAGGACCTCTCATCCGCTTCGTCCTGGGCGAAGGACGGGATTGGAAGCTGGGCGATATCAACCACTCCTCGCCCCAGGCTTTGAACCCTCCCTCCGGCACGCCGAACCTGATGGGCCCGGGCTATGACAGTTTCAAGGAGACATTGGAAAACCGGCACAAGGTCACCGTGGCCGGGGCCAACGACGGTATGCTCCACTGTTTCGACGCCGCCACCCTGGAGGAGCTGTGGGCCTTCATCCCGAACAATCTGCTCTATAAGCTGAGGCGGATGAAGGTCATCGATCCCGACTGCGGCGAATTTCTCTACCATCATTTCTTCGTCGACGGCACGCCCACCATCCAGGATGTCTATTTTGCAGGAGCCTGGCATACGGTCCTTGTCTGCGGCCAGGGAGCCGGTTGGGGGAAGGACCATAAGTGGTACTACTTCGCCCTCGATGTCACCGACCCCGAGTCGCCTCAGCCCCTCTGGGAATTCACCCACGAATACATGGGCGAGACCTGGTCCGTTCCGGTCATCGCCAAGATCCAGACGCCGGCCAAATGGGTCGTTTTCTTCGGCTCCGGCTACGACAGCGACGGCGATCCGGGAGTCGACATCGGGAACTATTTCTATGCCGTCGATATGGAGACCGGCCAGTTGCTGCGGGAATTCGAGGTTGTGGAGCAGCACGAGCCCACGAGTCCCTTCGGCATCCAGAACACGTTGCCCGGCTCGCCGGAGATCGCCGACGTCGACGCGGACGGCTACGCCGACGCCGTTTATTTCGGCGACCTTCTCGGCCGGGTCTGGAAGATCGACCTGACGACGGACGCGGGCGGCTGGGAGCCGGAGGTCATCTACAGCGATCCTTACAGGCACCCGATCATCACCAAGCCGGCCGTATTTGTCAACCTGGTCGACAACATCGTCCATCTCTATTTCGGCACGGGCGGCGACGAGATGTCCCCGAACGATGCCTCTTATTCATTCATCTCGCTCATTGATGACAATACGCCCTATGTGGAGTGGTACCTGGGACCGGATGACCTGGCCAGCCAGCTGGGCATCAATATCGCCACCAAGAAGGGCCAGTTCGTCCCGGGAGAGCGCGTCTGGGCCGATCCGGTGGTCTCTGACCGCATCGTCTACTGCGCCACCCTCGAGGGCAGCATCGAATCGCTCAACCCCTGCCGAACTCTGACCGGTGCCAGCCGCATCTACGGCCGCTACATCCTGGGCAATTTGGTCGGCGGCTCGTCCATCCTAAACGAGATGGGCGGCCCGATCCAATTCCTTGAGACCAAGCAGAAGGTGCGCTCGGCAGTGACGATCGGGGAGACGCAGCTCGTCACCGATGAGGGCCAGAGCGGCATCAACAAACGCAAGGTTTACATCCAGAGCTACACTCAGCCCGGCGAAGGAGGGCCTGAGCCGCCGAGCCAGGTCCTGGCCCAACCCGTCCCTCAGACGGCCCTGATGATCAAGTCCTGGCGCGAGGTCTATAAGGTTTATAGGAGATAGAGAAGATAACAGGAGATCGTGATAGGGCAGGCCGCATATCCGGCCTGCCTTATTGTTTATTTTGAGAGACTGAGGATTTCCGCCTTTCTCGTGCCTGACTGGCAACCTCGCTGCTATTCTCGACATCCTCTCAGCCCTTAGCACTTGGTCGATTTGACATCTCCTCAAGCGGGCATCTATAGTAGGGGCTTCATCCAGGAAGACCAATGGGTATTTGGGATGCCATCCTGCTCGGGATCGTCGAAGGGCTGACCGAGTTCATCCCGGTCTCCTCCACCTTCCATCTCATCGTCGCCGCCCGGATCCTCGGCGTCGGGGAGGGAGAATTCGTTAAGCTGTTCGAAGTTTTCATCCAGAGCGGCGCCATCCTGGCGGTGCTGCTTCTTTTCTGGAAAAGGCTCAGGAGAGATCCCGCTCTGGTGACGAAAACTCTTGCCGCCTTTTTGCCGACCGTGGGACTCGGCGTTCTGGCCTACGGGACGATCAAGAACGTCTTTTTTGACTCCTACAACTGGATGATCGGCATCTTCATCCTGGTGGGTTTCGCTTTCCTCGTTTTCGAATGGTTGGTCAAGAAGGGGACGTTATCGCCCAGGAAGGCTTTGACAGAATTGACTTATAAGGATGCCGTGCTCGTCGGGCTGGCGCAGTGCCTGGCCTTTTTCCCTGGCGTCTCGAGAGCGGGAGCGGTGATCCTCATGATGATGGTTCTCGGCTTCAGACGGGACGATTCCGCGGCCTTTTCCTTTTTTCTGGCCGTTCCGACAATTTTAGCGGCAGGGGCCTATGATCTTTACCAGACAAGAGACCTGCTGTCTCAATCGGTCTCCTACATCCCGGTTCTTGTTGTCGGCTTTCTGGCGGCCTTCGCCGTCGCCGCCTTCGCCCTGAAGTGGCTGATCCGCTATCTCCAAACCCACACGCTCAACCTCTTCGGGTTTTACCGGATCGCGGCCGGCATCCTCTTGCTCCTGGCGCTCCTTTTTCTCTAGGCCAGGCCGACGAGGGGAAGCAGGATCCGCAATCCCACCCAGATGACCACTCCTCCCGTCAGGTTGAGCAGAGTGCCCGCCCGCAGCATTTTCGTGATGGGGACGAGACCGGAACCGTAGACGATCGCGTTAGGGGGTGTCGAAACCGGGAGCATGAAAGCGTAGCTGGCGGCGATGGTCGCGCCGATAGCCGGAGGGATAGGGTTCATTCCGGCGGCCTGAGAGATCGAGATCAGGATGGGAACGACCATCGTAGCCGCGGCTGTGTTGGACGTTGTCTCGCTGACCAGGATGGCCAGATAGATACCGGCCAGGGTGAGGCCCCAGACCGAGGTGGTTCCGAATATTCCGAGTAATCCCCGGCCCATGCTTTCGGCCAGCTTCGTCTGGAACATCAGCTCGCCCAGGGTCAAGCCCCCGCCGAAGAGGAGAAGGGTCCCCCAATCGATCTGCACGGCTTGCCGCCAGGTCAGAGTGAACTGCCTTTTCTTCCAGTTCAGCGGCAGAAGAAATAGAAGCAGGACGGCCAGGAGGGCGGCTATGGCCTCCGGGATGCGATCACTATAGATCCGGGAAAGAGGGGAGGAGGGACCCGAGAATATCGCCAGGAAACCGGGAAATACCCAGAGGCTTACCGCCACCAGAAAAGCCACCAGACAGTTCTTCTGGCCGCGCGTCCAGGGCCCAAGCTTCTGGAGCTCGGCGCGGACGAATTCGCGGCTGCCCGGGATGCGGCGGACCTCCGGTTTGTGAAGGAAACGCATGATGAGATAGAGGAACAGGTACATGATCACCAACAAGGGGACAGCGAAAAGCATCCAGCGGAAAAAAGGGATCCTGACCCCGGCGAACTTATCAATCATGGCCAGTCCGATCAAGTTAGGGGGAGAGCCGACCGGAGTGCCGATCCCGCCCGTGGACGAGGCATAGGCAGCCATAAGCATCAGGCCGGTGGTGAAGCGGAGGCGTTCGACGGGGACGGAGCGCCCCGCTTGGCGGGCCATCAGGTCGGCCATGGCGCTGATAATGCCGAGGCCGATCGGGAACATCATGGCCGTCGTGGCCGTGTTGCTGATCCACATGGATAGCAAGACGCAAACCGCGCCGAAGACAAATAGGATCCGTCCGGAGCTCGAGCCGACCTGACGCCTGGAAAGCAGGGAATAGGCCAGCCGCTTGTCCAGTCCGTGAACGGACATGGTCCGGGCGATGATGAAACTTCCCAGAAAAAGGAAGATGATGGGGTTGGCGAACGGAGCGAGAACCGTCTTGGCGTCGGCCACACCGGTGAGCACACACAGCGTCGCTCCAAACAGCGATGTGATCGGGATGGGAACGGGCTCGGTGACCCACCAGACGACGACCCAGGCGATCACGGCCGCCAGCGTATGAGCCCGGGAGGTCAGGCCGCTCAGCGGCAGCAGGTAGACGAAAAGTGCCAGGAGCGGGCCCAGGAAGAGGCCGGCCGTCCTCCGGAAGCGCTCGAACCTCCTCTCCGCTTCCGAAAAGGCAGCGTTGAGCGGGGAGGATTCCTCGGCGCCTTGAAACACATTGCCTTCCCGGTCGTGAAGTCCCATTGCCGGGAATCGTATCATATGCAAATCCCCGGACTCAACACCCGATTCCTCTTCTTTGACTTCTGCAGGCGGCTGTGCTAAAGAAAAATTCATGAACGTCCTGGTCGTCCTGGCCGTGGCCGTGGTCGCCTTCGCGCTGGCCAGCCGCTTCTATTCACGCTACATCGCCCGCGTGCTGGGCGAGGACCCCAAGAACCCGACACCCGCGATCACGTGTTACGACGGCCGGGATTATGTTCCGACCAAGCCATACATTGTCTTTGCCCACCATTTTTCGGCCATCGCCGGGGCCGGTCCAATCCTCGGGCCGACCATGGCCATCCTCTATGGATTTGTGCCCGCCTGGCTGTGGGTCGTTTTCGGCGGGATATTCATCGGCGCTGTCCATGATTTCACGGCCCTCTTCGTTAGCATCCGGGAAGGCGGAAAGTCGATGGCCGAGGTCGCCAGGAAGACCCTGGGGAATGCGGGTTTCAACCTCTTCATCGGGTTCACCATCGTCATGATCGTGCTGGTCACCAGCTCATTCCTGAGCGCGACCTCGATCTCGCTCACCTCGCTCTGGCCGCTCAGCAAGCTGGGGACTACTGAAGGTCAGACTTTTCTCAGGACGGTCGTCAAGGACGGCGTGGTCCTGGGACGCATCGGCGGAATCGCTTCGATGTCGGTCATCATCATCACCCTGACCTCCCCGGCTCTCGGATGGCTGTTGTACAAAAAGGGCATCAAGACAATCACCGCCTATCTGATCGCTGCCTCGATCTGCCTATTTTCCATTTTGTTCGGCATTGCCTACCCGGTCACCTTGGGACCGATGACCTGGATGGTCATTATTTCCATCTATGTGCTCATCGCCGCCGGTGTGCCCGTCTGGATCATCCTCCAACCCCGCGACCTGATCAACGTCCAGATTCTCTACGGCGGAATCATCCTGCTGGTTGTCTCGATGTTCTCCTCGGGGCTCGGCGGGCTCAAGGTCACCATGCCGAGTTTCAACTTCGCCGAGGGAGTCCAACACCTGGGGCTGATCTGGCCGATGATGTTCTGCACGATCGCCTGCGGGGCCATCTCCGGGTTTCATTCGCTCGTCGCCGGCGGCACCACCTGCAAACAGCTCTCCAAGGAGACAGACGCTCGCCGGGTGGGCTATAACGCCATGCTTCTCGAGTCCGTTCTGGCGGTCTGCGTCCTCCTCGCTCTCGGCGCGGCCATGAACTTCGCCGATTATAAATCCGTCGTCTGGCCGACCGATCCGGCGGTCAAGTCCAACCCGATCCTCGGTTTCTCGCTGGCGGCCGGCCATCTCTTCCACCAGGCCCTGGGTATTCCCGTCGCCCTGGGCTCAGTGTTCGGGATTCTCTTGGTCGAGGGTTTTGTGGTGACCACACTGGACGCAGCCGTCCGGTTGAACCGCTACCTCTTCGAAGAGCTGTGGGCGATCCTCTTTAAGGATACGCCTAGACTCATGAGACACTATTGGTTCAACGCCGCGCTTTCGGTGGCGCTGATGTGGATGCTCGCCTATTCAAACGCGTTCAGCAGCCTCTGGCCGATCTTCGGTACGGCCAACCAGCTTCTGGCCGCCCTGGCCCTGCTGGCCGTTTCCGCCTGGCTCTTGATCCGCAAGAAGAAGAACTTTTTCACTCTCATCCCCGCCGTCTTCATGATCCTGACGACCGTGGCCTCTCTCATCATCCTGCTCGGGAACTACTACCGCAGCAAAAACTACGTCCTGATGGCCGCCGACGTCCTTCTCATGGCCTTGTCTGTCGGTGTCGTCTGGCTCGTCTTGAAGACCTTCCTCAAACCGAAACAAAGAGCGGTTCCCGGGGCCGCCTGAACGCCTCGATGTGAAGGGAGGAATCGGATGTCGGCAGTATTCGAGGACGAACCAAAAATCGCTTGGAGCGATATCATCCTGGAAGCTCTGCGGGGGATCAAGAGCGAGATCCTGCTTTATGGGGTCGTCGTGGCCGCGCTCCTCATCGGAACCGCTGCCCTGGGAATCGAGATCCTCAAGGAGCTGAAGTGGCCGCTGGTCGTCGTCTTCACGCTGGCCCTTTTGGCCTATTTTGTTGCCGGGGCCATCCCCCGGGCAAGGAACCGTTTGATCAAACGAAGAATGGAATAGCCGGCGACTGCTCTGTTTTTGCAATGATGATCCGGGCAGAAGCCGCAGGGAGCGGCTTCCTCAGCGTTGAAAAAAAGCGGGGATTTGGGTATAGTCTATGGAGTTCAATCGTCTGCGCCCGTAGCTCAGCTGGATAGAGCGACTGACTACGAATCAGTAGGTCGGCAGTTCGAATCTGTCCGGGCGCGTTTGCTTTTTCCGGGGGGAGGTCAATCGATCAGTCGATCTCGTGGCGCCGGAAGAACGTCAGGATCTGGTCCTCGAGCTTCTGAGCGCGGGCGATGGCCTTCTCCTCGGTCAGCGTCTTCATCAGTTCCTGGAGTTTCACCCGGACATCCTTGGCCATTCTTTCGGCCGTCTCGGG
>Ga0307380_10005537_pt1 | contig 16735 bp, 14 predicted proteins | sample UN3MG_FD_202239 | JGI IMG/M metagenome (GOLD analysis project Ga0307380, IMG submission 202239) | Soil microbial communities from Risofladan, Vaasa, Finland - UN-3 | ecosystem: Environmental > Terrestrial > Soil > Coastal area > Acid sulfate soil | place: Finland: Risofladan, Vaasa | collected...
CGGGACATCGTTTCCCAGTTTGGCCAAGGGGTGACCTATCTCCAGTTGCCACACCGTGGGCAGGCGGCCGCCACACGCAACGCAGGTCTACGCGCGGCAGAGGGAGAATACGTGGCCTTCCTCGACTCGGACGATCTATTCTTGCCTGGCAAACTGGCCCTCCAACTGGCTGTTCTTGAGCAACACCCGGAGGCAGGGCTGGCCTATTCTAACGGATACTTCTTCCGTGACGATCCTCAGGTGCCCATTGGGCGCACGCTAGACGGTCTGCCGACTCCGACCGGCGATGCCCTCGCTGATCTGCTAAGAGGCAACTTCCTGACCTCGCCAGTAGTCCTGGTCCGGGCCGATTGTCTGGACGTCGTAGGACTATTCGATGAACGTCCAGAGTTCTTCGCGGTGGAGGACTACGATCTGTGGCTACGCATCGCCGCGCACTTCCCATTTGTCTACGCGCCCGGCGACGTAGCCGCGATCCGCCGCCACAAGCAAAGCATCAGCCGCGACGTGGCCTCCCTCCGGAGCCGCGCACTGCTGGTCCTGGCCAAGCTGGAAGCCTCGGACCCCGACCTGGCGCGCCGACACCGGCCGGCTCTGGACGAAGGATATGCACGGAACCATGGTGCGGTGGCCCTGGCGCAGTTTCAACAGCGGCAGGTTCTCAGCGGCCTAAGCCACGCCGTCCAGGCACTCCGTTGCAGCCTGCGCACGCCAGGACTGGGCACGAAGCCTTTGCTGGAGTGGGCCAGAAGACGGCGGGTGCGCGGAACGGCGGCGATGCCCTAATGCTTTTTCGTATGTACGTGGGCCAGCAACCAGGCGGTGGCACCCAGAGATGAAGTTGGCATGACAGAACGGGACCGGCAGGTCAGTAGGGAACACGGGCACGTGGCGTCACTATCAGGGGCACTCTCGGAACACCACTCGGGCCGCACTCCGGAGGCAGAGACCGCGAGGGAGGCGACCGGAATAAGGCCCTCCATCCACCCGCGACCAGCTGAACAAGCCCAGGGGACAGACGGGGATCCGCTATGAGAATCTGCGTGAACGCCTCTCCAGCGGTGCACCACATAGCTGGGCTGGGCCGCTACACTCAAGAGTTGATGGCGGCGCTCCTGGACATTGACTCCGAGAACGAGTACGTTGCTTTCTACAATCGGCCGAGCGAGGCCCGCGTAGATCCGCCCCTCGACCGCCTGCCACATCTGACCACCAACCTCGACACGAAACCCTGGCGGATGTCTGCCCTCGTGGCGCACTTCGCCCGAATTTCCCAAGACCGCCTGTTCCCCGGTATTGACCTCTTCCATGCCACCGATCATCTCCTACCCCGGCTGACCCGCTCCAAGAGCGTGTTTACGCTCCACGACCTGGTGTTTCGCTTCTATCCCCACACGCACAAGCCCTTGAACAGGTGGTTTCTCACCCTGATGATGCCTCGCTTTCTCAAAGCTGCCGATGCGGTGATCGCCGTGTCGCAGAGCACCAAAAGGGACGCGGTCCAAACCTACGGCATCGACGAGGCGAAGATCACGGTGATCTACGAGGGCGTGAGCGATCACTTCCGGAGAGCGTCGCCAGACGCGATTGTTGCCGTGCGCCACAAGTACAGCCTCCCCAACGAGTTCATCCTCTCCTTGGGGACCATAGAGCCTAGGAAGAACCTGACCTCACTCTTGGAGGCTTATCACGCCCTCAGGAACGAGGGCTCCCCCCCCGGCTTGGTGATCGTGGGCAAAAAGGGGTGGTTGTACTCGGGTTTCTTCAACAGGATGTACGAACTAGGGCTTGAGCACGACGTTGTCTTTCCTGGTTTCGTTCCCGACGAGGATCTGCCGGCCTTGTACAGCGCGGCTGATCTGTTCGTCTTTCCGTCCCTCTATGAGGGCTTTGGGCTGCCCGTGCTTGAGGCCCTGGCCTGCGGCACGCCGGTGGTGGCCAGCAACGCCTCCAGTCTACCGGAGGTGGCCGGTGAGGCGGCCCTTCTGGTGGACCCCAGCAGCGTGGAAGCCCTGGTCCAGGCGGTGAAGGATGTACTAGGCAACAGGGGGCTCCGCGAAGACCTGCGGGAGAGGGGTCCGAAGCAGGCAGCCAAGTTCAGTTGGCAGAGAGCGGCGCGAGAGACGAAGGCCGTCTACACCTCGCTCTCGGCACTTCGAGACCCCATTGGGCAGTGACGCGGCACTGAACCGGACAGCACGAGAGAAAGCATCAGGCAATGCGCAACCATCCACGACCCCAGGTTTCCGATACGCAAGACGAGATAGACTGCCTCCTCCGAGATCCAGCCGATCCCGCGAGTCCGCTCTACCTGAGCAGCAAGTCAAGCTTGCTCAACTACGTACGCTTTGCCGATGAGGTGAAACGGTTCCTGCCCTGGGACGGTCGGGTGTTGGATTGGGGATGCGGGCTGGGCCAAGTGAGTTGGCTCTTGGCCAGGCGAGGTCTGGCCGTGACCAGTTTTGACCTACAACGCTTTCCGCCCAACAGTTTGCTCATAGACCCGGACAAGATTGTCATAGGGGATGATCCGGTTTTGCTGCCCTTCCCCTCCGCCAGCTTTGACGCTGTGCTGTCATGTGGGGTCTTGGAGCATGTAGTCGATGAGAGAGCCTCTCTGCAAGAGATCAAACGGGTGCTGAAACCAGGTGGATTCTTCTTCATCTATCAGCTGCCTCAGCGCTACGCCTACACCGAGTTGATCAATAGGTGGCGAGCAGGACGATGGCATCATCCGCGCAGATACACACCCCGGAGTGTCAAGAGAGAGCTCGAGGCGGCTGGTTTTCGTTTGGTCCAGCAAAGGCGAGCCAATTGTCTTCCAAAGAATCTCACCGGCCTCCCATCCTTGGCACGTCGCGCCTACAATCGAATCGCCTATCTGGTGAATTCTCTGGATCTGAGCCTGTCAAGGGTGCCTCTGCTGAATCTGCTCTGTCACTCCATAGAGATCGTCGCTGATGTGGAAGGAGGAGCCTAATCGGCGTGGGTGGAGGGCATATTCAGCTTCACTTTTGGGGCATGCGGCACTATGAGTACCACCTGAGCACCAGGTGGACAGAGTTCACCGGGGGCAAACGAGAACGACTGTGCTGATCAGTCCGTGTGTATCAGCGGGCGATGCCGGTCGGGCACTCTCCGTCCCGCGGCCATACCAGCGAAGGCGCCCACCTGGAGGCGACTGTGCGCATCGGCATTGACGGGCGGTACATCGCAGATCACTTCCCAGGGATCGGCCGGTATACCTACAACCTGGCTGCAAAGCTCCCCGAGTTTGCTCCTGACACGGATTTCGTGCTCTTCCGTAACCCGCGCCTTCTCAACACCAGGTATGACCTGGAGCGATTGGCGCTGAATCCCAACCTTCGGTTGCTGCCGGTAGACGTTCCCACACGGTCGCTCAAGGAGCAATACCAGCTACGGTCGCTGGCGAAAGCCCTCTCCCTGGACCTCCTCCACTCGCCGTACTACATCAAGCCCTACTGGCTGCACTGCCCCTCCGTGGTCACCATGTATGACCTGATCCCCATGATCTACCCCCAGCAGCTGCCGCATCGCTGGAGCGCATGGATCTTCCGAGTAACTGCATCGCTGGCTGTGCATAGCGCGAGTCAGATCATCGCCATCTCGGAGTCGACCAAGAGGGACGTGACCCGCCTCCTTAGTGGATCCCAAGGCAGAACCACGGTTGTGCACCTGGCGGCCGACGAAAGGTTCCGCCCGTTGGACAGAGCACAGCTGGACAAAGCACTACAAAGACTTGGACTGCCAAGGAAATACGTCCTGTACATGGGCATCAACAAGCCTCACAAGAACCTTGTCTTCCTCTTGCAGCTGTTCGCCGAGTTGAACACAGACGCAAAGCTGGTATTGGCTGGAAAGCAGGACCCGCGCTATTCGCAGGTGCGTGAGGAGGCTCGGAGGCTGAGAGTGGATGACAGGGTGGTCTTCTTGGGCGAAGTCGCAGACAGCGACCTGCCGACGTTGTACAACGGCGCAGAGTTGTTTGTCTTCCCTTCCCTGTACGAGGGCTTCGGCCTCCCTGTTCTCGAAGCGATGGCCTGCGGAACTCCCGTCGTGTGCAGTAGCGCTTCCAGCTTGCCAGAGATCGTGGGGGATGCCGCTGTGACCCTGGATCCTCGAGATCGAGGCGGCTGGGTCGCGGCGATGACCGAAGTCCTGGAGAACGAAGAACTGCGGGCAGACTTGAGAACAAAGGGCCCCGCGCGGGCCGCCGGGTTCAGCTGGGAAGACACAGCGCGAGAGACCTTCGGTGTCTACCGATCTGTACTCTCGCGCTGACTGGCCACAACGTGAGCTATGGTGACGGACTCACTAGGTCCGTGAGCAGCAAGTTGAAGACTGACCGCCGCCACGGGGCGTGAGATGCCGGCTACTCCGACTTCACCGCCGCGAAGATGAGACCACCGAGCGCGCCCAGCGCCGCAGCAACGACCAGCCCGATGCCACAGCATACGGAACCGCTAGTGATGGTCCCCACTACATCCGCGCCTGCGCCTGTGAACATGCTGGGGTCAATACCCGCTTCAACCATTCCCCGCAAGACATCCGGCGGCAACATCCTCCACGTGGCCACCTGGAGTGGCTGAAGCACGGTCGCTCCGACGACGTTGACACCTATGCCTATCACGCCGCCGATGGCCGCAGCGAGGAGACCCGCCAGAGCCCCCTGCCCTGCACCGGCACCCATCGTCCGCGCGCCGGGAGGTATCCAGTAGGCAGCGAGTGCGCCGATACACCCGAACGCCACCCACTCCAGAGGCAGCGCACAGCACACCACGCAGGGCACCACCTCAACCACCTTCAGTAGAACTAGGATCACAGCGCCGATCAATCCTGCCTTGAGCCATCCTGACATCGTTTGCCCCTTTCTCCTTTGAGGATTCTACGTTAGCAGCGGCCGCACTGAGGTTGTAGTATGTATACCATACGTGACGCAGAACTGCAATCTACAGACGATGAGAGTACAGTCTAGTATCCCTACCGGATGCTATCCAGGGAAATGCCCCGTTCCTTTGCCCGCTGAGCCATCCACTCGTCATTGTCCAGGGGCAGCGGCATGATCTCAGAGTCAGGTCGGCGCTCCATCTGCAGGGCCTCTGTGGCACACACCGTGCTGCACTGGCCACAGCCCACGCAGCGGGAGTAGTGTACGACGCAAACCTCGTCTGGTACGGACAGGGCATCGAATTGACAGCGTTCGACGCAGTCGCCACAACCCACACATTCATCGTGGTCGACGGTGGCGCGGAAGTCCGAGTGGGCAATCGCGGTGGGGACGCCAAACTCCGCCACGCTTCGCAGGAATCCGCAGCAGCAGGTACAGCAGTTGCAGATGTAGTAGTGACCGTCACGGTAGTTGGCGGTGGAGTGTACCAGGCCCGCGTCCTCAGTCTCTTGAAGGATACGCAGTGCTTCCTCTTTGGTGATGGCCCTTGTCACGTCACTGTGGTCGAAGACCCCCTCGATAGGAGCGAACAGCAGGCAAACCTCGACGGGATGGTCACAACCCTTACCCACCAGGCGCTGTTGCACTCTACAGATGCAATCGCGCACCCCCCAGGCCTTGGCCCCCTCCAGCAACTCCGAAGCTCGCTGGTGGGGAAAGATCTCGGGCTCGAAGGCGATTGATTGCTCAACCGGTATCACACGATGGCCAGCCGGTGCAGCCTGAATGAGACTGCCCCCGCCGCCCGTCTCCTGGTAGAACTGCTCGAACAGCAAGGCCAGCTCCTCGTCCAGCCGTGGCAACTGCTCTTCATAGATGCCGACGACGAAAGGCATGAGCCGAAAGACAAGCTCGCCCTCGCCCTTGCTCGCCAGGATTTGGCCTTTCCTTGCCATGGTCTTCAGAGTTCGATAGGCTTCCTTCGGGTCCACGCCGGCACGAGATGCTATGTCCGCGGCAGGCTCTCTGGTCAGCCGCATCACGGCTCCTAGATTCGCCTCCTCGGGAGTGAAGATCTTCTCCAACAGGCGCAGTTCCACCCCGCTCTCGGTGGAGGGAAAGCCGTTGGGGATGGCATCCAGTCTCTCGGCCAGTCTGCGATAGAGGATCTCATCCACGTGTCACGCTCCGCTCTCTATGGCTTTGACGCCCTGCAAATGGCAGTAAGTCGGAACACACCAATGTGCGACGGTTGGTCTCAGGTGACCGTCAGCCGCTGGCCCGGAAAATACCGAAGGTAGCGATGTTCCTCCACCGCCCGCGTGATGCGGTTCACCGCCTCCCACACGTCGCTGAAGGAGGTATAGAGGGGTGCCAGCCCCAGCCTTATGTTGTCCGGCTCACGGAAATCCGGTAGCACGCCCATCTCCTCGATGAGTACCCGGTTGATTCGATACCCTTCCGGGTGCCTGATGGAGACGTGGGAACCGCGCAGCGCTGGGTCCTTGGGCGAGCCCAAGGAGAACCCCAGAGGCACGAGCACGGTCTCTGTCAAGTAGACCAGGTACGACGTCAAGAACACCGATTTCTCCCGAATGCGCTCGATTCCCGCGTCCAGCACGATGTCCAGGGCTGACTCCATCGCCAAAGTGGAGAGGATGGGTGTACTGCTCACCAGGAAGCGCTTGATCCCGTCCGTGGGCTGATACTCGAGGTCGAAGTCGAAAGGTGACCGCTGCCCAAACCAGCCCCATATGGGAGATAGTGCCCCCTCTTGTAGATCCTGGCGCACATATAGATAAGCCGGCGAGCCCGGCCCTCCGTTGAGGTACTTGTAGGTGCAGCCGACGGCGAAATCCACGCCCCAATCGTCCAGTTCCACAGGGACCGCCCCCGCGGAGTGACCCAGGTCCCACAGCACCAGGGCACCCGCTTCGTGGGCTCTCTCCGTCACCGCCTTGGCGTCGTAGAGGAAGCCACTCTTGAACACAACGTGGGAAAGGGTGACCAGTGCCGTGCGCTCGTCCAGAGCATCGAACAGAGAGCGCTGATCCACGCAGATGCCGTCCTCCGAGGGCACAAGATGAATCTCGTGAGCGTCGCCCAGCAGCCGCACGCACCCCTGGAGAATGTATAGATCAGAAGGGAAGTTGAGCACGTCGCTGACGATGCGGTCTCGCCCGGGCCGCATCTCCAGCGCCGCCATGACCAGCTTGAAGAGGTTGATGGAGGTGGTATCGCTGACCACGACCTGCCCCGGGCCTGCCCCGAGCAATTGAGCGATCTTCTCCCCAACCCTCGAGGGAGAATCCCACCAGCCGGCGTTCCAGCCACGGATGAGATCACGCCCCCACTCCTCTTCCACTGCCTTCCTCATGCGGTCTACGGTCCGGCGTGGCAGCCGCCCCAGCGAGTTGCCATCCAGGTAGATCATGTCGGGCTCGGGGAAGAGGAACTCCTCCCGAAACGGGGCCAGCTCGTCCTGTCCATCCAACTGCTTCGCGAAATCCGGACCGAACTCGAAGTCAAAGTCTCCCATGTGACTCCTCTCTATTGGGCCAGCCTGGCGAAATCAACTCTGCGGCTCATCAGCCCTGAACTAGCCGCTACATTGGGGCGTACGACCAGAGCTGCATGTATAGCAGCAGGGCACAAGCGGCCCCCGGGGAGTAGCGCCTCAAAGCCAGGGTGCAAATGATGCGAACAGATGCGTTGATCTGCAAGAACCCACCGCATCCCCCATCTCCCCCCGAGGCGCCGAAACCTCACTCATCGGCCGCGGCACGGACAGGGTTCTATCACCAGTTCATACACGCGCCTGTTCCCGCACGGCCTCCTCCAGCCGCTTCTGCACCCTGGCACGCTCCTCGGGGAACGCTTCCTCGGTGTACACCTCTAGTGCGCTGCGATAGGCAGCGATGGCTTTGTCCAGGTTCTCTTTGCGCTCACCTGAGCCACGCTTGATATGGGCGAATCCGAGACTGCTTTGAGTACCCGCCCAGTACGACGGGTACTGAGCCTTGTTCAACACCTCCAGGGCGGACCTATAGGCCGCGATGGCCTTTTCCACGTTGTCTGCCTTGTCACCTCGGACGCGCCTGCGGTATGCCGCACCAAGGTTATTCTGGACCATGGCCCAGTCCAGCAGCAGCTCGCGCTTCTCCGTGACTTTCAGCGCGGCGTCGTAGGCAGCGATGGCCTTATCCAGGTTCTCAGCCCGATTGCCGCGCCGCCGAGCGGCGTAGGCGATACCCAGCTTGTTCTGAACCGTGGCCCAGAAACCCGGCTCCTCCTCCCACTTCACCTGAGAGAGGATCTCTTCATAGATCTCTATCTGGTTCTCGAGGCCCTTGCTGCTGGGCGGGAGTTCTTGCACCCGCGCGATAGCTCCCCGAAAGCGGCGCGGCACTTTGACAGATGGCCTCTCAGGGGTGTGGAGTTCCCGCCGGGGCCAACCCCTGCGCTTTCGTACCCTGGCCACCCATTCGTCTTGTCCGTGCGAGCTATCCATGGCCTCGGCCCAATCTCGCACCGTGTCGGGATCGTCCCCGACGTCCTCGCGCGCCACATCCCGCAGAAAGGGGTAGACATCCGGGTGGTTAGCCTGCAGTTGTTTCATCCACTTCGGCTTGAGCCACGAAGGTTGGCCAATGCCGATGGCCACAGCGGCAAGCAACGAGGGCGCGGCGAGGTAGATGAGCAGCTTCTGGCGGGTCTGCAGGTCGCTGACCAGGCCCACCAATCCCGTTACACACAGCACCACTCCGACGAGGGGCAGAGCGTGATAGACAGCCGGACCCGTCAAACCCTTCCCCGCTTTGAGGAAGAACTTCTTCGAATAGCCAAGTCGTATATACATGCCGTACGAGAGAAGGGCGAGACCGGCGGAGAAGGAGATGATGACCGAAACCCCCCGCGTGGTTGTCTCAGCCAACTGTGCATCCATGGTTCACCTTGCCTGGGGGAATCTACCACTGCGAGTCAGGTGGTGAGATTCTAGCATACGGCACCGGGATGCGTCAAGAACAGGGAGGGAAGTGGCGAGGAGCGGCAGTGGTACTACTCGTACCTCAGGGCTTCTATGGGGTCCAGCCGGGCGGCCCGTGCAGCGGGATACAACCCCGAGAGCAGGCCTACCACCGTGGCGAAGGCCAGAGCCAGGAGTACGAGCCATCCCGTCACTGCGAAGAACGTGCCGCGAACGGGGACCTCCTGCCAGCGCAGAATGGCGAGGATGAGCTTGTTGAGGCCCAACCCCAGCAGCCAGCCCAAGATGGTGCCGGCCAAACCACCCACCAGGCCAATAAGGGCCGACTCCGCAACGAACAACGCACGGATGTCGCCAGGCGACGCGCCGACCGCTTTGAGAATACCGATCTCTCGCGTGCGCTCATACACCGACATGATCATGGTGTTGGCGATGCCTATGGAGGCCACCAGTAAGGCCAGGGCGCCAATGGAGCCGAGCATCGTTTGCAGAACCACCATGGCCCTGTTGATGTTGTCCAGCAGCAACCTCAAGGATTCCACCTCGAAGCCCTGCTCCTGGAGTTCCCCCACTATCTGAGCAGCATCGTTGATGGAGGCGGCCTTGATCCTCAGCATATCGTATCCCTCGTGCTCGAGGATGTCGGGATCGTTATACCACCATGATTTCAGCGCCAATGCGTCGGTGACTCCGATGTTCGCTCCCCAGTAAGTGGTGTCCTGCACACCCGCTACGACGAGAGGAAAACTCGCCGAGTCGCCCCGCGGGGCTTTGAGCACCAGATGTACCTCCTGCCCGATGACATCCTCCCAGTCAGACTGCTCATCGTATCCCAGGGTCTCCAGAGCATCCTTGCTGAGGATCACCTCGCCCGGAGAATCCTCCACCAGCTCCCGCCCTGCCAGCACTCGCGGGAACTCAGTGAAGGGGTCGTTGAAACCCCACGTGGAATCGCCCACGTACACCCTGACACTGAATTCCCCTCCGCCCACTTGCAGGTAGACCGTGGCTCCCCAAGGCACAGACACCCTGGGGAGTACCTCGACCACGTCCTCCCTGGCCTGCATCTCCTCGACGAGCTCCGGTGTGATGAGCACTGTCCGCTTCGGCTCCGCGAACGCCGTGTAGGCGGAGGGCTCCTCGGTCACCGGCCGCACACTTATCTTCTCCAGGCCCGCACCCTGGAACTGCTGGAGTATCTCCTTCTGCACGCCAACGCCCAGCGATACCATGGTCACGATGGTCAGAATGCCCACGGTCACCCCAATGGCGCTGAGCACGGTGCGCACCGGATGGCGGCCCAGATTCCCAAACGAGGTTCTCAACATATCGCCCCTGGTCAAGTCTCCACCCTCCCGTCGCGCAGTTTCACAATGCGGTCGGCGAAGGAAGCCGCCTCGGGGTCATGGGTGACTACGAGCAGAGTAAGCCCCCTCTCCTGGTTGAGTTCCCTGAGCAGAGCCATGATTTCCGCACCAGTAGTGGTGTCCAGGTTTCCTGTCGGCTCATCAGCAAGCAGAAGAGCCGGATGTCCCACCAGTGCGCGGGCGATAGCCACCCTCTGTTGTTCCCCACCGCTGAGCTGTCCTGGCCGGTGGGTCAACCTCTGGCCGAGACCCACGCTCTCCAGCAAGGTGCGTGCTCTGTCCAGTCTCTGTCTACGAGGCACACCGCTGAACATAAGGGGCAGAGCCACGTTCTCCACAGCCGTCAAGCGAGGCAGGAGATTGAACGTCTGGAAAACGAAGCCTACGTGCTCACGGCGATGACGGGTCAGGGTCCGCTCATCGGTGGCGCCCAGTTCTACACCATCGATCCACACCTCTCCACCGGTGGGTCGATCCAGTCCCCCAATCAGGTTCAACACAGTGGACTTGCCGGACCCTGACGGTCCCACCAGAGCCACAAACTCCCCACGCTCGATGCTCAGGTCTACACCGCGTAGCGCGTCAACAAAGGCATTGCCCATCTTGAAACGACGGGCAAGACCCACCGCTCGCACCACGACATCCATCTGTTCTCTCCATGGGCAAAACAGGACAGCAGGCGAACGCCGGCCAACCCAGTCCTCCTGCCCGGCGTCCGCCTACCTGTGCCCTGTCAGACTATTGCAGTGACTCGGCGACGCTCACAATCTCGTCGGCTGTGATTTGGCCCGCGATGAGAACCGCGATCCCATCCTCCGTCCAGGTCAGAAAGCTGTTTCCCGACGCGTGGTCGGTTGTCAGGGTGGCCTCCTGACCGCGCACCGTCACCTCTGTCGTTTGACCCAAAGGTATCTCGTCCGAAGGCAGCGATGGCCCCTGCACGACGGTGAACGAACTGCCCACCTTGTGATCATAGTACAGGACGTAGGCATCGTCTACCTTGAACACATTGACCAGAGTGACTCCGTCCGGTACGTAGGTCGGGACCAGCAAGGACTCTGCCTCAGCCTTCGCCTCGTCCAGAGTGAGTGGCACCGGATGCCTGCTCTCAGAGGTCTCCACCTCCGCGCCCTCGGGAACCTCGAACACGAAAAGATCGTCAGCCAGTCCCGTGTTCACCTCGAAGGATCGCACGCGCATCCATCCCTCGCCAACAGGTTGGCCGAGGAAGTGGGCCTGTAAGACGACCCAACGCTCCTGATCCACCCACAAAGTGGCCGTGCTTCCCGCCGGAAGGAGCGTCTCGTCTCCCTCTTTGGCGGTGAATTCCAGTTTGTACGTTGCCACACCGGCCACTTCTTCTTCGCCGACCAGTCTGACCTCACTGGTGTCCACGACCTGCTGGATGACCTCCTCCATCATGCTCATCAACTGGCGAGGACCGGCCGGCTCGTCAGGCCCGATCTCCTCCACTACGACTTTGTTCTCCTCCGGTAGGTGGACCCATACCTGCTGTCCATCAGAGACCAGAACGGCTCCCTCGAACTCCGCACTGCTGGACTCAAGCAAGTGCACCCTTGCCTTGTTGGGCCTCTTCTCCCAGACCTCGACCACCATGTCCTGATCCATACCTACGCCGCCGATGCTGAACTCCACCACTCCGTGAGCATCATTTGTGCTGGCCTCCACCTCCTTCATCTTGGCCACGATCTCCTCGACGCTCGGTTGGCTCTGGCACGCGCCCAGAACCAAGGAGAGTGCCGCCAAGACGCCCAATACGACCAGCCACCGCTTGTTCATCGTCTGTCACTCCTTTCCGTCACTCGCCGCCGCGGAGGGTTTCCCGGCCACCGCCTTCAGCCACCCCCGCGCTCAGTAACAACTCCAGTATAGCGCGAGGATGTTGTCAGGGAGTGACCTGCACATTATCAGAAGTTGAACGATTGTTACAGGGGAGCGTAAACCATACGCGGGTGCCGTGGCCTGAACTGCTTTCGATGGCAATGCTACCGCCGTGCGCCTCCACGATCGCTCGCGCGATGCCCAAACCCAGGCCCGTCCCTCCCCCAGGGCCCCTGTAGTCCGGCTGAAAGGCCTGCTCAAGCTCCTCGTCGGTCATCCCTCGCCCGGTGTCCAACACGCTGATCTCCACTGCCTCCTGCCGCTGAGTGACAGCCAGAGTGATGCGCCCCCCTTTGGGGGTGAACTTGATCGCGTTGTCCAGCAAATTGAGCAGTACCCGCTGTAGACGATCTCCATCCGCCGAGACGACGGGCAGCGCGGCGCGAATATGGGTCTCCAACTCGATGCCGCGATGCTCAGCGGCAGGCCGACTGAGGCTCGCGGCGGTGGAGCACATCTCCACCACGTCGGTAGGCCCACGGCTCAGAGTCAGTCTGCCGCCTTGCCAGCGCGCGAAATCCAGCAACTGATTGACCAGTCGAATCAATCTATCTGTCTCTCGCTCAACGATGTGTAGAGATGATCGATCACCTGGGTCCGTCTCATCAATCAAGTTGACGAGCATGCCTTTCACAGCCGTCAGCGGAGTTCGCAGGTCGTGCGAGACCTCGCTGATGAATCGCATCCGAGCGGCCTCCAGGCTCTGCAAACGCTCTGTCATGTGGTTGATGCTATCGGCCAGTCGCCCCAGCTCGTTCGCCGGGTAATGCCTGAGGCGAACCTCCAGATCTCCGCCAGCGATGCGACGCGTGGCACCCTCCATGTCAAGGACCGGCCCGCTTAGCTGGCGAGCCAGCAGTACGCTTACCAGTAAGGATGCTGCAACAGCCATCAAAAGCACCACCAGCAGGATCTGGCGTAGAGTCGCCAGGAACCCCTCTATGCCCTGGGTAGATCTGGAGACCTCGACCACCCCAATGGCCCGGTCTCCGGCCATGACTGGAGCCGACGCGTACCGCCGGTGCGGCTGGTCAAGGCTGGGCGGGGTGAACACGGTGGGGCTTCGATACCGCAACTCCATCAGAGCTACTCGGCTGGGCTGCGAGCCGATGTCCTCAGTGGTAGCCAGTAGCGCTCCGTTGGAGGCAGCGAAGAACCGCACGTTGAGGTCGGCCTGAGGCGCAAAGAATCCGACTATGGTCGGAGCCACTCCGGCCAGCGCCCTCTCGTCACGAGCCAGCTGTGCAGCATACACAGCGTAGAAGTCAGCCTGCGCTCCGAGTTCGGCCTCCAGTCGCTCGTTGAGGTAGTAGGCCGTCAGGACATGGACCGCGGTGCCTAAGACGACGACGATGAACAGCGTGGTCAGCGAGTAGGTCGCCGCCAACCGCCAGGTCAGGCTTCGCCATCGCCGTCGTCCCGTGTGCTCCACAGCGGACCTCAGAGATCCTCGGCCAGCCGGTAGCCCACTCCCCACTCAGTGAGGATCACCTGAGCATCCGGGTCAATGTCGCTCAACTTGCTGCGCAGGCGACGAACGTGAACATCTACTGTGCGCTCGTCGATGTAGCTCTCATGTCCCCAGACGTGTGACAGCAATGTTTCGCGAGAGAACACCTGGCCTTTGTGCCGGGCCAGGAAGTGCAGTAGATCGAACTCCCTGGGCCGAAGCTGGAGGAGTTGTCCCCGGAACCATACTCTCCGCCGGGGTTCGTCGAAGCGCAACCCTTCTGCGGGATCTGGGGTCTCCAGCACGGCGCGCATCTCGGTCACCTCGGCCTCCAAAGTCTTGATCTCGTAGTGCCGGCGGAGCACAGCGCGCACACGGGCGGTCAACTCCCGGGGATTGAAAGGCTTGACCAGGTAGTCATCAGCGCCCAGCTCCAGGCCCACGATCTTGTCCACGTCCTCGTCCCTGGCCGTGAGCACCACTACGGGCACCGTCTTGCCCTGGCCACGCAGGCGACGCAGGACCTCCAGGCCATCGATCCCGGGCAGCATCACATCGAGTACGATGAGGTCTGCTGGCTCAGTCTCCAGGTACTCCAGGGCCTCTTCGCCGGTGGCCGCGGCCCTCACCGAGAACCCATCCCGTTCCAGGCGCTCCCGCACCACAGTGATGATGGCTGGCTCGTCGTCAACTACGAGGATATGGCCCATGCTCGGCTGTTCTCCCTGAAGACAATTGCCCAGTCACGACAATCGCTGCCTTGCACCCCGTTCTATCATAGTTCAAGCCCGTCTGCAACGGCCAGGACTCCTGCCCCCCACGAAGTACCGCAGCGAACGCTTCAAGACAGCAACTGCCCTTCCCATTTCTGACATCGTCTCCACCGCCCGTGAGCCGCAGGTGTGCTCACTGACGGAGTAAGAGCCGACTATTGCGAGCACCTCACTAGGTTTGTCCAGTCAGCCGGAGTTTTAAGGTTGCAGAGGGCCTCTGGATTTGACACAGGTTCACAGCTATGGTAACATCACCGCCAATTGAATACTAGCCGATGAGAGAAATCTTATCCAGAGAGGTGGAGGGACCGGCCCTGTGAAGCCTCGGCAACCAGGCGTGCACCACAATGCAGGCCAAGGTGCCAACTCCGTCAGACCCGGCGGCGCGTGCTGAGAGATGAGAACACGGCATCGTTGAGTGCCTCTTCAGCAAACACAACCCCGCTGGAGAGGCCTTTTGCTGCGCCACTCTCCTCCTGGATGGGCCGCACCGTTGGCATTGGTTTCAGAGCAACCAGGGAGGAGAGGATTCATGACCGACCAGTTCTCGACGCAGGCCGTGCACGCCGGTGAGGAGAGGCCCAAGCCCCACGGCGCACTCACCACCCCTATTGTCCAGACCTCGACCTACACTTTCCAGGACACCGCCGAGATCCTGGACTTCATGCGTCGCAAGGAGGCTGGTGACGAGCTACAGCGGGTCGACTACGGGCGTTATGGAAACCCCACGCAGAACGCGGTGGAAAGCAAGATGGCCTCACTGGAGGGAGGAGAGAGGGCTCTGCTGTTCGGCGTTTCGGACAAGCCGGACGAAGCGTCGGTGCCCAGCCCAGAGCAAGCAGAAGAGGGAATGGAACCGCTCCACCGGCTGGGGACGCTGGCCGTGGGAGAGGCATAAGCGCGCCACGCTTCATTCAATCCGATGGGAGACTACCTTGGCCCTGGGCCATAGAATGAAGAGCAAGCCTACGGCGTAGATCACTATGGTCACGGCGAAAAAGCCGTGCACCAACCCCTCTGGCAGCTCTACGAGAAGCGTGGCCACGTCGCCTCTGCCCCTCAGCCCGTTCACGTAATTGTAGGCGGAGTTCACCAGCGGCGAGATTTGCCCTATGGCCACCATATTGACCCACACCCAGTGTCGTCGGAACCGGATGCGGGTGCAAATCGCGAAGAAGAGGAGGAATGTCGCCAGATCGCAGAGGTAGGGCGCCGCTGTGGTCACCCAGTTGGTCGAGCCGGAATAGCTCACGTATCCCCAGCGGAAGCTCGACTCGAAACTCGTGGGCCAGAAGACGAAGCGCTCCAGCGTCGCGCCCTGGAGCACCGCGGCGAGGGCGTGGCTTGCCTCGTGCCGAAAGGTGCCGATGAGTTGATAGAGGGGATAGGCGAGGATCCAGAGCAGGTCTCTTCTGTGGAACCGTTGCTTCACTTCATGCGTCCCACCGGGGCAGGTCACTGGCGACCTCAATCAGCTCAGGTACCTCTTGAGCACGCGACAGACCTGCAGCGTCGTCCAGAGGTGGATGTCCTTGTCGCTCCCACTGAGGTAGCGCGCCCTCCACAGGCCGCTCTCTTCCTGGTTGTCGATCAGCCAATGGAGCCCCTTCTGGATGTCCGCGTCCTGTGGCGCGAACCCCAGCCACCACAACGAATCCAGGACTGAGAGGATGTCGGTCCACCGGAAGGGATAGAGGATCCTCCCTCAGAAAGGGGCAGCCCAGCGAGGAGCAAGACCGAGAGGACTTTAAGCCGCTCCATCGCCTGGAGACGCTGGCCGTGGCGGAGGTCTCAACACGCAGGCTTTCTGCCGGACGCCCCCTTCATGAAGACGTAGATCGCCCACCCCGACGTCTCACGTCCCCACGTCAGATACGCCATCTTGTTCCTGCGCACGCGCTCCAGCAGCGCCTCTACATCCGGGTCCTCCGCATGCGCACGCGCCCACCGCTCCGCTGCATACCACTGCAGCCCTTCGTACCGATCCCAGTCGTCCGGGCTGCTCACTAGCGTGTATGCCAGCTCCAGACCTTGCGCTTGCCCGACCTCCACATTCTCTTTGTGGGTCCCATAGGTGCTGCGCTGCTCTCCGATTGCTGCCAGGTACTCCTCCGCCGGCGGCTGCCGCCAGTAGGGCTCACCCACGACGATCCAACTCTCCCCTGCCGCCATGCTTGCCAACGCCCTTAGCGTCCCCTCATGCCCGCCATAGATCCAGCTCGCCCCGATGCAGGCCACGACATCGAAGCTCTCCAGCTCCTCCGGCGCATAGTCCGCCCCTTCCATCTCTAGAAAACACAGCCGCGCGTCCGGTACCCGTTGCTGGTGCTTCCGCTGGGCATCGGC
>Ga0307380_10005538_pt1 | contig 16734 bp, 21 predicted proteins | sample UN3MG_FD_202239 | JGI IMG/M metagenome (GOLD analysis project Ga0307380, IMG submission 202239) | Soil microbial communities from Risofladan, Vaasa, Finland - UN-3 | ecosystem: Environmental > Terrestrial > Soil > Coastal area > Acid sulfate soil | place: Finland: Risofladan, Vaasa | collected...
CCGGCCAATAACCATGCTAATGTTGATAATGCGCTATGACTGGACGCTGTAGTCCCAGTATTGTTTATGGCTGATGTCCTAAAATCAATGTAATCATCGCCAGTCCCAGTTGATACAATCTTCGCTTTACTTTCGTTTGTATAGCCTGTGTTTGTCTGGTAAATAATCGTTGCTATCGGCTTGAATTCAGTGAATGGCAATCCGGTGGTAGAGAGATTCTCTATTTCTGTCGATGCACCTTCACGGGCGCTTGTACTCGTTGTGTACACTGCTTGCCCCTGAATTACAACCATCATTTGATTGTCTAACAAATTATTTGTAGCAACGACATGTGTGCAAATAAAATTACCATTTCCGGCTTCAGTTTGTTGCCATGCTGCACCAACAAACTGATTGTATGCAAGCCTGTAACTACCACCTATGAAATTGCGAACGTTACCACGCGGTGAACCTATGCAAGTCCACGTTACGGTATTATCGACAACAGTATCACCCGGTTCGGTGTTGCCTGCCCATGTCGGTTCAACACCACCCGATGTTCCGGCGGTTGTTACTTGGTAGTAACTATCATCACCCCGTATTTGGTCGCCAAGTGCATACGCATTAGCATCTCTCCACGCATTATCTATCCAGAAACGTCTCCAATTATTAGTCCCCACCTTGTAATATATTGGAAGCTCTGCAATAAGTGATAGCGGCTGATTTGCGTTAGTTGCGTTATGGCGAATATCCTCATCATAAACAGCACCATCAGCTACCGAAAAATGCACACTAGCATCGTCATTACCAGAACCGTCAACATCGAAATTGGCTAATCCTAAGCCTCCGTCTGGGAAATACCACGTCCCATTTGTATAGTGGAACTCAAGATGAGATGCACCATCCAATTGTATACCGTGACGTTCCTCACCAAGATACTCGATTATGCCATCTGTGCTATTCCAGTAAACAATTGCAACTAATGCTAAAACAGATATAAGCAGCGTTATTTCATCGTCACTTGGAGCATGGGCACTTGTTAGTGCCCCATTCTGGTAATAGATATAATGTTGCCCTTCGGCATCTGTTATTTGGCGCGTCAAGTCACCAGTGATTACAGTCGGAACGTTATCACTATCCCAAATGGTATAATCTTGGATATGCGTTAATGTAAATGTCCGTGTGGCATTGTCGAAACTTGGTGTTGCTTTGACCCGTGAACCTTCCTCGAATCCAGTTGGGTCATTTTGTTGTTTTAATATTGGCCAATTTTTCCAGTAACCATTAACTGCATCCCATAGCAGCATATCCGATTCATCAATACCAGAAACGTTAGCGGTTATGTCTTCACGCCAGTCTGCCGCGCCGTCAGTGTTGTTAAAACACACATATGCTAAATTGGTAACTGTGTCTATCCATACACTTCCAACGTCATAGCCTAAATCTATATCGTCGTTTACAGTTGGCGGGATTATTGCTGTGAGGTTGTTTTTCAATCCAAACGGGCCGTGATGTATATCGTCTTCGTCAACAAAATATAGTCCATCTGCCATGTGATATAAACGAACCCAACCAGCAGCAGAACCATCCTCATGTGAAGATAGTGTTCTATATCTCATTGAGGTTACATTTGCATCTCTTGTTTCTGTCATATTAAACCTTTACACAGCAAAAGCGATTTCGTGTTCTGAACCAGCACCATCTTGGAAGTACAGCTTATTATCATCTTTACAATATACCTTACCATAGTTTGTATCTGCTGTTGGTGTTGCCGTTTCTTTTATCATTAACACACCGTCACCAACTAACCCCAGATCATAATTAGCAGATACAACAGCACCACCAACTGTCACATTGCCAGCACTATTGGCCGCGTTAATAACAACATCGCCAGCGTTAGTATAGATGGAATAGTTATTTGTTGCCGCGTCCTGGTCTTCACAGTAGAAACCATACGCATTAGTGATTGCCCCAGATGTCCACGATTGCCAGACATAGTAATTATATAGAGATGTTATGTCACCACCGCCATTATCCCCAGCATAAGATTCGAATAGTCGTATTTCTGCCATGTCACCTGTGTCTTGAACCTGAACGCCCGATCTAATTCCACGATATATTCCGGCGTAATTTTCCGAAGTATCATATTGGAAATTCATTTCAATCCCAATAATTTCAGAAGATGACGGTGCAGACGACGGCTGGTACAACGTGTCAACATAAACTGAATATGGCGATGACGTAGTAGTTCGCGTTTCGCTTACACGGAATGTGTAATAATCCCCATCTGCGGTTATTTTCGTAGCGCCAACAATATCCAACGGCCAAGACGGTGTATCAGTCCCAATACCAACTCGTTCATTAGTGGTATCAACATTGAATATTGATGTTCCGCCGTCTTTATCTAATATCTTAAAACCGCTAGTGCTATCAGTGAAATTCTGGAATACAGCCGCGCCCGTACCCGATAATGTAAACACATTAGTTCCGGCGCTCCCCTCTTTTGCCTCAAAAAGATTAGCGGTTTGTGCGCCTGCATATCCACGCACAATAAACGGTATAAAATCGCCAGTGGTTGGTAATATGATATTCCTAGTGGAGCTTGTAGGGTCTAATATAATAGCGTCCGTTAAATCGCCAGTCCCTAATGGCCCGGACACAGCCCCGGCATCATCAATTACATATAATCCATCTGATTTCAAATAAATACTTGAATATCCGGCTGCTGGTGTTGATGGTGTCCCCGATTGTTCCGCAAATCGTATTGCTGTTATGTTTGCATCTGTCGTTACTGGCATTTTACACTCCTATGGTGCTATGTCTGCTAATATCAAACCATTAGCGTCTGTCAATTGTGCGCCGTCTGCATCTGTTAATATCCTCAAAACAACGGGAACGGCATCCTCAGACAGTGGTACTTTTGGTTCGTTGGTATTGTTTACCGTGTGCAATACATCATCAAAACCTATTGCATACTTTCCACACTCTACATGGAATTTACCCTTCCCACCACCCAGATAGGTACGGGTTACACGCTCTATAATTAATGTTTCGTCAAATGACTGGGAGCTATCAACTATATCTATTTCATCGCCAGCCAATAAGCCGGGGTCGTAGGTATCGAATGTCACTGTTGCCGATGGTTCGCGGCGTGCTAATTCTGATTGTGCCAGATCGAATGCCTGTGACGGTGTGGTTACATTGCCATCGTATAGTTTATCGACTAACTCAAGCCCAGTTGCCGCAATATTGTCTTCATTTTGGATTGTGGCTCTCATGCGTTGTTTAATGCGTCCAACGATGCGCCATGCACGAAGTAAATCAGAAGGCTCTGTTTGGAATTCTACCCAATGCTCCTCTAAATCATATAACACAGTGGCCGGGGTAAACCCTGTTTGTCTAGTCGCCACTGTTTGAGCAGTCCAACTTGGAGAGCCATCACTGCCAACGTTTTTGTAAATAATAGGGAACGTTGCACCTTCTGCCGCATATACCGGGACTTCTAACGCGAAATGATAATCAACAGCATTACCGTTTCCTTCATATTCCCAATCAACATCTACCCACTGATAACCACCCGTAACAATTAAAGCATTAACGCCATCAAAACCATTGAAATCTATATTCAGGTTTTCGAGTGTTTGTGACATATTATCAACATCAACATCAAACTCTGCGTCCGGGTTCGTTCCCCACTCAAGAGGATTAGCGCCTAATGCGCTGGCGCTTAAGTATTGAGTGCCTAACCAATAGGCGTTTTCTGTGTCGCCATCAAAATAAGCCCCGACAGAAGGCTCGCCAGAACTGCTAACGATCTCACATAAAAAATTATCTAGCTCAACTGTAAATGATACGCCCGCCGCAGCATTAGACCCTAAAAATAAGTACATTATCGCATAAGCAGCGGTGGGGGCGCTACTAATGTCAAATACTTTAGTAAACGATTGCCACGAAGTAGTTAAGGTCGGGGCGGTTGCGTTCCATACAGAACCAAGCGCATTGCCTTCTGTGTCAATAAATGCCAACTCTGCTTGTATATATGTTGTTACCGGGCCGTCTGTTAATCTAGCCCGCCACCTAAAGACCATCCACATATCAGTACCGCCTTCGCACAATAAGGAAGACGTACTACTAGCGGAGCTAGCTCCCATCCCTAATATGGCCATATGGCGACCTGCCCAGGACAGATAATAACTCGGAGCGGATTCTAGTTGAATACCACCTCCCGATTCGCCATAATAAGCTCCCCAAGTAGCATTTCCTGGCAACCAATAGGCATTATGTACATAAACGTTTGTGGCCGCCGGATTAATCTCCCCAGTGAAATAATCCATACTATTCATAAGTATTGGATTAACAGCCATATTTATGCGTAAAATATCATTATATTTTTGCTTGTACTCAGCGCCGCCGCAGACTTTAGCGAGCTCTTCTAATGCGTCCAACAAATTCACATCTTGCATATCAAGTGTCATGTCACTTGATAGTATTGGTGTTATATCAGATGACCAATCAAAAAAATCGCTTAAATCAGGGTAGGCACTAGCAAGTAAGGCGGCTAATATTTCGTCATCAGTACCAGTAAAACTACCATTAACAATTGCCCTTTGTAATAATATTTCAATACTACTACATTCTATTTCATAATCAACTTGCACCCCCCTCTTTTTAGTATTAATTTGAGTGACAAAACCATTGAAATAAACAGTTGCCATATCAGTGCTATAGATAACAACCGTCTGCCATTGCGCTAATGATAAACTAGCACCGTTTTCAATTGTAAACGATGCTGTACTTACTCTATTCCCACGCTCGTCCGTAATGGTTATAGAAATTGCAGGGATTGAGTTGGTTACTGTTTTCCCATTGACAATAATAATCAGGTCTTCTGATGCTGGCATTAAACACCCCTCTTTAGTAATCTATTGCCAAGTTCCTTGACTAATATGTCTATCTGCTCTCTAGTTGTTCCTGCTGGTACGCTTAGGTTATCAATATATATATTTACATCACCACCGCCAGCACTACCAAAAGCACCACCACCAGACATTGACATTGCTGGTTGCAATTGCGAACCACCGATTAATCCATTATCGAAACTACTTACTGCTACTTTGGCTTGCCCTTCAATGTTTGGCGTAATCGCTTTCATTCCCTTTTTGAAGCTGTCGTCAAATCCTTGTATGAAACCTACACCAACATGACCACCCATTTCCGCCATTACTTTAGAGGGTGAAGCAATCCCAAAAATACCCTTAATACCATTAACGACACTTTTACCAACATCTGTTACAGACTTTATAAGCGCCTTTGCAGTATCAATAATACCTTTTATTATTCCCAATATAAGATTAATGCCTATCTCGGATGCGCCTTTGAATATTTGTTTACCACCTTCTATCAGTATCTTTAATATCATTCCCCCTAGTTTTCCAAACTGAGATATTCCCTCTTTTATTATTACCCCGAACTGTTTCCCTAATCCGGACAGGCGATCTTTAACAACCGATAACCCAATTGCGAATTGAGCGCCAACATCCATTATCTTTTCCCAATTAGCGATTACTAATGCGCCTATAGCTATCAATGCCGCAATTGCCGCAACCACTAACCCAACTGGGCCGGTTATCAATACCCACGCCGCACCCATCATTGGAGCTAATCCAATCACAAACGACATTACCCCAGATAATGCAGTAAACCCACCTGTTAATATTGATAGCCCGGTTGCCATTGTTCCAAACACTGACGCGCCCATCCCTATTACAATTAATAATGGCCCGATTAAAGCCAGTGCAGCCGCAACACCTACAACGGCAGTTCCTAGCAATGGAAATGTGTTGAATAAGTCAGTTACTTTATTCAAGCCATTAGTGAGCCAGACAACTAACGGCTTCAAGGACTTTTCAACAAATGGCCCGATGACAACTATAGCGAATGTCTGCATACTACCTGATAGCTGATTGACAGCGCCGTTAAAACTTTCCATTTGCTTTTTAGCTACTTGGTCAGCTGTTTGGGCGTTATCCATTGCGCTGTTCATTGTATCTATACCATCAGCAGCCAATAATGCCGCAAGCCCTTTTTGTCCAAACGAGCCAGCCAAATCTTGAGTAACATTTATTCGTTCTTTTTCTGTTAATCCGGCCATAGACCTGTTTAGATCATCTATGATTACATCTATATCTCTAACATTACCAGCAGCATCAAACATTGTTACGCCTAAACGCTGCCATGCTCCTTGTGTTCGTGCTGTTTGACTTGACATCGAAGTTAGCATAGATTTTAATTGCGTCCCGGCATCAGCACCTTTAATACCCGCCTCCGCAAAAACAGCCAATATTGCGGCTGTTTCTCCGACATCTATTCCAAACATGTTAGCAACCACACCACCATTAGCGAAACCATCAGCTAGACTTTGAACATCAGCAGAAGATGATTGTGCGGCAGCGGCTAGTGCATTAACAACCGTCTCGGAACTTTCAACACCTAACTGGAATTGTGCTAGAATATCGGTAACAATATCAGATGATCGCCCTAACTCTAATTGCCCGGCAGAAGCTAAGTTTAGAACATGTGGCAATGTTGATATTGCTTCCTCGACGCTTGAACCTGATGACATTAGTTCCAACATAGCATCAGCAGCAGCGTTGGCACTGAAAGCGGTGTCACGCCCCATTTCAATTGCAACTTTTCTTATATTTTCCATTTCTGTAGCGGTTGCACCAGTACGCGCTTCTATGTTGGTAAGCGTGGAATCAAAGTCTGCATACACCTTGACCATTGCGCCACCAATGGCAACAATTGGCAGTGTAACATTACGTGATAATGACATTCCGGTTTCTCTGGCTCGTTTGCCAAAAGCCTGCATACTACTCCCTGCGGCGGCGGCTTTAGCAGACAGACCTTTGGCAGACGAAGACACATCATTCATTTGTCTGGATGCTTGATCTACAATCTTCAATATTATAGATACTGTTGCTGATAATGCCATTTATTACCGCCTCGGTTTATTATTCATTGCCTTTTGTTTCTTAGCTTTGCGGTTTTCGTTTCTTATCATCTCTTGGTTTAGCAATATCACGTCGCTGATAAACCACGCTGGTTGAGCTCTAATCTGTGTTAGCGTCCAACCCGTTTCGTTAGCCAGATTAGCTAACAACATCTCAGATGGTATCTTGTCCCTTTTCACTGCCGATTCCAGATTTTCCAGGAAATTGTTCGTCCCGTGTGGGATTCATTTCCTCAATTTGTTTAGCAATGTAATCACCATAGCGGGCAGGCAATAACCTGATATTCTCTGCTGTTACTGGTAACACCTTCCCGTTTTTCTTTAGTGTCCATGATACAATACATTTTTCCATCAATCCGATAACAGGCAATCCCAAATCAAGCTCGCCCATTTTAACCGATTGCTGTTTTTCCTTATCGGACATATCAGCCATAGAAAGGTTGGCTAATGATGCGCTTTGCAATGTGACGCTATCACCATATAGCAATTCAGTAATAACTACTTCCTCGCCATCGTCCCATGTTTCATCTTTGATTGTTTTCGTTAATTGGTCAAAAGCACCCATTTATATCCATCCTCGATTTAAGCCATTTATAATGGCGCTATGTGTAAGTTTACATATTGTCAGATTAAAACGTGTCTACACTATGGTAAACACGTTTCAATTGTGTTTTTAACTAGGGTATGTTGCTAAATCAGTGAATACAGCAACCTCGTAATCTCTCGTTCCTGTTGCGTCATAAACACTTTTAGCCGTTACCGTTTCTGTTCGCGTTCCATCCGCATCGTCCGCTTCTGGCCAGTCTGTATAGTGGAAAGCACCATCGAGATATATGTATGGGGGATTAGATTGCCCCGAATCTATCTCCGTGCCACCAAGTATCTTAATGCGCAGGTATGTAGTGCTTCCGGCTTCATGTAATGCCTTTTCAACTTCACTAAGATTGCCGCGCTTGTATTCAAGCTCTAGCTCTACATGTTTCATATCTTCATTGACTGCTGTGTATACCAGAGAGCCACTAGCCGTTACTCTGGGAGTAAACATTGTTTCTAGTGTCCAAGTCCATGATTTTAGCAAGTCGGACTTAACACTACCACCGATACCTGCATATGAAGTGTCAATATAGAAGCTGCAAGTATTTGATGGGAATTTCTGTGTAGCTACCACCGATAACGCCGCAGTCGGTGTTATACCAGAGGTCACTTGCGCGGCAGTAATAGTCCACTCAAAAGTGACAGGCTCGTTTGGCTCACCTTTGATTACTAACGTTTTGGTGAAACAATATTCGGCTTCATAATCATCTATGTTATCGCCGAACTCAATTGTCAAGGTGTCAATTCCGTTGTCAATATCAGGAGTGTTAGCTGTTGATAATCCCCCCTGAAATGTCCACAGATACGCAAGAGGTTCGTTTGTAGCGTCCGGTTGCGTTGGTGTGATGTTCCCGCGAATTGCATTACTGAATAACCATGCTGCATGGCGGTGATTCAGATTGCCCTCTATTGATATTTCCGCTTCATGCCCAACAATGAATTCATCACCCATAAAACGCGCCAAGCTGTTTCTATCGTTTTCAGGATAATGGAATACTTGACTTGCATACATCGAAGTCAATTGTGCTAGGAATATTTCAGTTGCCGCAACAGCAGTACCAGGCGTTGCTTCAACTCCGATTTGTATCTGTTTCTTAAATGCTGTTAATGCTGTTGTCATCTTGGTTATCCTCTTCTGCTATATGTGATAGTTCGTGCTTAATTAACGCTTTCTCTGTTTTGCAATTCTTGCCGCACGTTGGGCAAATGTAAGAGTTACGCAGTTCATATAATCCACTTGCCAATAACTGATCTGTCAATTCGTCAATGTTAGTACCATCACGGTCTGAATATGTCTCCAGGTCGTAATCTGTCAAGTCTCTCATAGCAATCATCATAATCCAACGATTGCCACCACCTATATATTTAAGTTTAGTCTGCATTGAACATACTCCATTCTTTACGATATTCAGGCTCGTGGGTATAACCATCTTTGTAATATTTATCCTTTTCAATACGTCGTAACTCATCACGTTTCATTTGATAATGTGCAAACCATATGCTATGCAATCTAACAGCTTTACTTGGTCTACTAATTAACTTGTCATCAGAAAATAGCGCATCATGTATTGTCCTATATTCCATTGTACCATTGTGTCTGAATAAACGTGGCCGCCATATTCCGGTGTTATCACCTATCATTTTTACATATACAGAATAGGCATCAATATTATTTGGAAAATCGTTTATATCTGGCAATTCTGTCATACACTTTTCATCAGCATCTATCGTAATATACCAGTCGCCATCATTACCTATTAAATATTGGTTTCTCATTGTTGCTTCATCCGTCCAGGGACGTGGTGATGTTATTACATTACAGCCATAACCATGAGCTATTTCAATAGTTCTATCTGAACTTCTAATATTCCACCCATTGCCGTCTCTTGGCGGGAACATATCAATGCGCCCCTCTACAACAACAATTTCATCCACCTTACCAATGATACTTTCAATGCACATTGGCAATAGTTTTTCTTCGTTATAGGCAATTATGCCAGCAATCAGCATAGCCATTACAGTAACCCTCGCTTAAATAAGAAATGCCTTAACTCACTATCGAATGACCGTGTAACTATTGGTTTTGCATCTCTAACAACAAGCTTTTCATGTGATGGTAGAAATGGCCATCCTGTTATTTTATGGAATCCAGCTTGTTCCTTACCAACAACACCAGGCGCATATTCTTTAGTGTTTGTGATACCAACTTCTAACGCTGTTTTATTTGAGAATACGTCCCATGATCTGCCTAATTCACCAGTTCTGACATAAGTCGAATTAGGCGGCTTAGGCGGGTATGGCTTTAATTTAGTTTGCATGTATCCACGCATATACTTTTTCACATGCGGGTCAAGAACATTACCAATAATCATATTCATATTACGGTTAATCACAGTAAGATTCTTTAGTATGTGATTACCTTCTACAATTACCAATTCAGTGCTTGCCATAGTTATGATCCCGAATAATGATGACCGATAATTACCCGTGCTTCTGTCCTGTACTGTTCACCGCCTATCATTACAAAGTCAGTTTGGCTCGGACTTGCTAAAAATGTGAATGCGTCGCAATAACTAGAACCAGAAGCGTTATCCCTTATCAATTGCCTGAGCACCTTGTCAAGTTCGTCTAATTTGTCCTCAGCATTAGCTTCTGTCCATGATCCCTTATCATTCATCAGAACATGTGACATAACAGATAAACTATACTCAGCAGGGTTTTTACCTTCGCTTTCCATACTTTGTAATGTGCCTAAACTTAAAATAACAAGGAATGGCGATTGCCCTCTAACTGCATTGTCTTTTGGAACATAACCATACACGGCTTGCCATTTACCCGTTGCGGTTGCCAGTGTCACTAATCCATCACGTATTGTTTCTCGTGTAACTAATGTTGTCACCATTATGTAACCGACTCCTCTAAAATAACACGGATGAATGCCAGTGTGGTGCTTGTGTCTGGCCAGTTCAACACCCGCCGCACATGATACTCTACGCTGCCGATTACCATAAAATCACCTTCGCGAATATCAGGAACTTGGTTTACTGTTGAACCGCTATCTGTATGCGATTGGCTTTCAGCATATACTTCCCATAACTCTTTAACTTGCCCGGTAACCGGGTCAAGGTTTGGCATGGGATTATTTGCTGATGTTCCTGTGATCGCTGGCATAATAGGAGTACACTTAATACCTGTTAAATGCGTTACAGGTATCCCGCGCTTACCGCTTGATATAGCTGGCGGGCGCGTGGTGCTATATGTTGCAGTTGCTAACCTAGACCATGACATGTTAGTTTCCACTCGCATCTATGTTAGTTATATCATGCTCAGCAAAGTCCAGGGATATAACGTCTGCTTGTAATGGTTGTAATCCAAGCCCATAGGTATCTTTTATTTGTTTCTCTTTTCTGGCAACTAGCTTATCTATGTTATCCGCCAATGAGCCCCACTTTTCATCACGAGGCCCAATTTTGGTATCAACTAAAACATAGTTGCCCTGAACACTCAAGAGAACGCGCCACTCAGCAATATCGAAAAATTCATTTTCTAATGCTGATGTTACTACAGCTAAATCAGCGTCAACAATATCAGTAATGGTTGTAACCGTCCCCCCTAAATAACGAATAGCATAACCCATAGGGTCAACTAAATCAGGGTTATTACCAGTGATAGTTGTTCCATCTAATCCGATTGCCGTCATTAATATCCCGACGCGCCTTATTAGGATTGTCTCTGCTTGTATAGCTGTGAGCGCCATTAGCTTCTATCCAGTTCCATAATCAAACGAACCTGTAAATCAGAAGTGCTTGTATATGTTGGTGTACTGCCAGAAGGGGCGCGTAATTGACCATACAGTTTATTGTTATCATCAGCAGAAACAACAGAGATATTCAGATTGCCAGTAATGGCAACGCTGTTATCCACAAATTCCATATAATCAGTGGTAGGGATATTGGCGACACCGACAAAATTTAGCAAATCGGCATCTGTTGGGTTAAATGCGGCATTGTCAGCAGTAGCAGTAAATGTTTGATTAAACAAAACCAAATCCAGCGCAACCGACTGTTTTGCTTTGTCTGTGATTACGACAGTGACAACCTTGCCACCATGTGCGCCCTTGAGGACATCAAACGTCAATAACCCACCGATAGCATCCCCAGCACTATAAGCCCCTGCTGTGATTGTGGGTGTTTGCACAACATCTTTCGTTAATTGAAACCATGTACGATTACCCATAATTACGCCTTAGCTTTCAGCTTTTTGGTTGGTTTTTCTTCTATTTCTTCTGGTATCTGCAATTCCCCAAGTTCTACCATTTCAACAGGCGCATTCATTGCTTCCAACATGGCAATAATACGCTTTTGGTTTTGTTCTATAGCAGCCAGCTTTTTAGCCAGCTTTTTAGCAGCTTGTATAGAGTGCATGTTATTTCCCTTTCGTCTGTTTTTCTTTTATCGTTTCAGCGAATTCCATTGCTGGCGATTTGTCATCGTCAACAGGGGCGGCACTAGCACCCGCCCCATTTTTGTTCATTTCCGCAATTGTCCAGTCGCATTGTTGCAACGCGCCCTCTATTGCATTTATCAACGCCGAACATTGTTGTAAGCTCTCTCTCAACTGCTCTTGTTTGACACGCTTTGCATTCAGTTCAGCTACTAACTCAGACTTACGTTGTTCCATTGCTTCTGTATTCATATTGTCACTCAATTACGAAACACTTGTAGCGACTGACAAAACCGTAGCCGCGTCTGTATCATGTATAAGATAATAGGTGGTAGCGTCAGCTCCCTGAAATGTCATTAATACAACTTGTGTACCACTGTCATATTCAGTCAGTTCCACTGCACTAGCATCAATCAGTGTATCAGCACCGCCACTACTCGCATGAGTATCCATTAAGATCATGGCATCTAATGCCGCAACGCCGCTTCTGTCATCGTTACGAACTCGGATTCCGGCTCGTGTTGTACCCGCCCCGACCTCATCTCGGATAATGGCATCAATTGCAAATGCTTCAGTCGCATTAGTGCCATAATTCTCTGAAATGATTGTTGCACCTATCAAAATAGGCACAGTACCGCCAGATTTGTTCTGTACACCGAAGCTATTTTCCATTCGTCCCATTGTTCCACCGGAACGGTTGGTTATACCGATGTTGATACCACGCAAGATGAAATTTGCGTCGCTTGCCGCGTAGTTGCTACCAGAAATTCTAACATAGGCATCATTGCTGTCTCCAGTGGACGCAGCAGTTTCAATATCGCCGCTCACGCTTAACATATAATGCTTTTTAGCAGCGCCTCCGGCGAAAAACACATCGCTGTCAATCTTTACTCCATAGCGGTAGCTCTCTGCCGTATTAGCTATCGGGACAAGTGCAAAATTCTTGATATTAACATCAACCATCTGCAATGTCTTTTCGATAGTCAGTTTCGTTGCAACGATTTCAGGTTCTCTGAAAGCCATTGTGGACCTCCGATTTAGGTATATACACTGGGAACAGTGTACGAAGATGTACCGGCCACATAAGCGACTACACCATTCAAACGATTACCTGCACCAAGTCCATAACGCGCACGCCATATTGATTCGGTGAATGGGAATAATTCGTTAGTGTTTACTAGCATAAAATCGCCAGTCCCAAGTTCCATACTCATCGGGTCGTGTCGCATCATTAGCGGTGCGGCTTCTTCGAGATGTATCATCAACAGATAGTTGGCCGGTACAAAATCCCATTGCTGTACCCAAACACCATTACTACGCCCTAGCGTAATACCAGGGGCCATAGGTAAGCGATTTGGGACATCAACATTGTCACCAACAACAAGGAAATTATCAGGAACTTCCCTGAAATCAGTTAATGCGCCTAACTGTTCGGTTTGCGCGTCATTGCAAAAACAAATTACGTTAGCGCCACCGGTTGTTCCACCACCAAAATGATGCTCCAAGTCTTTCCGCATCGTGACCAGAGGATTGTTATCATCATCAATATTGGCTGCTGTATAAGCAGTCCCAAGATAATGGTCTTCTGTCGCCTCATCAACTGGAGCGCCAGTTATCGGGGGGTAGGTCGCTGTGTCACCGTTAGCCAATGGCTCAATACTCAAATCGCCATGATCTGGGTCTGTGTACGTTTCTTGGACATTGTCAAAAATGCGATGCAATACATCATGCCTGAATGATGTTATGTATGACATCATTCCAGTCTCAATGTGATTACTCAATTCCAACCCTGATAGTTTGGCAACATCAACATCATTCCACGAATGGGAAACACCTTTATCCCAAAGCGGATAGGCAACATCCCATGAACCGGCTGCTTTAGCCGCGCCATATCTACCTTGACTATTTCTTTCCTGCAAGTATCCAGCGCCGGGTTTTTTGTAACGTGTCTTGAACGCTTCCGTCTTGCCTTCGACAAATATGCTAGTAGTCAGACTGAATTCTGCCATACGTTCCGCGATCCAGTCTTGCGCCATTTGCCATGCTAATTCCTGACCAACTGTGGCCAAAAAACCATATTCATTATCATTGTCCGTGATTGTTCCGAATACTTTACTCATGATAGCTCCTTATGCCCATATCCTATTCCAGTTCGCATCAATGTAAAGAACCTTTGTCAAGTCCTTATCATTCACAGGAACTACACGAGCGCAATTAACTGTCATTGTCCCGGCTGCTGTTGATAGTGAGCCAGCCGTATCGGACAAGTAAATGGGGTCGTCATAACTCAGTGTACTGACCGTATATCCAGCGACACACCCACGTTTCAAAACGTCCACAGTTTGCCCGGCAGCTACCGCTTGCAAAGCAATACCACGAAACTGCTGTTTACCACTAGCATTAGCGTCAGCAACCCCAACAGTACCATTTGCAGCCACAAAATAAAGTGCCTGCCCCTCAGTCAATGCAGCCTCCGCTTTGAATGAGAATATCTCGGCATTGTGTACGTCTATAACCGCAATTCTAGCTGCGGTTAAAGCTACTTCGTTAGCCATTTCTTTTTACTCCTGTTACATACTTATTCTTCGATTTCGTTTAACAGACTGAGGTTTTTCGTCAACACTTGGCGGTTTGTTTGTTCTTACTGGGCTACCAAAACCATTCGTCTTGCCGTTTGCTACTACTTTCAAGAATGGATTAGCCTCTAGCGTTTTGTCCAGCGCCTTTCCCACGCTCTCAATATTTACAACGCCATCGACAATAGCTATATCGGTAGTATCCATCAATTTGATTAACGCCTCAAAGTGACTTGCCGGAACTTGTTTTGCAGGTGCAATATCCTTTATTGCATTTTGTATCTGCAATGCCTTATTGCGTTCTAACGTTGCGACGTACAACGCTTTGGACGCTTCTAGCTGCTCCTGTAGCTTTTGAAATTCACTTTTATTTGCTTCCTCAGCCGCCACTTTTGCTTCCTCAGCCTGCTTTTGCGCTTCGATAATGGTTGCAAGGCTATCAAAATCATCCACCCCTAATTTGCTTAGAAGCGAACGTTGTGCTTGCGCTGCTCTATCACCCATTATTTTGTCGAGCGCGGATTGTGTCATCTGTACCATGTCTTCATTTGCAGGTTTATTACCGTCGCCTCCGACGTTTGTAGACGTTGGCTTCTCTTGTGTTGTATCGACTGCATTATCTACAGGCGTAACAACAGTTTCATCTAAATTACCCATGTTCCTTGCCTTTCCTAGTTGAACCGTGTTAGTCACGTTATGTTATTCGCCAACTTTAGATATTGCCTCTTGGACAACCGCATTATAGTTTTCACCTAGCCACTCACGAGCCGCAACTAACGATACCTCTATATCTTCCGACGACTCCAACCCTCGTATATCCTCACAACGATGCGATAGCAGTGTCCTAATATTAGGATTACCACCAGACATTTCATAGGTATCAAATCTCAGCGCCGGGAAATGTTCATATGGCTTTGGCTCATGCCATTCCGTTATCGCCACTATATCAATTTGTATGCTATGCATATGTTACCTTCCTTTGTTCTTTTCCATACCGGGCGGGAATTCGGTTATGGATTAAACGGACGATTGCTAATGACTATTAACATACTTTACCATTAACCACTTTTAACAAGTATATCACACTTTATTTCAACTGCAAACACCTGCGATAATTATCACACCACCCTATACGGGCCGCCGCTTGCAAGGGCTAAACAATCAGGGCAATGTTCGGCAACGTTTAAGCTCCATTCAACACCGTCCGCGTTAAACAGTAAAACACATTGACAATTACCATGACATTGTGTATTGCCATCACCGGGAACATTTTCCAATAATGGCAGGTTACTGAATTCGGGAACATCTAAACCAGCTTTCCATTCATTCCAGTATGATTGTTCCATAGCTTGTGCATATTGTCTAGCGCGGGCCCGTGCCTGCAATTCCGATACCGTGCCGTCACTTATCCCTTGTGCAAATTCAGCTAGATATTTTGCTTCCTTTGCTAAGGTCGCCTCCACTCTGGCATATGCTTCGGGTGTCATATTTCCGATACCACCAGCGCCGAAAATAGCATCCGCAATATGACCGTCTTTAATTTCCGCAAGCATAGCATTCTGCCATTGTGAAACAGCGATTTGCGCCTGATATAATTGCACCGTCATTGTGTCAAACATAGTGGATGATAACACAGCATGGTTACGAACTTCCTGGTGAATGGCTGCTGTGCTAACCATATCGCCAGTGCCAACCAACTGCCAACCATGCTCACTTTCATTCCATTGCAATTGATACCTAATTTCTGGTTGATCTAATGACATTTAGACACTATCACTTTCCAATGCGCCTATAAATAAATCGCTTGCACTGCTATCCCACCAGTCGATTGCACCTTCAATATCATCAGGAGTTATTGCTATGCTGGCTTCTATTTCATCCTGTGATAATGGCTCACCGATTATAATCAAATCGTCACTCATTATCAACACGCTCATTATTCTGTTCTGTTTCCGGTTGCGGCGCATTGCTATTAATAGCTTCTAGTGCGGCACGCCTTTGTGCTACTGTTTGCTGGCGACGCATTGTTCCACGCATTTCTAGTATTTCTTTTTCATTGAACCCGCGCCGCTTTAATGCTACTTCCAACGGGATACCAGTTGCCGTTGCCGCCGCTACGCCTTGCCATAA
>Ga0307380_10005540_pt1 | contig 16733 bp, 16 predicted proteins | sample UN3MG_FD_202239 | JGI IMG/M metagenome (GOLD analysis project Ga0307380, IMG submission 202239) | Soil microbial communities from Risofladan, Vaasa, Finland - UN-3 | ecosystem: Environmental > Terrestrial > Soil > Coastal area > Acid sulfate soil | place: Finland: Risofladan, Vaasa | collected...
GGTGGCCGAGCGCTTCGAGGCGGGACGCATTGCCGCGAACGATGCCATCAGGATGATCGGCGCGGGGCTCAGGGGTGCCGGCTACGACATCGACGACAACGCTGTCGCTGGGATGCGGTCGGAGGGCGGTGCGGCCGGCTTCGTCGACATCGTGGCGCGGCTGCTCGCCGCCACCTTCACGGCAGCTTTGGCGCACGGGGCAGACGGCCCTTTCGGCGAGGAGACGGCGGCGTAAGGGCAGCCACGCCACGCGAGCCGTTTCCTTGGGCTGAGGCGATGGCGGCGGGGCTGGGCAGCTTGCGGCTTGCCCCGCAGGTGTTCTGGGCGATGACGCCGCGCGAACTCGACGCGGCGCTGCGGGGCGCATTCGGCGTCGCGTCTTCGCATCCCATGTCGCGGGCGGACCTCGCGACGATGATGGCGCTCTATCCGGATGGTGAATAGCAATGGAACAGGACGATGGGCTCTACGTCGTCATCGGCGGCGACATCGCGCCGTTGCGCAGCGCGCTCTCAGACGCAAGCCGTCTGAGCAACAGCTTCGCCAATAATCTGACGCGCGCGTTCACCGATGCCTCACTAAAAGGTCGCGCGCTGTCGGACGTGCTCAAATCGCTGGCTTTCTCGCTGTCCCAGAACACGCTGGAGGCGGCGCTTTCGCCGATCAGCCAAGCCTTCGGCAACAGCTTGACCCAGCTTCTAGGCGGGGCAGGGCTCGTGCCGTCGCTGCCTGTCCCGTTTGCGCAAGGTGGCGTGATCTCATCGCCGATGACGTTTCCGCTAGGCGGTCGCCGCGGGCTTGCCGGGGAGGCGGGGCCGGAAGCGATCCTGCCGCTTGCCCGTGGGCGGGATGGACGGCTCGGCGTACGCAGTGATGGCGGCGGGCCGGCAGTCAACGTGACCTTCAACGTGACCACGCAGGACGCCCAAAGCTTCCGGCGCTCGGAAGGCCAGATCGCCGCCATGCTTTCGCGCGCGGTCGGACGCGGCCAACGAAACCTTTGAGCGGGTAGACCGACATGGCGTTTCACGATGTGCGCTTTCCCTCAGCCGTCTCGATCGGCGCGAGCGGCGGTCCGGAGCGGCGCACCGAGATCGTGGTGCTCGGTTCGGGCCACGAGGAGCGGAACAGCCGCTGGGCGGATTCCAAGCGCAGCTACAATGGCGGCTATGGCATCAAGAGCATCGACGATCTCCACGCGGTGATCGCCTTCTTCGAGGAGCGGCGCGGGCGGCTGCACGGGTTTCGCTGGAAGGACTGGACCGACTACAAGTCCTGCGCGCCGGGCGAGACCCCGACGGCGCTCGACCAGGAAATCGGCATCGGCGACGGCGTCACCGGCGCCTTCCAACTGATCAAGACCTATGGCGTGACTTACGCGCCCTGGACCCGGACCATCCAACTACCTGTGGCGGGCAGTGTGCTCGTCGCGGTCGACGGCGCGCCGCAGGACCCGGAGAATTTCTTGGTGAGCCTCACCACCGGGTTGGTGACGTTTCTCCCGGAGTACATCCCGGCTGTCGATACCGCCGTGACCGCGGGCTTCCAGTTCGACGTGCCGGTGCGTTTCGACAGCGATCAGCTCGAGATCAACCTGTCGGAGATGGAGGCGGGCTCCATCCCGCATATTCCCATCGTGGAGATCAGGTCGTGAGGGTGCTGTCATCGGGCTTGCAGGACCATCTCGACACCGGCGCCACGACGCTGTGCTGGTGCTGGCGCATTACCCGCAATGACGGCGCGGCATTTGGTTTCACGGACCATGACCGCGATCTTTCTTTCGACGGCACGAGCTTCGAGGCGGTGAGCGGTTTCACCGGAACGGAGATCTCCGGCGCCGTCGGCCTCAACGTGGACACGCTCGACGTTGAAGGCGCGCTCAAGTCGGAGCGCTTAAGCGAGGCCGATCTCGTCGCTGGGCTGTTGGACAATGCGCTGATTGAGATTTACCGGGTGAACTGGGCCGAGCCTGACGAGCGGGTGCTTATGCGCTACGGCAATCTGGGAGAGGTGGCGCGCGGCCAGCATCATTTCCGCTGCGAGGTGCGCGGGCTGGCGTATGAGCTGCAGCAGCCCAAGGGCCGCATCATCCAATATGGCTGCGACGCCGAGCTCGGCGATGGGCGCTGCAAGATCAATCTCGACCAGGCGGCGTTCCGCTCCAATGCCGGCGCGGTCGCGGCGCTTGGCTCGAGCCCGCGCAGCTTCACGGCCTCAGGTCTCGACGCTTACGCCAGCAATTGGTTCACCCGCGGGCTCGTCACCTGGCTCACCGGCGCCAATGCGGGGCGCCCGGCCGAGGTGATGGTGCATGCAAAGTCGAGTGGCGTGACGATCGAGCTGTGGCAGAGCCCGGCCGAGGACATCGCGGAGGGCGACACATTCCGCATCGTCGCCGGCTGCGACAAGCAATTCTCGACCTGCCGGGCGAAATTCGCCAACACGGCGAACTTTCGCGGCTTCCCGCGCGTGCCGGGCAACGACTTCATGTTGAGCGTGGCGAGCCGCGGGGGCAATAACGACGGCACGAAGCTGAACCGCTAGGGTTCTGACGGCGTCTCTGGTTCGGGTGGCTTCTCAGGCGCGGCCACTTGCTCAGGCTCCGGGCATGTCACAGGCTCCGGCTCGGGTTCCGGCTCAGCCGGGGGCGGGGGCTCTTGCGGCGTCGGGAAGTCGCGCAAGTCGGCGGCGGCTTCCGGGTAGAGCGCGACGAGCGCCTCCACATCGCCAAGCTCGACATCGCGCGCCGGGTCGACGCCCGGCCATGAGGTGGCGCCGCCCAGGAACCAGCGGCGGTGGCCGGTAAGGCGCGCGGTGTGGAATGTGCCGCCGGGCACGAAGAGCTGCACGAGCTGGCCGCCCATGACGTTGGGGCCGACGACGGTGAGCTCGCTGGTGCCGCTCTCATAGAGCATCAGCACCTCGATCGGGTCGCCACCGTAATAGTGATAGAGCTGATCGTTCTTGACGCGATGGAGCTGCACGGGCGCTTCCGGCGTCACCATGAAGAACAGCGCGGTGCCGAGCGGGCGTCCGGTCTGGAAAGGTGCGGGCAGGCCGCCCGGGGCGACGTAGCGCGCACTGCGATAGGTGTCGCGCGCGTAGCCGAATATCTCTGCCGGTTCGAGCTTGAGAGCATCGCGCACTTGCGCGGCCGTCGCGTCGGACGGCATCGCCTTTCCCGGGTTCACTAACGACGAGTCGGGCGAGTCTGGCGAGAATACCGGGGCGTCGCTGGACGGCGGCTCCGGCGTCGCTTCGGGCACTTGCGTCGGCTCTTCGGCCTTTGCGACGCGCGCCGACAGCACGGCGGCGCCGGCGAGGCTTGCAGTCTTTAGAAATTTGCGGCGGCCGATCGGGGCCTTGCTCTTAGACATGATGTTTCTCGGGTAGGACGCTTTCGGACATGACGGCGATTCTCCTCAAGCGCCGCTCTATATCACAGCCCATCCAATCCAATTCTATTCGATGACCGTCACATGATTGACTCTGAGACCATCGTGAGGTGCACGCGCGGCTGGCTCGGCACGCCCTTCGCGCTGCTTGAGCGCGGTTTGCACAACCAGCCTTTCCATCACCCGCTAAACGTTCAACACGAAAGGAGCTTCTCCATGAACACTCTCGCTTGGCTCATCACCGGCGGCTTCGCCAGGGGCTATCGCACCCAGGTTCTCGGCGTGACCGCAGCACTTACCACTGTGGGGATGTGGGCGGTGGGCGACATGTCGCTCGCCGATCTCGTGACCCAGCTTCCCCTCGTCCTCGGCGGCCTTGGTCTTGCGGCGCTCGGCGCTAAGGTGGACGATGCCGCCGCCAAGCCCGGCGCGGGGAAATCCGCCCGGCCGAAATAGGCGAAGGCAACCGTTCATGCACCGTTCATTGGCGCTCCTTTAGGGTTACCCTCAAGAAGGGATACTGGGACTGAGATGACACGTCGGGCGATCAAGCGAACTGTCATGGGGGTGCTGACCGCGGCCATGTTGGCGGCGGCGGCGGGGCCCGCCCAAGCGGCCTGCCTTCCCTGGAAGTCGGCGGGCGCGCTTATCGCCCAGAACTCGCTCATTCCCGGCAACGTGATCTATCAGATGGTCCAGTCCAGGGCCGGCGGCACCGTGATCTCGGCCACCTTGTGCGAAAGTGGCGGCAAATTCGTCTATAAGGTCGTCGTGCTGGGGAAGACGGGCGACGTGTCCAATCTCTCCGTTAACGCTAAGACGGGGCAGTTTTAGGAGGGCTCGGGAGCCCTGAACCCCGTAAGGAGGTAGTCGATTGCGGCTTCTCGTCGTCGAGGACGATCCAGATCTTAACCGTCAGCTCGTCACCGCGCTCGGCGAGGCCGGCTATGCCGTCGATACCGCCTTCGACGGCGAGGAGGGACATTTTCTCGGCGACACCGAGCCCTACGACGCCGTGGTGCTCGATCTCGGCCTGCCGAAGAAGGACGGCTTGAGCGTGCTCGAGCAGTGGCGGCGCGACGACCGCAAGATGCCGGTCCTGATCCTCACGGCGCGCGAGCGCTGGAGCGACAAGGTGGCCGGCATGGACGCGGGGGCCGACGACTACGTGGCCAAGCCCTTCCACATGGAAGAGGTGCTGGCGCGACTTCGCGCGCTGCTGCGGCGCTCGGCGGGCCATGCCCGCAACGAGATGGAATGCGGGCCCTTACGCCTCGACACCAAGACCGCGCGCGTTACGGTCGACGGCCAAGGCGTGAAGCTCACCTCCCACGAATACCGCGTCCTGCATTATCTCATGCTGCATCGGGAGCGTGTCGTCTCACGTACCGAGCTCGTCGAGCATCTGTACGAACAGGATTTCGACCGCGACTCGAACACGGTCGAGGTGTTCATCGGACGCCTGCGCAAGAAGCTTCCGATCGACCTCATCACGACCGTCCGGGGGCTGGGCTACCGCCTCACGGACCAAGAAGATGGGGCCTAAATCTCTCGCCTTCAGGCTGTTTGCCTCGGCCGCGGCGTGGACCCTCGTGGTCATCCCCATCGCCGCCATTCTCCTCGTCTCCCTCTACCGCCAAGCCGTCGAACGCAATTTCGACGCACGGCTCAACGTCTATCTGACGAGCCTCGTGGCCTCGACCACGGGAGACGGGGCCGCCCCCCAAGAGCCCGCCAGTCTCGGCGATCCCATCTTCACCATCCCGTTTTCCGGTTGGTATTGGCAGATCAAGCCGCTCCGGGGCGCCGAGCGTCCGCTCTACGTCTCCGACTCGCTGCTCGATCAGCAGCTCGATCTGCCGAGCAAAGACGGCGTTTCCCCCGACGAGACCCTGACCCGGCGAAGCTATGCGCCGGGGCCTGACGATCAGAACTTGCGCATTGTCGAGCGCGAGATCAAACCAGGCGGTCCTGACTCCCCTCCCTATTCCTATGCCGTTGCGGGTGACGCGGCTGAGATCGACGCTGATCTCGCCGAGTTCACCACCATGCTCATCGTGGCGCTGGCCGTGCTCGGGCTCGGTCTCGTGGCAGCGACCTTCTTCCAGGTCCGCTTCGGGCTCCTTCCGCTGCGCGTCATTCGCCAGGATCTCGCTTCGATCCGCTCGGGGGATGCCGAAAGCCTCGAAGGCGAGCTTCCCGACGAGATCAGGCCGCTACAGCAGGAGCTGAATGCGCTGATCCAATCCAATCGCGATGTCGTGGAGCGCGCCCGTACCCATGTGGGCAATCTGGCGCATGCGCTCAAGACGCCGCTCAGCGTGATCAGCAACGAGGCGCGAACCCATAAGGGTGCGCTGGCCGACAAGGTGGTCGAGCAGGCGGAGATCATGCGCACCCAGATCACCCACCACCTCGACCGGGCGCGGGTCGCGGCGCGCTCAGGCGTGATTGGCGATACGACCGACGTGGCGCCGGTGCTCGAAGCGCTGGGACGCACGCTCGACCGTATCTATGGCGAGCGGGGGGTGGCTCTCGACGTGGCCACGAGCCCCGGCCTGAAGTTCCAGGGCGAGAAGCAGGACCTCGAGGAGATGGTCGGAAACCTGCTGGACAATGCCTGCAAATGGGCGAAAGCCCGCGTTACGGTCAACGCCGAACGCCTGCGGGGCAGTACGAGCTTCGCGGTCGTCGTGGATGACGACGGTCCTGGATTGACGGAGGCCGAGCGCGTGAGAGCCGTGAAACGGGGGCAGCGTCTCGACGAGAGCAAGCCGGGCTCAGGGCTCGGGCTGTCCATCGTGGCGGACCTGGCGCATCTTTATAAGGGGCGGTTCGAGCTCGAACCCTCGCCGGAAGGGGGCTTGAGGGCCCGGCTTACGCTGCCTGCAGCCTGAATTTTGGCCGTTTGCTTAAGTGCAACCTATTTTGGCCAGAATTGTTATTCTTAAGGGTCGTCTGAGACGCTAAACTCTAACACTTCAGTCTCTCGCCGGGGGCCAACTGGTTAACTCTAGGCTGAGGGGGGAAACCATGAGACTTACGCCAATCATTGCGATAGCCCTTGTGCCGCTTTTTCTCACGGCTTGCGGGCCGGGGAACAAGCAAGGCACGGGAACCATTCTCGGCGCTGTTGCTGGCGGCGCGGCCGGTGCTGCCATCGGCGGCAAGAAGAACCGTATTCCCGGCCTGGCGATCGGCGCGGTGGCGGGCGGTCTTCTCGGCAACCTGATCGGTGCCGACATGGATGAGAAAGACCGTCAGCTGGCGTCCGCGGCCGAATACCGGGCGCTGGAATATGGGCAGGCGGGTCAGGCCACGCCGTGGAACAATCCCGCCAACCAGCATCGCGGCCAGATCGTGCCGGGCAAGCCTTATCAGCAGGGCAGCTCCTTCTGCCGTCCCTACACCCACACTATTTATGTGAGCGGTCAGCCCCAGACGGCGCGCGGCACAGCCTGCCGGGGTCCCGACGGGACCTGGAAGACGGTCGGCTAGGGGCGCTTCACCGACTTTCGTAGCCTCGGCCCGCGCCGCGCCTGACGAGATTGCGGCGAATTAATCTTCGCGGACGGGCCGGACCTTGCCCCGTCTAGCGCCTTTCCCTATGCCTAGCCCTCGTTTGGCTTTTGGAGGCTAGCGCCCCTCGTGCTGCTTTGGCTCATTCTCGCAGTCCTCACGGCGATCGTGCTCTTCGTCCTGTTGCGCCCGCTTGCGGGCGCAGGCGGAGTTGAGCCCGCGCGTGAGGCGTTCGACGCCGCCGTCTACCGCGACCAGCTCGAGGAGATCGACAGCGATCGCGCGCGCGCGCTGATCGGCGAGACCGAGGCGGAAGCCGCGCGTCTCGAGGTCGCGCGCCGGCTGCTCGCGGCCGACGCCAAGACAAGCGGGCAGGACGGCGTGTCCAAGGGCGGCAGGCCGGCCCGCGTGGCCCTGATCGGTGTGGCGCTGGCGCTTCCGCTGGCCGTGCTCAGCCTTTATCTCCTCTACGGCTCTCCCCGTCTTCCCGATCAGCCGCTCGCCGCGCGCCTTCAAGATCCGGCAGCTGAGCAGAATCTCGCCGCGCTCGTCGCCCGGGTCGAGGCCCGTCTTCGCGCCCACCCCGAAGAGGGCGAGGGCTGGGACGTGGTCGCGCCGGTCTATTTGAGTGCACAGAGCTACAGCCAGGCCGCCGAAGCCTACGGCCAGGCGATCCGCCTGCTCGGACCTTCGGCCAAACGCCTCTCGGGCTACGGTCAGGCGCTCGTCCTGGAGAAGGGCGGCGTGGTCAGCGAGGAGGCGCGGGGCTTGCTCGAACGGGCGCTCGCGCTCGATGCGACGCTGGTCGAGCCACGCATCCTCATCGCCATCGCCAAGGAGCAGGACGGGCAGTTTGCGGCCGCCATCGAGGACTGGCGCGGATTGCTCCACCGGCAAGGGGCGGATGAGGCGTGGCGGGGAATGGTGCAGAAGCGCATTGCCAACGCCGAGGGGCGTCTTTCCGGGCCGGCCGAAGCCGCGCCGCAGAAAGGCGAACCGGGCCCAGATGCCGCCGATGTCGCCGCGGCGCAGAACATGAGCCCGGCCGACCGTCAGGCGATGATCGAGGGCATGGTGCAGCGGCTTGCCGCGCGGCTGGAACAGCAGAGCGGCGATCTAGCCGGTTGGCTTCGGCTGGTCCGGGCCTATACGGTGCTCGACCGCAAGGACGAGGCGCGGCAGGCGCTGACCCGCGCCAAGAGCCAGTTTGCCGGCAACGCGCAAGCTATCGAACAACTCGACGCGCTCGCCGAGGAACTTGGATTGAAGTCATGACAAGGAAGCAACGCAGAGGCGTTCTGATCGGCACGTGCCTTGTCGTGCTGGGCGTGGCCGTGGGGCTTGTGCTCTACGCCATGCGGGGCTCTATCGTGTTCTTCTATGGCCCGAGCGACGTCGCCGAGATGACGGTCCGGCAGGGGCAGCGCTTCAGGCTCGGCGGCCTCGTCGAGACCGGCAGCGTGGCGCGCGGCGACGGGACGACCGTCCGCTTCGTCATCACCGATGGAGCGAAGACGCTGCCTGTGACCTTTACCGGCGTGCTGCCGGACCTGTTCCGCGAGGGGCAGGGCGTGGTCGCCGAGGGGACGCTCGAACCCGACGGCGTGTTCCATGCCGACAACGTGCTCGCCAAGCATGATGAGAATTACATGCCGCCCGAAGTCGCGGCGAAGCTGAAGGAACAAGGTGTGTGGCAAGGTGATGCCGGCGCCGAAGCGCCAAGCGCGACCAATTAGGATAGGCGGAGATGATTGCCGAGACCGGCCACTATGCGCTGATCCTCGCCCTTGGCGTTGCCATCGTGCAGATGGTGCTGCCGATCATCGGCACGCGTTTGCGCGACCCGCAGCTCACGGCGGTCGCCGTGCCCGCGGCCCAAGCCGAGTTCATCCTCATCTTCATCGCCTTCATCGCGCTGATGACGGCCTACGTCACCTCGGACTTCTCGGTGGCCAATGTCTGGCAGAACTCCCACTCGGCGAAGCCGCTGCTTTACAAGATCTCCGGCGTGTGGGGGAACCACGAAGGTTCCATGGTCTTGTGGGTGCTGATCCTGGCGCTGTTCGGGGCGGCGGTGGCGACCTTCGGCACGAACCTGCCACGTCAGCTCCAGGCCAATGTGCTTGCGGTGCAGGGCTCGATCGCCGTCGCCTTTCTGCTGTTCATCGTCATCACGTCAAACCCGTTCGCCCGGCTCAATCCGGCACCGTTCGATGGGCAAGGGCTAAACCCCGTGCTGCAAGACCCCGCGCTCGCCTTCCATCCGCCCTTCCTCTACGCGGGCTATGTCGGCTTCTCCATGGCGTTCTCCTTCGCCGTCGCCGCGCTCATCGATGGCCGCATTGACGCAGCGTGGGCGCGCTGGGTCAGGCCGTGGACGCTCGCTGCCTGGATGTGCCTGACGCTCGGCATCGCCATGGGCTCTTGGTGGGCCTATTACGAGCTCGGCTGGGGCGGGTTCTGGTTTTGGGACCCGGTGGAAAACGCATCCTTCATGCCGTGGCTCGCGGGCACGGCGCTGCTCCATTCGGCGCTGGTGATGGAGAAGCGCGACGCGCTCAAAGTCTGGACCATCCTGCTCGCCATCATCACCTTTTCCTTGAGCCTGATGGGGACGTTTCTGGTGCGCTCCGGTGTGCTCACATCGGTGCACGCGTTCGCCGTCGACCCGGCGCGCGGTGTGTTCATCCTCGCCATCATGGGCGTGTTCATCGGCGGCGCGCTGGCGCTGTTCGCCTGGCGCGCGCCGCTGCTGTCGCAGGGCGGCCTGTTCGCGCCGATCAGCCGCGAGGGGGCTCTCGTCCTCAACAATCTTCTGCTGACGGTGGCGTGCGCCGCGGTGCTGGTCGGCACGCTCTACCCGCTCGCACTCGAAGCAATCACGGGCGAGAAGATTTCGGTTGGGGCGCCGTTCTTCAACCTCACCTTCGTGCCGCTGATCGTACCGCTCCTCATCGCCATGCCGTTCGGGCCACTGCTTGCTTGGAAGCGGGGCGATCTTCTCGCCGCGGCGCAGCGGCTGATGGCGGCGGCGATCGTCGCTCTCGCCGTTATGATCCTCGTGCTCGCGTTCAACCAGAAGGGGCCGTGGCTCGCGCCGCTTGGAATCGGGCTCGGCATCTGGCTGATCATGGGCGCGGCGACCGACCTTGCGTACCGGGTCAAGCTGTTCGACGCCTCGGGCAGCGAGACATTGCGGCGCCTGCGTAACCTGCCGCGCGCCGCCTTCGGCGGGGTGATGGCGCACGCGGGTGTTGGCCTCATGGTGATCGGTCTCGTCGCGACGACGGCTTGGCGCTCGGAGCGCATCGAGGCCCTGGCGCCCGGCGGGCCGCTGGACATCGCCGGCTACCATCTCGTCTTCGCAGGCGTGGCGCCGCGCCAAGGGCCCAATTACAGCGAGCGAGTCGGCATGTTCGAGGTCACGCGCGGGGGAAGCCCGGTGACCGAGCTCATGCCGTCGAAGCGGGCGTTCGCCGTGGAAAAGAACACGACCACGGAGGCGGGCATCCACAATAGCTGGCGGGGCGACCTCTACGTGGTGCTCGGCGATGAGCTGAAGGATGGCGCCTACAGCGTCAGGGTCTATTTCAACCCGCTGGTGCGGCTGATCTGGATCGGCGCGCTGGTCATGTTCTTCGGCGGCGCGGTGTCGCTGTCCGACCGCCGCTTGAGAGTCGGCGCACCGAAGCGGGCGGAACCGAAGGCGGCCACGGCCACGGCAGGGAAGTGACCGTGGCTATCCGGTCCTCGCTCAAGGTCTTGCTCCTGTCGGTGGTGATCGGGATTGCCGCGTTGAGCCCGAGCCGCGCCGTTCAGCCCGACGAGGTCCTGCAAGACCCCGCACTCGAGGCCCGCGCCCGGGCGCTTTCGGTCGGCTTGCGCTGCCTCGTCTGTCAGAATCAGTCGATCGACGATTCGGATGCCCCGTTGGCCAAGGACTTGCGGGTGCTGGTCCGCGAGCGGCTGAAGGCCGGCGACAGCGATGAGGAGATCATCGATTTCGTGGTGGCCCGCTATGGGGAGTTCGTGCTGCTGAAGCCGCGCTTCTCCCCACATACTTGGCTGCTGTGGCTTGCCACGCCGCTCGTGCTTCTCGCGGCGCTCGCGGCCATCGTGTTCGCCTATCGACGGCGGAAAGCGGCCGCCGATAGCCCCAAGCCATTGACCGCCAACGAGAAGCGCCGCCTGAAACGCCTCATGGGCGAGGGCTGAGGCCCGAAGGTGTCAGAGGGCCCGCAAAGCCCTTGAAATCCAAGCCCTTCGCGGCGGTGAACCTTACCGAAATTTAATCCCGCCGAAACCGCGGCGTAATTGGTGAATGCCTATATTCCGAGCCTGGACATTTGCCCTCGCCGGACCAGGGCAAGACACATTAACGGGATTCTTCAACGGGATTCTTCCATCTCAGGAGACGCGACCAATGACAACTGACCAGAGCCCTGCTGCGAACGAGAGCCCGCGGTTGCGGAAGCTGACCCGCAAGCCCGCGCTCCTCGCCGCCGCTGCCCTGATTGCCACGGGCGCGTTGGGACTGACGCTTGGAAACGGTGTGCCGTTCGCGGCTGCCGAGACCGCCCAGACGGCGCAGACCATCGAGACGCCATTCGGCCGCGCACCACTGTCTTTCGCCGATCTCGTGGCCAAGGTCAGCCCGGCGGTGGTCAGCATCAACGTCAAAGGTGACGCGAAGGTCGCCGAGAACGACATGCAGATTCCCGGCATGCCCGACCTGCCGGAGGACAATCCGCTCTACGACTTCTTCAAGCAGTTCCGTAAGGGCATGCCCCAGGGGCCGTCCAAGCCGACGCCGAGCCTGGCGCAAGGCTCGGGCTTCTTCATCTCCGAAGACGGCTATCTGGTGACCAACAACCACGTGGTTGAGGATGCCGACGACATCACCGTGACGATGGAGGATGGCGAGAAATATTCGGCCAAGCTTGTCGGCACTGATCCGCGCACCGACGTGGCGCTGATCAAGGTCGTCGACAAGAAGGCGACGAAATTTCCCTACGTTGAGTTCTCGACCAAGGACCCGCGCGTCGGCGATTGGGTCCTCGCCGTGGGCAACCCCTTTGGCCTGGGTGGCACGGTGACGGCGGGCATCATCTCGGCCCATAACCGCGACATCGGCTCCGGTCCTTACGATTATCTCCAGATCGATGCCGCGGTGAACCGCGGCAACTCGGGCGGTCCGAGCTTCGATCTCGACGGCAAGGTGATCGGTGTGAACACCGCCATCTTCTCGCCCTCCGGCGGCAATGTCGGCATCGCCTTCGCCGTGCCTGCGGCGCTGGTCAAACAGGTGGTGACCGAGCTTCAGAGCCACGGCAGCGTCGATCGCGGCTGGCTTGGCGTCGTCATCCAGAACGTGAACGACGACATCGCCGACTCCATCGGTCTTCCCGAGCCCAAGGGCGCCATGATCACCAAGGTGACCGAGGATGGTCCTGCAGCAAAGGAAGACATCAAGGCCGGCGACGTGATCGTCGGGGTGAACGGTGCCGAGGTCGAAGATTCGCGTGACCTCGCCCGAAAGATCGCCGAGCTCGATCCCGACTCCAAGGTCAAGCTCTCCATCGTCCGTTACGGCGATAGGCGTGAGGTCGACATGATGCTCGGCGCTTTCCCGAGCGCCAAGAAGTTGGCGGCCCTCCGGGAGGACAAGCCCGCGGATCAAAGCGAGCAGATGAAGGACCTCGGCCTGTCGCTCGTGCCGGCGGTGAAGATTCCCGGTGCCGGCGAGGAGGGCGTGGTTATCACCGAGGTCGATCCTTCGAGCGATGCCGCCGACAAGGGCCTCAAGCCCGGCGATATCATTCTTCAGGTCGCCGGCGTGAGCGTGTCCGATCCAAGCGACGTCGCGGCCGGGGTCAAGAAGGCCATGGCCGGTGCCACCACGGAAAAGGATACGGTCAAGGTGCTGATGCAAGTTAGAACCGGCGACCAGACGCGCTTCGTGGCGCTTTCACTGAAGAAGGCATAGATTCGCCTTCTACGCCGGAAGGGCGGCGCGGTTTCCCCCCGCCGCGCCGCCCGCCCCTTTATGCTTCAGCCGCGTTCGAGACAGCATTGTCAGGGAGGCCTGCCGATATGCGCGTTCTAGTGATCGAGGATGATCAGGAGACCGCTGCCTTCCTCAAGCGGGCGCTGAAGGAGTCAGGCCACGTCGCGGAGTACGCGGCGGACGGCCAGGCCGGGCTCGATCTTGCCAGGACCAGCGCCTACGACGTCCTGATCGTCGACCGCATGCTGCCGAAATGCGACGGCCTCAGTGTCATCAAGGCGCTTCGCACCGAGGAGATCCGGACGCCCGCGCTGATCTTGAGCGCGCTTGGCGAGGTGGATGACCGGGTCAAGGGCTTGCGCGCCGGCGGCGACGACTACCTCACCAAACCCTATGCGTTCAGCGAGCTGCTTGCGCGGATCGAGGCGCTCGCCCGGCGCACCTCCCCGGAGGAGGGCTCAACGCGCTTCGTCGTGGGCGATCTCGTGCTCGACCGGCTGTCGCACAAGGTGACGCGCGCGGGCGAGGCGATTGTGCTGCAGCCCCGTGAGTTTCGACTGCTCGAATATCTGATGAAGCACGCGGGCCAGGTGGTGACACGGACCATGCTCTTGGAGAATGTGTGGGACTATCACTTCGATCCACAGACCAATGTGATCGACGTCCATATCTCGCGGCTCAGGTCCAAGATCGACAAGAGCTTCGGCAACCCACTGCTGCACACGGTCCGCGGCGCCGGTTACACCATCCGTGACAGCGCTCACTAAGCTCTTCCGGACCACCACCTTCCGCCTGTCGCTGACCTATCTCGCGCTGTTCAGCGCGGCTGCCGTCGTGGCTGTCTTCTACATTTATTGGAACACGACAGTGCTGCTGTCGCGGCAGCTCAACCAGACGATCGACGCCGAGCTGAAGGGTCTCGCCGAGCAGTATCGGGCCGGCGGACTTGACCAGCTTGTCCGCATCGTCGCCGAGCGCAGCCAAACGCCGGGCAACAGCCTCTATCTCGTGGCCGACAAGGAGGGGAAGCAACTCGCCGGCAATCTCAGCGCGGTGTCGCCCCAGCTATGGGACAGCCTCGGCCCGGTGGAGTTTGTTTATAGCCGGCCGGCGCTGGGGGGTGTCGAGCGGCGGCTTGCCTTCGCCAATGTGTTTCGCCTGCCGGGCGGCTACCGCCTGATTGTCGGCCGCGATATCGAGGACCGGCGAGAGCTGGCGCGGTTGATCCGCACCACGATGCTGTGGGGGCTTGGCGTCATGGCGCTGGTCGGCATTGGTGGCGGGTATTGGGTGAGCCGCAGGATCTTGACGCGGATCGACGGGCTCTCGGCCACCACACGCACGATCATGGCCGGCGACTTGACGGGACGGCTGCCCCTGAGCGGCTCGGGTGACGAGCTCGACCGCCTGTCGGAAAGTCTCAATCTCATGCTGGCTCGTATCGAGCAGCTCATGGCGGGATTGCGCGAGGTCTCCGACAATATCGCGCATGACCTCAAGACGCCGCTGAACCGCTTGCGGAACCGGGTCGAGGAGGCGCTGCGGGAGCCCTACGACGAGACCGCCTATCGCGAGACGCTGGAGCGGACCATCGAGGAGGCCGATGGTCTCATCAAGACGTTCAATGCGCTGCTCTCCATTGCCCGGCTTGAGGCGGGCGCCGGTGGCGAGAATCGCGGAAAGCTCGACATGGCAGCATTGGTGCGCGATGTGGCCGAGCTTTATGAACCGGTGGCGGAGGAGCGCGGCATCGCGTTGAGGTCGGAGGTGCCCGAACCGATCGTCATTCACGGCGACCGTCAACTCCTCGGCCAGGCCATCGCCAATCTCATCGACAACGCACTCAAATACGGCGCGCCAAGCGGCGAGGGCGGCAATGGCTGGGCGCCGGAGGTGGAGGTGCGGGCGCAGGCGAGCGGGGGCGTGGCGCAGATTGTCGTCTCCGACCGCGGCCCTGGCGTGCCGGCGCCCGAACGCGCTCGCGTGCTCGGCCGCTTCGTGCGGCTCGAGGCGAGCCGGTCTGAGCCTGGCAGCGGACTCGGCTTGAGCCTTGTCGCGGCGGTGGCAAGGCTGCATGGTGGCAGCTTGAGGCTCGAGGATAACGAACCGGGCCTCCGTGTCGTCCTCGCTTTGCCCATGGAGGGAGACGCGCTCGTCAACGGGGTGGTGACCGAGCCGCCCGCGGGAGCAGATCTGAGACCGACGTGACGGCTTTCGCCGAGCGCATCACCGAATCTCCCCAAATCTACGACGCGGCCCGCGGCGCCGATGTGCTTGCCGGCGTGCTGAGGGCCTTGCGTGAGGACCCCGCGCTTGAAGCGGCCGCCGACGCGGCGGCAGCGCCCAAGCCTGCGGCGCTGCTGGAGGCCGCGTTCTCGGCTGCGCCCTATCTCGCCGCGCTCTCTCAGCGGTCTCCCCAACTTCTCGCCGACTGCTTGCTGCGCGACCCCGACACGCATCTGGCCGAGGCGCGTGCTGCGCTTGCGGTGGATGTGGCGCGAGCGCCCGGCGCGAAAGAGGTCATGACGCTGCTGCGCCAGTTCAAGCAGCGAACCGCCTTGCTGACGGGGCTTGCCGATCTCGGCGGCGTATGGCCGACGGAAGTGACCCTGCGGGCTTTGAGTGAAGCGGCCGACGCAACCGTGCAAGAAGCGGTCGCGTATCTCTTCCGCAAAGCGCGCGAGGCGGGCCAGATCACATCGGAGACCGCGGCCGGCTATTTCATCATTGCCATGGGTAAGCTCGGCGCGATGGAGCTCAACTATTCGAGCGACATCGATTTTATGGTCTTCTACGACGCCGAGCGCGCCGGGCTTTCAGGCGATATCGAGCCATCGTCGTTCTTCGTCCGTTTGACCCGCGATCTCGTCCGCTTGCTGCAGGAGCATACCGGCGACGGCTACGCCTACCGTACCGACTTGCGGCTCCGTCCGGACCCGGGTGCGACCCAGATCGCGCTCTCCGTCGACGCGGGCCTCACCTACTATGAGAGCTTCGGCCAGAACTGGGAGCGGGCGGCGCTCATCAAGTCGCGGATCGCGGCCGGCGACATCGCCTTGGGCGAGGCGTTCCTGGACCAGCTCTCGCCCTTTATCTGGCGCAAATATCTCGACTTCGCGGCGATTGCCGACATCCATGCCATGAAGCGGCGGGTGCACGCCTTCAAGGGGCACGGCGCCATCGCGGTGGAGGGCCATGACATCAAGCTCGGCCGTGGCGGCATTCGCGACATTGAATTCTTCGCGCAGACCCAGCAGTTGATTGCCGGCGGGCGGCACCCTGAGCTTAGAACACGCGGCACGATCGAGACGTTGGAGCGGCTCGCTGCAGGGGGATGGATCGAGCCACAGACGGCGCGCGATCTCACAAGCGCGTATCTGTTTCTGCGGAAGATCGAGAATCGGCTGCAGATGGTGGGCGATCAGCAGACGCATATTATTCCGGCTGACCGGACGGAGCTCGACCGTATCGCCAGGCTTTCGGGGTTCGAGGACACCGATGCTTTCGGCGATGCGCTGGTCGCTCGGTTCAAGGTGGTCGAAACCCATTACGGGGCTCTGTTCGAGAAGATCCCCGAGCCGACTACATCGGCGCCCGGCATCGTCGTCGCCGACGAGGACGACCCGGGGACGCTTGCAAGCTTGGAGCGGCTCGGCTTTAGCAATCCAACGGCCGCGGTCGGCGCCATCCGCGCCTGGCAGTCGGGCCGCTATGCGGCGACACGGAGCGCGAAGTCCCGGGAGCGGCTGACGGAGTTCCTGCCGCTCCTGCTCGATGCCTTTGGCCGCACCGCCGAGCCCGACCTCGCGCTC
>Ga0307380_10005545_pt1 | contig 16728 bp, 15 predicted proteins | sample UN3MG_FD_202239 | JGI IMG/M metagenome (GOLD analysis project Ga0307380, IMG submission 202239) | Soil microbial communities from Risofladan, Vaasa, Finland - UN-3 | ecosystem: Environmental > Terrestrial > Soil > Coastal area > Acid sulfate soil | place: Finland: Risofladan, Vaasa | collected...
CACCGCTCGACCTCGACGCCGATCCGGTCCACGTGACCGGATCGGGCATCGTCGTCGGGCGGCGGGGCGTGGTGCTGCTCGAACACAAGCGACTCGGGATCTGGTTGCAGCCAGGGGGGCACATCGACCCTGGTGAAACGCCCTGGGATGCTGCGCTGCGTGAGAGCAGAGAGGAGACGGGTCTCGAGGTCTGCTTTGCCGGCCCGGTCGATGATGCTGGAGTCCCTGAGTTGATCCACGTCGATGTGCACGAGGGTGGTCGTGGACACACGCACCTCGATCTGCGCTATCTGATCGAGGGCGGTGACGCCGATCCGGATCCACCCGAGGGTGAGAGCCAGCAGATCGACTGGTTCAGCTGGGATGCGGCCATCGACCGCGCGGATCCCGGCTTGCGCGGCATCCTGCTCGCTCTCGCCACCTGACCCGGACCGAACCCAAAACATGCGCAGATCTGCCCGCTCCTGCGCCGGTCCTGCGCATTTTTCGGGGATGGGGTGGAGAGTGCGGGTTGCGGAGAAGCGAACATGTGTTCGATACTGGGTGGATGGGGTTCAACAACCCGTCGTGGACGTGGAGCGAACTGGAAGCGACGCTGTCGGGCAAACCGGCGGCAGGGGCACGCCGAGACGGGCGCGCTCCGGGGAGTCCGTCGTGGAACTCTGGGGGTGACGGCCCGGCATGGGGCCGGAAGCGCCAGCCATTCGAGACACCATCCGACCTGACGCAGCCCACCGTGCGGATGCCGACGGTTCCGTACGCCGAGCTCCACTGTCATTCGAACTTCTCGTTCCTCGACGGGGCATCGCATCCCGAGGAGCTGGCGACCGAGGCTGCTCGCCTTGGGCTGGAGGCGTTGGCGATCACGGATCACGACGGCTTCTACGGGGTGGTCCGCTTCGCCGAGGCGGCCAAGGCGGTTGGCCTCCCAACGGTGTTCGGCACCGAGATCACGCTCTCGGCCGAGTCGCCGAGCAACTCCCGCGTCGCTCGGTCGGAAGCCGACACACTCCGTCAGGTCGACACCGGCATGGTGCCGGACTCGCACGCGCCCGATCCGTCCGGTACGCACCTGCTCGCGCTTGCCGACGGCCCCGACGGCTACGCCAGGCTCTCCCGGGCGTTGAGCAACGGACATCTGGCCGGCGAGAAGGGGGCACCGCAGTTCACGTTCGGTGACGTTGCCGACGCCGTTGCCGGGCACGGCTGGGTGCTCACCGGTTGCCGCAAGGGCGCGGTGCCTGCATCGTTGGTCGCCGATGGTCCGGCGGCTGCTCGCCGTGAGCTGCTCCGGTTGGTCGACGCGTTCGGGCGCGACCGGGTGTTGGTGGAATTGTGGGACCACGGCGACCCGCTCGACTCCGCCCGCAACGACGCGCTCGTCGAGATCGCCAACCGCGAGCGCGTCGAGTGCGTGGCGACCAACAACGTCCACTACGCCACCCCGGCGCAACGTCGGCTGGCGACCGCGCTCGCCGCGGTGCGATCTCGACGCAGCCTCGACCAGATCGACCCGTGGCTCCCTGCGGCGGCCGGTGCTCACCTCCGCTCGGGGGTCGAGCAGGCGAAGCGATTCCTGCGCTACCCCGGCGTGATCGAGCGGGCTGCCGAGATCGGCCGGGCGGCAGCGTTCGACCTGTCGCTCGTCGCTCCGAAGCTGCCGCCGTTCCCGTGTCCCCGTCATCCCGACGGCTCGGCCATGACCGAGATGCAGCACCTGCGACAGGTGACCGAGGAGGGTGCCCGCCGTCGCTATGGAGAACGGCCGGTGCATGCCGACGACCTGTCGCTGCGGGCCCGGGCGTGGACGACGATCGACCACGAACTGGCGCTGATCGAACAGCTCGACTTCGCCGGGTACTTCTTGATCGTGTGGGACATCGTCGAGTTCTGTCGCCGCTCGAACATCTTCTGCCAGGGGCGCGGGAGTGCAGCCAACTCGGCGGTCTGTTATGCGATCGGCGTCACGGCAGCAGATGCGGTGTCGCTCGGCCTGCTGTTCGAACGGTTCCTGTCGCCGGAACGCGACGGCCCGCCCGACATCGACGTCGACATCGAGAGCGGCCGGCGAGAGGAAGTGATCCAGTACGTGTATGAGCGCTACGGGCGCCATCACACGGCTCAGGTCGCGAACGTGATCACGTATCGGGCGCGTTCGGCGGTGCGCGACATGGCCAAGGCGCTCGGATTCGAGCCCGGCCAGCAGGACGCATGGTCGAAGCAGGTCGATGGCTGGGGCGGGGTGGCGTCGACCGCTGCACAGCCCGATTGTTCGATCCCCGAGCCGGTCCTGGAACTGGCGTTGGAGGTCGAGGACGCGCCACGGCACCTCGGGATCCACTCCGGTGGCATGGTGATCTGCGACCGGCCGGTGATCGAGGTGTGCCCGGTCGAGTGGGGGCGGATGGACAAGCGGTCGGTGCTGCAGTGGGACAAGGACGACTGCGCCCGAACCGGCCTCGTCAAGTTCGACCTGCTCGGCCTCGGGATGCTGTCGGCGCTGCACTATGCAGTCGATCTCGTTCGGGAACACCGCGGCTACCAGATCGATCTGGCGACCATTCCGCAGGACGACGACGTCTACGGGATGCTGTGCCGTGCCGACACGGTCGGCGTGTTCCAGATCGAGTCGCGGGCGCAGATGGCGACGCTGCCGCGGCTCAAGCCGCGCCGTTTCTACGATTTGGTGGTCGAGGTGGCGCTGATCCGGCCGGGGCCGATCCAGGGCGGGTCGGTGCACCCCTACATCCGGCGTCGCAACGGTGTCGAGCCGATCACGTACCTGCATCCGTTGCTCGAGAACTCATTGGGCAAGACGCTCGGGGTGCCGCTGTTCCAGGAGCAGCTGATGCAGATGGCGATCGACGTGGCAGGGTTCACTGCAGCTCAGTCCGATGAGCTCCGCCAGGCGATGGGCTCGAAGCGTTCGGCGGCGCGGATGGAACGTTTGAAGGAGCGGTTGTTCGCCGGGATGGCTGAGCGGGGCATCACCGGGGAGATCGCCGAGGAGCTCTTCATGAAGATGAAGGCGTTCGCCAACTACGGCTTCCCCGAATCACACTCGGTGAGCTTCGCCTACCTCGTGTACGCGTCGTCGTGGATCAAGTATCACGAGCCCGCAGCGTTCTGCGCGGCACTGCTCAACGCGCAGCCGATGGGGTTCTGGTCGCCCCACACGTTGGTGCGCGACGCCCGTCGTCATGGGGTGGTGGTCCATACGCCGGACCTCAACGCGTCGTTGGCGGGAGCGACGCTGGAGCCGTGTGACGGTTCAGAAGGCGGCGTTGCGGTCCGGTTGGGGATCGGCTCGGTGCGGGGGATCGGCTCGGAGCTGGCCGCCGAGATCGAGGCGACGCGCACGGCCGGCGGGTTGTTCACCGACACCGAGGACCTGGTGCGCCGGGTGCCGTCGCTGACGCTGGTGCAGCTGGAGGCGATGGCGACCGGTGGGTTGTTCGGCGAGTGCTTCGACCTCGATCGCCGCATGGCGCTGTGGACCGTCGGTGCCACCGCCCAGTCGCGGCCGGGTCGCCTGCCAGGTGTGGTCACCGGTGACGTCGCGCCGCGCCTGCCGGGGATGACCCCGGTCGAGGAAGCGGTCGCCGACCTGTGGGCCACCGGTGTGTCGCCCGACGGTCATCCGACGATCTTCGTGCGTGACGAGTTGACCCGGCTCGGTGTACTCACGTCGTCGCAGCTGTGGGATCCCGAAGCTGGTTCGATCGTGCAGGTCGCCGGTGTGGTCACCCATCGTCAGCGGCCGATGACTGCGCAGGGGGTCACGTTCCTCAACCTCGAAGACGAGACGGGCCTGATCAACGTCGTGATCTCGAAGGGCTGCTGGGCGAGGTTCCGCAAGGTCGCTCGGCAAGCACCGGCGATGCTGATCCGTGGTCGCCTGGAGCGTTCCGAAGGCGTCGTCAACATCGTCGCCGATCACCTCGCCCCGCTCCCCATGCCCGCCAACGTGAAGTCCCGCGACTTCCGATGACCGTGTCAACTGGGGTCTGACCCCAGTGGACACACTCAACGCTCGGGGGCGGTGGACATCGAGAGGTGGAGGTCGTCGTCGTCGGGGTAGGGATGGGCCAGCGCCACCGCTTCGTTCAACTCGACGCCGAGGCCGGGCTCGACCGACGGGATCACGTGGCCGTCCTCCCACCGGATCGGCGTGGTCAGCAGGTCGGCGTGGAAGCCGGTCCAGTCCTGGATCCCCTCCATGATCAGCAGGTTGGGCAACGTCGCCGCCAGCTGGATGTTGGCCGCGCCGAGGATCGGACCTGAGTACAGGTGCGGCGCGATCTGGCACCCCGATGCCTCGGCGATCGCGGCGATCTTCTTGCCGGCCAAGAGCCCGCCGCAGCGCCCGAGGTTCGGCTGCCAGATCGCCGCTGCCTGATGGCGCGCGAGCGCAGCGAACTCGGTGATCGTCGTCAACCGCTCGCCGGTGGCGACGGGGATCGACGTCTGGCGCGCCACCCGCGCCATCTCCTCGGGCTGGTCGGGCTGCGTCGGCTCCTCGAACCACAGTGGGCCGAATTGCTCCAGCCGCTGCGCCAACCGGATCGCGCCAGCGGCGGTGAACTGTCCATGGGTGCCGAACAGCAGGTCGGCCCGCGACCCGACCGCCTCACGGATCGCGCCCGTGATCGTCACCGATCGATCGATGTCGCCGAGGCTCGGCTGGTGCCCGTCGAACGCCGTGTACGGCCCTGCCGGGTCGAACTTCACAGCGGTGAACCCACGCGACACCTCGAACGCCGCCTGCTCGGCAGCCTGCTTTGGGTCGGTGTAGACGTCGGGTAGTCCGTCGGCGGGGTACAGGTAGGTGTACGTGCGGATCCGTTCGTGTACCCGCCCGCCGAGCAGGTCGTAGATCGGCTTGCCGGCGTCCTTGCCGACGATGTCCCAGCACGCCATCTCGATCCCGCTCATCACCCCGACCAGCGTCGGGTCTGGCCGCAGCGCATAACCGGACGAGTACATCTGCCGCCAGAGCAACTCGATGCGGTTGGGGTCAGCGTCGATCACCCATCGATCGGCAAGATCGGCGACCATCGCCGCCACTGTGTGCGGGCCGAACGTCGCAACGTAGATCTCGCCGTAGCCGACGACGCCGGTGTCGGTCGTCAGCTTCACCACGATGAAGTACCGCCCGCCGAAGTGCGGCGGCGGGTTGGCGATCACGAACGTGGTGCAGTCGACGATGCGCATCGCCGACGACCCTAGGTGCCGCGAACGGTGAGCAGGGAGGCGACTCGTGTGACGAGATCATCGACGTCGCTGTTGCTACGAGGGTCCCAGTCCGTCGTGTCGATCTCCAGTGTCGAGTCGGCGTGCGCGGTCAGTTCGGAGCGCCACGCACGAAAGTGGCGATGGAGCTCGACGAGGTGCTCGATCGTCAGCGCCTCTTCGGCGCTGCGGTCGCGGGTTCGGACGCGCCCGAGCAGGACCTCCGGTGCCGCATCGAGCAGGACGAGGACGTCCACCCGCGGCAGCATCACCAGGAGCTCTCGCATCTCGTCGAGCACCCGTCGGCGATCGGCAGGGTCGTGAAGGAACTCGGCGAAGGGCGCGGTGCGCATCACCGTGAAGTCGCTGACGACCAACCGGCCCGGCTCGACGTCGGCCATCAAGCGCGCCCGCCCGTGCAGGAACGCGAGTTCGCTGTCGAGTGCGGCCGCCGGCGCCGCCTCGCCGGTGTAGTAGTCGTCGAGTAGTGGACTGACCGAGACGGGGTCGAGCAGGAGGTCGGCTCCGAGTCGTTCGGCCAGGGCACGCGCGGTGGTGCTCTTCCCGACGCCGGTCGGCCCGTCGATCGCCACGATGGTCACCCACCCAACTGTACGGGCGGCGCCCGCGGGCAGTCAGGTGTCGCGGTGTTCGAGCGTGCGGATCTCGCCGCGCATTCCCGCCGCTTCGTGCCTTCCATGCCGGCATCGAAATGGGTGTCGATGGCGCAGATGATCTGATGGGTCCCCGCAGGAACGTTGATGACCATTTCCTCGGTCGCGCCGGATTCGACTTCCGTGCTCGGTGAGCACGAGTCGGCGAGCAATTCCTCCTCGGTGTCGGGGAGATCGTCCTCGCCCGTGACGGCTCGGCCGACTGACCCCTCCGCTCGTGCTGGCGACCTTCGACTTCCTCGATCTCCAGAAGTCGGAAGGCGACGGGCACTACCGACTCGCTGTTCGTCCCGATCTCTCGACGCCGTCCGGGTTCCTCTACGGGGGCAGTGGCATCGCCGCATCGATCGAAGCAGCGGAACGCACGACCGACCGACCGCCGCAGTGGATCACGACGCAGTTCATCGGGTCGCCGGCCCCTGGCTCCGCCGTCGAACTCCAGGTCACGGTCCTCGCTGAGGGGCGTGTCACGTCCCAGTCGCCAGTCGTTGCGACCGTCGATGGCGCACCCGTCTTCACGTCGATGTGCGCTCACACGATCCGGCCTGGGGTTGACACGGCACAGTTCGTCCAGATGCCCGGTATTTCGGGGCCGGATGACTGTCCGAACATGGGTGGCCCGTTCGCGATGGATCTGTCGACCTCGTTCTTCAGGACGATGGAACACCGGTTGGCTGCAGGAACCTTCGGGATGGAGGCGGTCGACAACCCGCAGCACGCCAGCTTGTCGATCTGGTGCCGCATCGTCGCTACCAGATTGGCACGCCGGCGTCGCAGGCATACGCCGCTGACATCATTCCCATGGGCACGGCGCCGCGATGGGTGCGATGCCGGGAGCGACCAGCATCGACAACACCTTGCGTGTCATCGATACCGAGCCGACTGAGTGGGTGCTGATGGAGTCGATCCCCGAGCGTTTCCACCGCTCGATCGGCCACGGCGTGCTGAGGATGTGGAGCCAGGACGGACGCCTGATGTCGACCGCGTCGACCGCCCAGCAGACCTGCATCATCCGAACGAGTCACCACCAGCGCTGAGGGTGCACGACCGAGATGGTGGCCGTCAGGTGCTGTCGTGCGTCTCTGGTGTGTGGATCTCGCCAGTCATACCGGCGGCTTCGTGGCCTTCGATCGAGCAGAAGAACGTCAGGCCGTCATCGGGCACCAGCAACTCGATCGTGACGGACTCGCCCGGTGCCACCGGGTACGACGTGCCGTCGGCGAATGTCAGATTGTGCAGCACCGCTCCCTCGTTGACGAGTTCGCCGGAGTAATCGCCGGGCTCGGCGATGAATTCGTGGGGGGAGAACTCGAATTCGGACATGGCGATTCGAACCGAGTCGCCCGAACTGAGCGCGACGTCGTCGGTGTCGTCGACGTCGACGATCTGCCCGCCCACCATGTCGGGTCCGTCGGGCCCGCACCCCGCAACCCCCAGCGTCAGCGCAACTGATGCGAGCATCGACGCAAGTGCGGATGCACGACCGTTCGTGATGCCTCGATGATCGGACTTGGAGAACATGGCATCACTCGACGGTGAGCGTGCCCTCCATGCCGGCGTCGAAATGGGTTTCGATGGCGCAGATGATCTGGTATGTCCCGGCCGGCACGTTGAAGACCATGTCCTGCGTCTCGCCGGGTTCCACCTCGGTCTCGGTGAGCACGAAGTCGGCAAGCAGTTCTTCCTCTGTGGCGGGAAGATCGGCTTCGCTCGCGATGGTGACGTCCGGTTGCAGGATCACCCATTCGTGGGCGACGGCTCCGTCGTTCGTCAGGGCGATCGTCACGTCCTCGTCGGCCGCAGCGGTCCAACTGTCAGGCTCGAACTGGAAGTCGGACAGCGTCGCCTCGAGTTGTGTTGAACCGCTACTTCCCCCGTCGTCGTCAGACCCGCATGCAGACCCCACGAATATCAGCGACCCCAGCGCAAGAAGCGCGATCGACTTGTGAATTGACCCCATGTCCGTCCCCTTCCCTATCCAGCAAACGTTAACCAAATCATTGCCGAAATACAAGGAATATGTCGGGGTCAATTCTCCAATACATTGCGCGAGTAATAGTTGCATACACAGATGAATAGCTGGAGATTCGTCCCAAATCGTGTGCATTGTTGGGGTGACGACCGAGTAGATCGACAAGTCTGACGGTGTAATTGGATGCTGATCAATACGCGTATGTGCTCGGGCCAAAGGGTCCGTCGATCAGTCGAACAATCGGCCAGGGGGACCCCGCCACGGTGCTGTGTGTCGAGGCTGAGCGGCTCCAGGCCCGAACGATCGTCGTCGGCAAGCGCCGAGTCCGAGGGTTGAGCCGGGTGCCCGGTTCGGCGGCAGGCGACGTGATCAAGCGGGCGCCGCACAACGTGCTGGTCGCCCACACAGTCACCGAGTGACCGCGCCTGTCACACGCCGGTGTCGATTGGCGCTGCCGGCGGCCCGTCGCTGATCAGTACCCGGAGATGGGCAGCGAGCGCTCGAGGCGAGAACCACGCGCCATCAATCGTGGCCCGTTCGATGTCGTCGATGTGCCACCAGCGCAACTCGTGGAGCCGCTCGGCGCGCAGTTGTTCCCAACTCAGCGCCGGCGCCGGCTCGAACCGCTCGACCGTCTCGACAAGGTAGTAGCGGTCGCGTTGACCGTCCCACAGGCCGTCGTCGTGGGCGATGAGGTGTTCGCGATCCCAGACGTGCGCACCGACGACAGGATCGTGCAGCCCGACCTCTTCGATCAGCTCGCGGTGCAACGCGTCGATGTGCGTCTCGCCCGGGTCGAGGCCGCCGCCGGGCAGCGCCCACACCGTGCGGGTCGGGAACTCGAAACGGACGAGCAGGATGTGCTGGTCGGGTGTGACGAGGAGCGCGCGCACCGCCTGGCGGATGCGGAGTTGGGCCATCGGGGGGGGTCAGTCGTTCGGCGTGTCGCTCAAGCCGTCGTTGAACGCTTTGTACATCCCGTAGACGCTCTTGCACTTCTCGCACACCGGCAACTGCTTGGGATCGCGAGAGGGCACCCACACGAACCCGCACAGCGCCTCGATCGGAGTGCCCATCACTCGCGCCTCCAACACGACCGCTGCGGCATTCTCGCCGCGCTTGGTCTTGACGATGTGAGCAGCGGTCGGTTCGCCGGTTTCGGTGGTCTCGTCGGTGTCGACATCGACACGCTCGACAGGCATCGTTTCGAGGTCGGTCATGGTGTCAGTCAAACAGATCCGGTAGGGTGCGTCACGTGCTCATCGTCATTGTCGCCGCAGTAGCGGCAGCCGCCGCCGCAGCAGCGGCAGCAGGTGCAGTGGCAGCACGCGGCCCCGCACCCGTACTCATTCCGGTACGGGTCAGGCGGGGGACACGAGTTCAGCGCCAGCGCTGAGTATTCGTCGAACTCGCCCGACCCAGCCGGAAACCGGCGGCGGGCTCCGCTGCAGGTCTTCGGGACACCCCGTTACTCCCCACGAAGGACCGACCATGACCACGAAGCAGAACAACACCGTCGAGACGACCATCCCCGACGGGATCGACATGACCGATCCATACACCGACGACCCGGCGTTCGTCCTGCATCAGGGCGGCAAGCTCGAGATCGCCTCGCGAGTGCCCATCGACGGACCCGAGGATCTCTCGCTCGCCTACACGCCTGGCGTGGGACGGGTGTCACAGGCAATCGCCGACGAGCCGGCCCGCGTGTGGACGCTCACCGGGCGATCGAACGCCGTGGCCGTGCTGTCGAACGGCACTGCGGTGTTGGGTCTCGGCGACATCGGCCCCGAGGCGGCGATGGCCGTCATGGAGGGCAAGGCCGTCCTCTTCAAGCAGTTCGGTGGCGTCGATGCCTATCCCGTGTGCGTCAACGCGCGCACCGTCGACGAGATGGTGGCGATCGGTACGGCGATCGCCCCGACGTTCGGTGGGATCAACCTCGAGGACATCAAGGCTCCCGAATGCTTCGAGATCGAACGCCGTCTGCAGGAGGCGCTCGACATCCCAGTGTTCCACGACGACCAGCACGGCACTGCGATCGTCGCCCTCGCTGCGTTGATCAACGCAGCCGAGGTGGTCGGCAAGCGTGTCGAGGAGTTGCGTGTGGTCATCGTCGGTACCGGCGCTGCGGGAGTTGCGGTCGCCGAGTTGCTGCACGACGCTCGTGTCGGCCAGGACGGCACCGGCGACATCATCGGTGTCGACAGCACGGGCATCCTCCATCGCGAACGCCAGAACCTGACACCGACCAAGCAGTGGTTCGTCGAGAACGGCAACTGCGACGACCGGCGTGGCGGCGTCCGCGAAGCCCTCCAGGGCGCCGATGTGCTGCTCGGGCTCTCCGGTCCCGGCATCATCCAGCCCGAGTGGCTCGGTGAGATGGCCGACGATGCGATCGTGTTCGCCATGGCCAACCCGACACCCGAGGTGATGCCCGAGCTGATGCCCGACAACGTCAAGGTGATCGCCACGGGGCGCAGCGACTACCCGAACCAGATCAACAATGTGCTCGCCTTCCCGGGCGTGTTCCGCGGTCTCCTCGACGTCCAGGCCACACGCTGCACGATCGAGATCAAGCGCGCTGCCGCTGACGCGCTCGCCTCGCTCGTCACCGAACCGGTTGCCCAGCGGGTCATCCCGGGAGCGTTCGAGCCGGGTGTTGCCGATGCTGTTGCGGACGCGGTTCGTGCCATGGCGCTCGAGCAGGGCTTCGTCCGCAGCTGATCCGGTCGTGGTTCCCCGAGACCTGGGCTCGGGGAACCAGCGCAGGATCGGGCAGGGTAGGGCAATGTCGCGGTTCGAGGCTTCATTTGCGTCGCTCCAGAACCTCGACTATCGCAAGCTGTGGTGGGCGGGCACGTTCTCGTTCATGTCGGTGCAGATGCAGTTCCTCTTGCGCGGGGTGCTGGCGTGGGATCTCACCGAACGCGAAGGCGCGCTCGGGCTCGTCTACCTCTGTTTCGGGATCGCGCTGTTGATCGCGACCCCGCTCGGCGGAGTCGCGGCTGACCGGCTCCCGAAGCGCCGCGTGCTCATCGTGAGCCAGGGAGCGATTCTGGCCGCGGCAGCCGGCATGGGGGTCGTGGTGCTGACCGATGTCGTCGAGTTCTGGATGTTGCTCGTGGCCGCGGTGACCCAGGGGATCGCATTCGGGTTCCTCGGTCCGACCAGGGTGGCGTTCACGTCCGAGATCGTCGGCCGTGACCAGCTCGGCAATGCGATCACGCTGTCGATGTTGAGCATGAACGGCACCCGCGTCATCGCTCCTGCGTTTGCCGGAGCACTCGCCGGAATCGTGTTCATCGGCATCGGTGGCGCGTATGTCGTCTCGGCAGCGTTCTCACTGCTGTCGTTCGCGCTCTACATCCGCTGCCCGCCCGGGTCGGCACCGCGAGCGACGTCGACAGCGAGCCCGCTCGCCGAGATCGTCGACGGTGTCCGCTACGTCGCCGCCCGGCCACACCTGCGACGCCTCGTGCTCAGTTCGTTCGTGATCATCATGTTCGGCTTCAACTACGTGGCGTTCATCCCGGCGCTGGTCAAGGGCGAGTTCGGTCTCGGCGACGGCTGGGTCGGGATCATCATGTCGGCGAGTTCGATCGGAGCGGTCGCGGTTGCCGTGCCGCTCGCCAGTCGAGCCGACGGTGCAGGAGTCTGGAAGCTGATGGTCGGCTCGGGTCTGCTGTTCGGCGTCGCCGTGATCGCGCTCGGGCTGTCGCCGCTCTTCGGAATTGGCATCCTCGTTGTGGCGTTCATCGGGGCGGGGACGACTGGCTACCAGTCGCTGTCGAACTCGATCGCACTCAACATGACCGGCGACACGCATCAGGGTCGGGTCCAGTCGCTGATGATGCTCAGCTTCGCCGGTTTCGGGATCGCCGCGGCGCCGCTCGGTCTGCTCGCGGAGGCGATGGGTCTGCGCGGCGCGATCGTGGTGATGGGTTCGGTCACGCTCGCGACCGTGGTCGGATACGGGATCCTCGAGCGCGAGGTACAGCTCGAGATCGAGCACGGCATTCCACTCGACGAGATCGGTGCAATCGCCGAGGTGACGACGCCCTGAGTCAGTCGGCCAGCGGCGCCAGTTCGGCAGCCAGGTTGGCGCGGGCTCGGGGCTCCCACCGTTCTCGGCCCGTCGGGGTGAGGTAGATCGTCGGGCGTTCCAGGAAGTCGCGCAGGACCTTGGCGCGTCCCGTGCGCCAACCGTCGTCGGTGACGTGTCGGTATTCACCTCGGATGCCGGTGACGTAGGCGGCGTAGCCGGCTGGGTCGGCGCCGAGGATCGCGAGGTCGGCATCGAGCAGGATCGCCGTGTCACCCTGTGGCTGTTCGGTGTTCGTTGCGTCGTGTTCGGTCGCCTCGATCATCGAGCCGACGCGGCCGACCGCGTCGTCGCGCCAGCCGATCGAGGCGAGGTCGCGGCGGGCCAGCCGTGCGCTTGCTCGCTCGTTGGCCGGATACGTGGGTTCGTAGACGGCGTCGTGGTAGAACGCGGCGGCCATCACCTCGTCGAGGTGCTCGACCGGTTCCGCGGTGGCGAGCTCGTCGACGTGACGGATCACCCACGCAACGTGAGTGGCGGTGTGGTAGCGCCGGTGTTTCTCCCGATGACGCGCGAGCAACCCGTCGAGGAGCGTTCGGTCGGTCGCGACGTGGCGCTGCCAGGCAACGTCCAGTTCGAGGTCTCGGTCGCTCATCGCACCAGTGTGCCAGCGGTCGTGGCAGGGTGATGCGGTGACGATCCTGATCGACGAAGCGCGCTGGTGGTGGCGAGGCAAGAGGTGGTGCCACCTCGTCAGCGACTCGTCGTACGACGAACTGCACGAGTTCGCCGACCGCACCGGTATCCCCCGTCGAGGGTTCCAAGGCGACCATTACGACATCCCCGAGGAGTACCGAGCCGAACTGATCGCCGCCGGCGCGGAGCAGGTCGAGAGTCGCGAGCTAGTCCGGCGTCTGCGCGCCGCCGGCCTGCGACTGACGCCGGCCGAACGTCGCGCCCGCACGGGGTGATGCTCGGAGATCGCGCACTTCGGTCATGGCGCCCACCGATCGCGCTCACCGAACAGTTCGCGGGGGAGTCTCGGGCCCGACCGGCCGAGCACGAACCACTCGACCAACTCGAGGCCGCCGGCGCGGCATTGGTCGCTGGCCTCCAGCCATCGATGGACATCGTCCGGCTCGACATCGCCGTCGGGTCGGCTCGAGGCCACGATCATCGCCTCGATCGCCGTCTGCGGCGCGGCCGAAGCGACGCAGACGCCGATCACCTCGAACAATGCGTCGTGATCGATGGTGTCCGTGACGACCATCACCGACGAGCCGCAACGGTTGGCGTCGAGCAGGACGACGATGGTGTCGTGATCGTACGGTGCGGCCAGCGCGAGGACGGCCAGCGCATCGTCGGCGCAGCGGATCGGGTCGATGCCACCTCTCGGCACCCGGCGGAACATGCGGTCGCGAGACATGACGTCTCCTTCGGTCGAGATGATCTGCGAAGGAGGAAGTCGGTGCCACTGACACTATCGATCTCCCCGCACAACCGATGAGAGCGGTGTTCCAATCAGGTCGTAACCTCGACGCATGGCCAGCAGCAACGCAGTCGCAACCATCTTCCACAACGCGCATTGAAACTCCTCCGTCAATGCCGTGCGCATTGCCGAAGACCTGGGCGTCGAGGTCGACATCGTGATGTACATCAAGACACCGCCGGACGCGGACACCCTGCGGTCGATCATCGCCAAGCTCGAGGACGAGCCAACGGCGCTGGTACGGCGCGACAGCATGTGGAAGAAGCTCGGATTGACCGACGACGACGCTGCGACCGACGAGCAGATCGTGAACCTGTTGGTCAAGCACAAGCAACTGCTGCAACGACCGGTCGTGGTCACCGCCGACACGGCGATCGTCGGTCGGCCCAAGGAACGCGTCACCGAGCTGCTCGCGCCGCTCGCATCGCGGTCGGGGAACGATGCCGGTTGAGTGAGTGCTGACACCGCAACGCTGAACGAGGTTCCTGCGCCGGGGACCGACGCGTACGATTCGCCGTCGCGGTGGAAGCTGCTGTCGTCGACGTTGCGCGCGCAGCGCAAGAACCTGATCATCGGTAGTGCGGTCGGCCTGTTGTGGATGGTCGGCAAGGTCTCGGTGCCTCTGCTCGTGCGCTACAGCATCGACCGCGGTATCGAGCAGGACGACATGTTGCTGCTGTGGGCGTCGCTCATCGCGCTCGCCGGTGTCGCTGTCGGCACGTTCACCGCGCTGCGACGGTTCTACGCCTTCCGGGAAGCCCGCTGGACCGAGACGCGTCTTCGCGAGCAACTGTTCAACCACATCTTGTCGCTGCACATCGGATACCACGACCGGGCCCAGACCGGTCAGCTGATGAGCCGCTCGTCGAGCGACCTGAACCAGATCCAGTCGTTCGTCGTGATGATTCCGATCACGTTGTCGAACTTCTCGATGATCATCGCCGTCTCGGTGATTTTGTTCGCAACCGACTGGAAACTCGCACTCATCGCGCTGGCGCCGCTGCCGTTCGTCAACATCGCGGGACGGCGGTTCTCGCACTCGATCCACTCGGCGGTGCTCGCCGTGCAGGCCGAGCAGGCCGAGTTGGCCACGGTGGTCGAGGAGACCGTCGGCGGGGTTCGAGTCGTCAAGGGTTTCGGCGCCGAATCCGTCCAATCGAAGCGGTTGCGTACCGAGGCGGACGACATCCGAAACGCCTCGATCGGGGCCGCCCGGATCCGCGCCAAGTACCTGCCGGCGATCGAACTGCTCCCACAGCTCGGGCTCGTCGCTGTGCTCGCCGTCGGCGGCATGCAGGTGATCAACGGCGACCTCACTGTCGGCCAGTTGGTGCAGTTCAACTTCTACGTCGCGCTGTTGGTGTCGCCATTGCGGATGCTGGGCATGACGATCGCGTGGGCGCAGCGGGCCGGTGCGGCGCTCGAGCGGGTCAACGAGATTCTCGACACGGCGCCGATCGTCGTCGACCCGCACCGGCCGTTGTCGTTGCCTGCGGCCGAGCATGCCGGTGCCGTCGAGTTCCGCGGTGTCCGATTCGGATACGACCCTGCAGCGCCAGTGCTCGAAGGTTTCGACCTCGACCTCGTACTCGGCCAGTCGGTGGCGCTCGTCGGCGCAACGGGGTCGGGGAAGTCCACCGTCGCTCGCCTCCTCGTTCGTTTCTACGACGTCGACGAGGGTCGGGTCCGCATCGACGGCGTCAACGTCCGAGATCTGCCGGTCCACGACGTTCGACGCGCCGTCGGCATCGTGTTCGAGGACACGTTGCTCTTCCACGACACGGTCGCTGCGAACATCGCGTTCGCTGAACCCGATGCCGACCGTGAGTCCATCGAGCACGCGGCCCGACTGGCAGGCGCTCACGACTTCATCATGGGGCTGCCGGAGGCGTACGACACCAAGCTCGGAGAGCGTGGCTTCTCGCTGTCGGGTGGCCAACGTCAGCGCATCGCCATCGCCCGCGCGATCCTCGCCGACCCGCGGGTGTTGGTGCTCGACGATGCCACCTCAGCGGTCGACCCCTCGAAAGAGCACGAGATCCGATCCGCGATGTCGACGGTGATGGACGGACGGACCACGATCGTCATCGCGCACCGCCCCGGCACGATCGCGCTGGCCGACACCGTCGTGTTGCTCGACGGCGGTCGTGTGGTTGCGTCGGGCCCGCACCAGCAGCTGCTCGACACGGAGCCTCGCTATCGCGCGGTGCTCGCCGCGATGGAAGCCGACGACGACGATGCGCGCGCCGACCTCGCCGAGTCCCGTGCTCCGGCTGGAGGTGACTGATGCACGGAATGGGGGCCATCTCCGAGGAGGACAAGCTCGACGCCGATGAGGCCAAGAAGGTCCTGCGCCGAGCAGGTCGCATGGCGTTGCCGTTCAGGAAGACGATCGGCGCCGCATTGGCGTTCACGGCCGCGTCGACGTTGGGAGTCGTGCTGGGCCCGGTGATCCTCGGGTGGGCGATCGACAACGGCATCGGGCCGAAGGACTCGGGCGTGCTCCGCAACGCGGTGATCTTCTACATGGGACTCACCGTGGTGTCGTACCTCGCGGCGCGTCAGCAGTACATCCTCATCAATCGGGCCGGTGAAGGCTTCCTGCGTGACTTGCGCATTCGGGTGTTCGATCACATCCAGCGACAATCGCTCGCCTTCTTCGACCGCAACAAGTCGGGCGTGCTCGTTGCCCGTATGACCGCCGACATCGAGTCGATGGGCGAACTCGTGCAGTGGGGGTTGCTGCAGTTCGTCGCAGCGATCCTGCTCGTGGGCTTCGCGCTCGTGCTGGCGTTCGTGACGTCGTGGCAGCTCGCGCTGGTGGGGCTGCTCGTGATGCCGATCATCATCGTGGCGTCACGGAAATTCCAGCGCGACTCCAACGCTGCGTACCTCGACGTGCGCGAGAACATCGGTCAGAACCTGTCGGCGCTCCAGGAGGGCATCGCCGGGGTCCGCGTGATCCAGGCCTACGCCCGTGAGCCCGAGCAGCAGCGCCGCTTCAAGGAGTCGAACCGAGAGCTGTACGACTCGCACGTCCACAGCGTCAGGGTGTCGACGTGGTACTTCGGTCTCGTCGAGACCGCCGGCGTGCTCGCCACCGCCATCATCGTCGCCGTCGGCGGATGGTTGTACTCGCGCGGCGAGGTCGAGATCGGCCAGATCATCACGGTCGTGCTGTTGTTCGCCCAGCTGTTCGAGCCGGTCCAACAGCTGTCGCAGCTCTACAACACCGTCCAGTCGTCGGCGGCATCACTGAACAAGCTGTTCGGCATCCTCGACACCGAACCCGACGTCGACGACGACGCCGAGGAAC